>Ga0265295_1004816_pt1 | contig 17843 bp, 8 predicted proteins | sample Munlansysbiofilm_FD_192503 | JGI IMG/M metagenome (GOLD analysis project Ga0265295, IMG submission 192503) | Leachate microbial communities from a municipal landfill in Southern Ontario, Canada - Methane capture system biofilm | ecosystem: Engineered > Solid waste > Landfill > Unclassified ...
GTTTGACGTATTTGGCTTAGTGATAGTTATGAACGCAAAGCAAAGACGTCAAACATAACGCGTGGTATTTTGGGCGGCACCATTGCTATTTTGGTTTTGTATGCTTTGCTTCCCGAGTCGTATCGTTTTTCGCGTGCTATGATCCTTTTGGGCTCTGCCTGGGCTATTGCTTCTTTGGTAGGATATCGTTATCTGTTTTCCTATTTGGGATGGAAAAAGTTTAATACTGGAACTACAAACGATAAGCGATTTTTGATTTTTGGTTCATTGCAAGAGGCCGAAAGAGTCTCTAATTTGTTGAGAAATACAACTTTAGCTCCGTGTTTTATTGGAATTATCACACCCGAAAAAGTAAGTCATGCTGCTGTCATTGGTGATATTTCTCAGATAGAAGAGATTATTTCCATTTATGACATCAACGAAGTGATTTTTTGTGCTTTGGATATTCCCAGTGCGAAAATTATCGATTTGATGGGACAATTGCGACATAAAGAAGTGGATTATAAAATTGCACCTCCAGAGAGTTTGTCAATAATTGGAAGCAATTCAATTAATACTTCTGGGGATATTTATATATTGAATATCAACTCCATAACTTTGAAAAAGAACAAACGAAAAAAACGATTTTTCGATGTAATTTCTTCCTTGATATTAATTCTAATCCTTCCTGTTGCCATAATTTTCAATCCGAATGTTTTTAAGTTGCTCCGAAATATATTTTTCGTATTGATTGGAAAAAGAACATGGATCGGATTAAATCCAAATGGCACAATGGATGTAAAAACATATAATCTTCGAGAAGGAGTTTTATATGCTACTGATTTTATTGGAATTAAGGATTACACTTTTGATTTAATTGACAAAGCAAATGAAGCATATTGTAGAAATTTCAAATTGAGCAAAGAAATTCAAATCTTTATTAAGCTCTTTGGATCTTTGGGACGTTGATTTTGCAAATTGCTAAAAATTATTCAGTTTGTGTGGAGAAGGGTTTTAATTTTTGAGTTAAAAAGATAATATGGCAGATTCGAATCCCAAATGGTATGTTTTTTATTGTCGGTCAAGATCTGAAAAAAAAGTTCTTGAGATGCTCACGAGAGAAGGCTATTCCGTTTGTTTGCCTTTGGTGAAAGAATTACGACAATGGAGCGATCGGAAGAAGAAAGTTATTGTTCCGCTCATCCCAGGATATGCTTTTATTTATTGTAAATTACATGAAATCTATTCGATTACTCTACTGCCAAATATTGTGACTGTGGTTCGGATTGGTAAAGAATATGCTATACTTCGCCAAGAAGAAATCGACTTATTAAATAAGATTATAGAAAATGATATTTCGGCTTCAACCCAGCCTATTTCTGTTAAAAAAGGAGAGAAAGTTCGTGTTATTAATGGAGTATTGACAGGACAGGTGGGTGTTTGTTATTATGATTCCGAAAATAAATATATAACCATTGCTATTGAGTCTATTGGTAAGGAGTTGAAAATAAAAATATTATCCGAAGATGTAGAAGTGATAAAAGAAACCACTATGGTTTGATAAGCTTTCAATATTTTTTTTACCCTTAGCCAGTTCGGCGTTTCGACAGTTCGGCTTCGCATACTTCGACAGGCACAGAACACTTCACTGCATTGCCTAAAGGAGAAAGTATTGAAAATCACTATTCAATATCAATGCAAAAAAGCAAGCTTTTTTTAATAATGACTGTAATCGTCTGGTAACCTTAACATTAAACTGTTCTGCTGGATTTTTATCGGACAACAGACAAAAGAATCGTAGAATTGTGATTCAATGTTTTTAGTTTGCTTAAACATTTCCGAAAGTTTATTGTTGATATATAAGTTAGTAAGAATATTAATTTGAGATATATAAAAATGGCAACATACGACATAATTATGCCTAAAATGGGCGAAGGAATTATAGAAGCAACCATTACAAGATGGTTGAAAAATGAAGGTGAAATGATTTCGGTCGATGATAGCATTGTAGAAGTAGCCACCGATAAGGTAGATACAGAAATTCCCTCCCCCGTTGAAGGGAAATTGATTCGTAGATTGTTCAGCGAAGGCGATGTTGTGGCGGTGGATACTGTAATCGCTATTCTGGAAGTTGAAGGAACTTCGGCTGAACCTCAAACAAGCGAAATTTCTCCCGAATTAGTTGTTGAAAAAGAGGTAAAACAAGAGGAGTTCATACCTGAAGAGGCAGTGGAAGAGAAAGCAGAAGAAAAGTTTGAGACCATTAATTTTGTTTCTCCCTTAGTGAAAAATATTGCGAGAATTGAAAACATTTCCATGCACGATTTAAATTCCATTCAAGGTAGTGGTGCAGGAGGAAGAGTTACAAAAGTTGATATCGAAGCATTTTTGAGCGGTCCCAAGACTACTCTTAAAAATGTTCCTTCTGTTGTGGCTTCTGTTTCAAACCCCGAAGTTTCAAAAGTTTCAGAAGTTAAAAAAGAAGATGGTGATACTGTGGTTCCCATGAGCAGAATACGAAAATTGATTGCTGAGCATATGGTTTCGTCTGTCAAAACTTCAGCACATGTAACGTCTATCATTGATGTTAATATGTCTAAAGTGGTTCAATGGAGAGAGAAACAAAAAATAGAGTTTTTAAAAAATGAAAACGAAAAATTGACATATACTCATATTTTCATTGAACTTGTTGCCAAAGCTTTAAAAGATTTTCCAGGCATCAATGCTTCTGTTCAGGGAGATTCTATTGTTTTAAAGAAAAATATAAATATTGGTGTTGCTACCGTTTTGCCAGATGGAAATTTAATTGTTCCAGTGGCTAAAAATGTGGATCAGAAAAGCTTGTTGGGCATTGTTAAAGATGTTAATTCATTGGTTTCTCGTGCTCGACAATCACAACTTCTACCCGACGAAATTCAGGGAGGTACATTTACCATTACCAATTTAGGATCTTTCGATACAATAATTGGAACGCCTATTATTAATCAGCCGCAAGTTGCCATATTGGCGGTCGGAGCTATTAAAAAACAAGTTGTGGTTGTGGAAAGCGAAATGGGCGATAGTATTGCTATTGCTCCTTTTATGTTGATGGGTTTAACCTACGATCACCGTGTGGTGGATGGTGCTATGGGCGGTCTTTTTCTGAAACGTCTGAAAGAATTGTTGGAAAACTACGGAGAATAAGTAATTTTAAAAAATGCTTGACAATTTTAAGAGTTAAATTGAATGGTAAAATCAAAAACAAAGAAGAAAAGTCAAGCAAGTTCAACGAGTTCATCCAAGAACGGGCGAATGCGTTATTTTGTAATAGCGCTAATTGCCATCACTTGGATGACTTTTTCAAATGTAGGTAAAAATCAATTTGTTGGTTGGGATGATCTTGTTTATGTAACCCAAAACAAATCTATTGAACTTACTTCCGATAATGTCATTCACTCATTCTTTAAAGGAGAACCGCATGGAATGTATGTTCCATTAACGGCTCTAAGTTTGTCCATTAATCATTTCTTTTCTGGTTTTAATCCGGCTCCTTATTTGTATACCAATTTGCTATTGCATATCTTCATGGTTATTGCAAGTTTTATCTTTCTAAAAATGCTTTTTAAAGATGATTGGCTTGCTTTTTTTGCCACTTTGCTTTTTGCAATTCATCCTGCACAAGCCGAAGTTGTAGCGTATGTGTCGGGAAGAAGAGATGTTTTGTATGCACTTTTTTTTATGATGAGTTTAGTTTTTTATCTAAGATATTTGCAGTCTAATTACTCGAAAAAACAGCTCATTTACAGCCTTCTTTTTTTTACTTTATCCCTGTTGGCAAAATCGCAAGCTCTTTTAATGCCTTTTGTTTTATTGGCCATTGACCAAGTACATGAGCGTAAAATATTTTCAAAAGAAGTTTTAAAGGAGAAAATAGGTTTTATACTTCTCGCTGTTTTATTTGGTATAATATCCATTGTTGTGAAACAGCAGTCGGAAGGTTTTGCTATTTCGAGAGAAGTTTTAGAAGTGCCATTTTATGAGCGAATTGCATATGCTTTTTATGGTTTTATCCTATATGTTATCAATGTTTTTATTCCTGTAAATTTATCTTTAATCCATCCCTATCCGAACAATGGAGTTCCTTTTATTGCTTGGTTTTCCATCATTCCAGTTACACTGTTTGTTTTCTGGATGGGATATAAATTTATGAAAAAACCAAATTTGGCACTGTTTGGAATTCTGTTTTTTATACTGATGATTGCTTTAATGCTACAGCTTTTTCCTAATTCTTATGGAGTTATGAACGACCATTATTTGTATGTGCCGCTCATTGGCCTTGCTGTTTTTATAGTTTCTATGTTTTATAAAGTTAAAAACAAAACTATTCCGATACTTGTTTTCTCAACGTATCTTATCGTTTTTATATTTGTCACACGTCAAAGAGTAGAGGTTTTTCAAAGTGGAATTTCTGTTTTTACCGATGTTTTAAAATCATATCCTGATTCTTATGTTGGTTTAAACAATCGTGGAAGTATTTACTATGAACAGGGCAAGTTTCAACAAGCTTTTAATGATTTTTCGGAATCAATACAGGTGAATTCCAATAATCCGTATGCGTATAATAATCGAGCGGTACTTTTTTTGGCAAGTGGCAAAATTGACGAAGCCATGGAAGATTTAAATACTGCAATTGCACAGCGATCTGACTATGCAGATGCGTATTCAAATCGTGGTTCTGCCAAAGGCATGAGGATGGATATAAAAGCTATTGATGATCACAATAAAGCAGTTTCGTTAGCTCCCAATGAGGGGAAATATTATTATAACAGAGGAGCTTATTATTTGCAATTTGGCGATAAGAATAAAGGCTGTTTTGATGTGCAAAAAGCTTTGCAATTAGGGGTTCAAAAAACAAATCCAATGATTGATCAAATTTGTAGGGAAAATTAACCTAAAATAAAAAAGAGATTTTCTTCTGAATTTAGAAGGAAATCTCTTTTTTATATCTGTTTTCTGAGTTTTTCATCAAATTGATAGAAATCAAAAAACTCAAATATTTTGGCAATTTCAATTTTAGTCCTCCAAAGAGGCCAAAAATCTTTCTACATCCAATGCCGCCATACATCCTGTTCCAGCAGCGGTAATTGCTTGGCGATAGTGTGGGTCTTGAACGTCTCCGGCCGCAAAAACACCAGGGATATTGGTGTGTGTAGAGCCTGGAGTAGTTTTAATATATCCTTGTTCGTCAAGGTCGATTTGTCCTTTAAAAATTGCTGTGTTGGGCGAATGTCCAATGGCAATAAAAATACCGTCTATAGCAATGGTTGAGGTTTCATTGGTTTGTACATTTTGAATTTTAACTCCAGTAACTGCTTTGCTGAAGCCTTTTTGTTCACCAACTATTTCAATAGGGACGCTATTCCATACCATTTCAATATTTGGAGTGTTGAAAACTCTTTTTTGCATCACTTTGGAAGCTCTAAGTTCATCGCGACGGTGAATTAAATACACTTTTTTACAAAGTTTTGATAAATATTGTGCTTCTTCTGTAGCTGTATCTCCGCCACCAATGACGGCTACTGTTTTGCCTCGATAAAAGAATCCGTCGCATGTAGCACATGCCGAAACACCGTATCCGTTGTATTCTTTTTCGGATTCTATTCCCAGCCAGCGAGCCGATGCACCGGTTGAAATAATAACGGTTTCTGCTTCAATCATTTTACCTTCATCCGTTTTGCAAACGAAAGGTCTTTTAGAGAAGTCAGCTTCTACAATCATTCCGATACGAATGTCAGAGCCAAAGCGTTGAGCTTGCTTTTTTAAATCTTCCATGATTTCCGAGCCTTTTTTCCCTTCGTGATATCCTGGGAAATTATCTACGTCTGTTGTAATTGTAAGCTGACCGCCAGGCTGAGTGCCTTCGTATAATACAGGTTTCAAATCCGCTCTAGCAGCGTATATTGCAGCAGTGTATCCGGCAGGGCCCGACCCAATAATTAAAGTTTTTACTTTCTCCATTTAAAAAAAAATTAGTTTTGATATAATATTGTTTTTATAAGCTGTTGAATAAAAAACGAATGATTTCCTTTTTTGTTCATTTTTTGGTATTTTGTTAAAAAAATTACCCGCAAGCAATTAAACTAACGGGTAATTGGGAATGACGGATTATGATTATTTGCAAATTATCATTTTTTTATTGTAAACTGACCCTTCTGCTTCAATTTGTATGTAATAGAATCCGTTTGTTGTGTTGTTTAGTGATAGCGATATTTTGTGGTTGCCGTCTGAAAATATTTTATCTTCTTCTATTGTTTTTATTAACTGTCCAATTTGATTGAATAGACGAATGGATATTTTTCCGGTAGAACGGTTGTTGAATAGTAATGTTGCCTCTTCTCCATTAATTGGATTTGGAAATAGATGGATGGAAGAGATGTTTGTTTCGTTTTCGTTTATTCCAGTTGGGTCATTTACAAGAATATAGTCAGTTTTTGTTATTTCGCTAGAGCCAATTCCATTGGTGACGCTGAGGCTAACGCTATAAACGCCAGCATTAAAATATCGAATTACTGGGTTTTGTTCTTGCGAACCTATGGGGGTTCCTCCTTCAAAACTCCATTCCCAAGTTGTTGGAACATGTTGACTTAAATCTGTAAAACTGACGGTTTGTGTTTTGTTTATCGAAGTGCTGCTTGCTGTAAAATCGGCAATGGGAGCCAAAATAGTTGTAACTATTTGTTGTTCGGTTGAATCGATTCCACAAAGCCCATTGGCCCACATTTTTGCGGTAAAAGTTTGTGTTGCATTATAGTTGTGAGTAGGGTTGGGGCTTGTTGAGGTGTTTTCGTCGCCAAAATCCCAAAGGTAGGATTCGGCGTATAGCGATTGATTATTAAAAGTAACGACGGCTCCGTCAACATCGCTTGTAAAAGCAGCGATTGGAGGAGGTAAAATGTTTGCATTCATCAAAAGAGTATTGCTGTAGCAGTTCATTTCTTTAACTTCCCAGTCGTAGAAATAGTAATAATTGCCTGGAGCATTATACTGTGGTAGGGATGCACTAGATTCTTTGATAGAAATAAGTCCATCAATTGCATAAGGATAATTTGCCGTATTGTTATTGTTTCTGAATAAATCAGGACTGCCCGTGGCAACAAGTTGAAGGTTCGTTCCAACTGGGATGTCAAAGTTTAACTGAACTCGACTTTCGCCAGAAGGGATGTTCACGGTTTTTGTTGCTAATACTTGTTCGTTTGCATCTCTAAGAACGATGGTTCTGTTTTTAGAAGAATTGGCATATACTTTTACGGATACAAGAGTGCTAGGAGTAGAGCAATCAAATATTAAATAATGAATGCTGCTGTAATTTCCAAAGTAGCCACCTGAGCCACTGTTATCTGTTTTTCCAACATTTTGAATGGAATTTGCCAACTCTTTGCGAACATAATATTTAGCAGGGTTGTTGAGTATGGGGGTTGTAAAATCGTTGCCAGTATGAACCAATTGCGTGTATATACTATCTGCATACCATTTAATGTTTCCTGTTCCGGTTACCGAAAATTCGGCTGTGGCTGGAGCACATTCAGTAACAATTGTTTCGGAACTAGAAATGGGGTCTAAACCAATTTTAATATAATTTGTTTTGGTTACGGTGTCAGTATCGCAAATTCCAGCGCTGGCAATAAGTGTAACGGTATAATATCCAAATTCGGAATAATGGTGAGTTGGTTTTTTTTCAGTGGAGGCGTTTCCATCGCCAAAATCCCAAAAATAATTTAATCCGTTGATTGTTTGATTGTTAAATTCAATCGAAAGAGGGATGGTGCATGCTTCGGTAGTATTGGCAGTAAAATCGGTGCTCAGTGGTAGGTTTGTTACTTGAAAAGTTCTAGATTTTGAATCATTATCCGTATTGTCGTCTGGAACATTGTTTGGATTTAGAACATTGGCTACAAATTCAAAACTTCCTGCAGTGAGAATGAAAGAGGGAAGAGAAACCGTGTCTTTTGCCATGTTTGCAAGGCTTCCTGTCCACAATGTGTTCACGGGAGTTCCATTGTTCAGAGTGTATTTAATGGTTGCTTGAGTCAAGGTTTCTGTGCCTTTGTTGCGTAAAATAACTTTGGGAGTTACGGCAAGTCCTGTACAGTGATATACGGTTTCGGGATGGATGATGGATAAAATTTCAGCATCATTGTCATACAGAATATCATTCACGGCGATTTTGCCAATATATGGAATGTAGTTGTATGCTGTTACGGCAACTGTTATCGAATCGGTTGTTGTAAGTTCTTCAATATCAATAGTAGCGATATTGCCGTTTGAAATTCCCGACCCGATAATTTGATTGTTAACAGAAAGAGTAATGTTTGCATCCGAAATATTGCAATTAATATCTACACTGGTTTCTTGCATCAAAATTTCGTTTTCGTGGGAAACCACCATGTTTAAGGGGGTTCGGGTGCGAACCATCAAAGATGGATCGCCAAAGATGGTCCATGTGTCAGACATTTCAATTCCGTTATTTCCGTATAGGTCAATCATTTTCATGCACCCGCTCATGGATAAACCTCCAAAAGTTCGTTTTATATTGTTTTGATAGCTTTCGGTTAAAATATCATTCATTTCGCGTTGTCCTGCCATTGGAGGATCCCAGCTTTGATTTATGGTCGAAGCAAATATGGCAATGGCCCCCGTGGGTTTGTCGTCTTGAGTGGCTCTCATCCATGTTTCGGCAAAGCAAGTGCGTCCCACAAATGCGCCGTTTACGCAGGCAACAGACCAAATAAAGGGGAGTTTGTCTGTATTTGTTAACGCATTAATATTATTATTATTGAAGCCTGTGGTTACCCATGAGGTTTCACTTCCGTGCCCCACATAATTAATAAGTCCCGCACCTGAGTTGAGTTCTGTGGCAAGCATGCTCGAAGTTGGATTGCCAGCCGCATCCATGCCTCCTTGGCTGCCTTCGTAGAGTTCGCTTACATTAGTGTAATGGTAGTTTAGCAAGGTGTCGCGGATAATACGAACATCTTGATAGTCATATAGGTTTTGATATCCAGGCCCTTCCGAAGAAGCAATTCCGACGGCAGAACTGAGCCAATCTCCCATTGTTGGATTTCGTTCGTAGGTAATGGTTCTTTGTACTTGTGTTTGAACGTCGGCTATGCTTTCTGCTGAAAAACGACCCACAAAAATTTCGGGATAAGAATCATTTCCAGCCAGATAGGAGTAAAAATTGTCGGATTTATTGCCTCCTATTGTAGCGGGGGTGATATGTTGAGCATCACCAACCAGCAACAAATATACGAGATCGCTATTTGCTGTGTAATAATTGCTTACAAAGTTTTTTATGCTTGTTTGGTTGTTGCCGATGGTGGCAATGTCAAACATTTCGGTTGGAATTCCGGTAGTGTTTTTCCAGTTGACAAAATCCTGCATTGCACCCATGTATGCTGTATTTGCAATGATAATCATTTTCCCTTGCTCTTCAACAGGAGTGTATTTTGAGTTTTGAGTTGAACTAAAGTTTAGAAAATGTTTTTTGTACAACTCATTGTATTCTTTCACTGCTTTGTTTGATTTGCTAGAATTTATCGGTGCATGAGAGACTTTGATTATTATTTCGGAATAAACTCTTAGCTTTTTGGTAACAGGATTGATTTGAAATGGATAAAACTGAATGCTTTGACCCGTATAGTCCCGGAGAATATAAGGGGTCGTTTTGCTTGCCAGTTTCCCTGGGAAAAACTCGTTTTTTGAATATTGTTCCCCAAATTCGTATGGAATTTGGTCGGGATTTTCATTTCGATATAAATTTCCTTTTGATGGAAGAAGAGAAATGTTGTCAAACTCTTTAAAACTTGAGCTTAATACTTCAATTTCAATGTTTCCGCCTTCGGGAATAATGATGGAAGTTGCCATTTTTAGAATTTCCGGATCGCCCTTAGAAAGTACTGATACAGCGTTGGAAGCTGAAAGGTATTGATGGTTGAGATTCTTTATTTTTTTTGTTTTAATTTGATAGTCACTCATTTCCATTTTAATGATTTGAGCATCCGAACGTGATTCCATTAGCTGGATCTTATTTTGACTATTCTTTTGACCAAACGTACACATTATGAGTGTTGTAAGGACGAGAAAGGTGCTAATTCTTTTCATTTATTAATGTTTTTGTGCGATTGTTTTTACAGTTTTTCCAAACAATGAAAGAATTTACTACAATGCTGAATGTGAGCGTGATAAATCCTTCTGTTTTTGATTTTGTATTATAAATTTCTTTAATCTAAGGTCTTAAATCCTTTTAGAGATACAAAGATATATAATTCCTTTTATTTGTTTTATACATCGCTCTAAAAACACACAAAAGAATCGTAATAAATATTTTTTTTGGGATTATAAAATCAAGCATCTTTGTTAATTGCTTGAAATCTAATTCTTTGTGATTGTTTTATGATGTTTTTATTGGAATGTTAAAGAATTGTTTTTGATGTTTTCTGAATTTTTTCTGCTGGGTTTGCAAAGAATAGAATGTATGTTCTGTTTAAACATTAGATGGGTTTATTTGTTAGATAATGAAAAATAACAGATTTTTTTTCTTTTAAAAAGTGTAATATTAAAAAAAGTTATACCTTTGCTAATTATAATGAATCTAAATAGATGGTACTAAGTGAACTTAAAGTAGGAGCCGAAGCAATCGTATTAAAAATTACGGGCAGTGGTTCATATCGTAAACGCATGATGGAACTTGGGCTTGTTCAAGGAGAGCGAATTCGGATGATAAAGCCCGCACCATTTGGTGATGCAGCTGAGTATTTAATAATGGGTACGCATTTGGTCATTCGCAAAACGGATGCTTCTTTAGTAGAAATAAGTCCCATTGAAGAACATATAGAAATTCCAGAAACAACTCGTCATGAAAGTTCTGAAAACATCGATTTTATTGCCCGAACGCATCATCAAAAGGTAATTAATGTTGCCATTTTGGGATTGCCCAATTCTGGAAAAACTACACTTTTCAATACGCTTACGGGATTAAACGAAAGAGTTGCCAACTATTCGGGAGTAACCATTAGTGCAAAAGAGTTTTCAATTGCCTATAAAGATTATACTATTGTTGTAACCGATTTGCCTGGAACTCAATCTTTGTGTAATGTTTCCGAAAGTGAAGAGTTGGTAAAACGACATATTATTGATAATACGCCAGATTTAATTCTGAATGTTGTGGATGGCAGCAATTTGGAACGGCATTTATATCTGACAACCGAAATTATCGACATGGATATTCCTATGGTGATGGGTCTGACAATGTTTGATGAATTAGAGAAAAGCGGTCGTAAGTTGGATGTTGATGAGCTTGCTAAATTGTTGGCGTGCCCCATTATTCCTATTTCTCTCAAAAAACCAAGTCATGCCGAAGCCTTGCTGGATGTTATTATTTCGGTGTATAATGATGAAAATCCTTTGGTTCGTCACATTCATATAAATTATGGTCCAGATGTTGAAGAAGCTATAAAATCCATTCAGAAATTAATTCGAAAAGAGAATACCACCGCTATTGGAAATCGCGTTTCGCCTCGTTTTTTGTCTTTAAAATTATTAGAAGAGGACAGTGAAACGCTCAAAGAAATTTCAAAATTATCGAATGCCGAGAATATTATTTTAGAAGTTGAAAAACACATTGAAAAAATTGAAAAAGAGTATGGTGATTCTGCAGATAGTATTGTCACTCGCCTGAAATTTGGATTTATAAAAGGAGCTTTGTATGAAACCATCAAAGAACCATTGATTCCGAATGATCCTTCGGGTCGGACGTTTGATCGGTTTTTAACGCATCCACTTTTGGGACTGCCTATTTTTGCATTTTTTATCTGGTTGATGTTTTTTGCGACTTTCAAATTGGGAGAATATCCTATGATGTGGATTGAGCAAGGTGTGCAGTTATTTGGAGATTGGATTGCGAGCAATATGGTAGATTCTCCCTTGAAAGATATGATGGTTGATGGAGTGATTAGTGGAGTGGGAGGGGTTTTGGTTTTTCTTCCCAATATTTTATTGCTTTTTTTCTTTATTGCCATGATGGAAGGTACGGGCTATATGTCGCGAGCAGTATTTATTTTGGATAATTTTATGCACAAAATTGGATTGCATGGAAAGTCGTTTATTCCTTTGGTGATGGGTTTTGGATGTAATGTACCGGCAATTATGTCGACACGGATTCTCGAAAATCGTCATGAGCGGATGATTACCATGCTGATTAATCCTTTTATCTCGTGCAATGCACGATTGCCTGTTTATATTTTGTTTGCGGGTACTTTTTTCCCTCGAAATGCCTCTTTAATTATTTTTATCATCTATTTTACGGGCATTGCTTTGGCTATTTTGACTGCATTATGGTTGCGAAAATTTGTATTTAAAACAAAATCAGCTCCTTTTGTGATGGAATTGCCACCCTATCGGATTCCTACTCTGGGTTCGATGGTTAAATACATGTGGGATAAGGCGCGTGAGTATCTTAAAAAAATTGCCAGTGTAATTTTGATTTCATCGGTTATTTTTTGGGCACTTGGTTATTTCCCAACCACATCTCCGGTAATTGAAAAACACGATGTTGAGACCCATCGTTTGGAAACCGTGTATACAAGTTCTGAATATCCAATTCTGAATATCGATTCATTGATGACGGAGCGTTCGCGCGAGCGTCAACGGATTCTTCACGAAGGTTCATATTTGGGTTCTATTGGAAAGGCCATCGAACCACTTATTAAACCTTTGGGTTTTGATTGGAAAATGGGCATTAGTATCCTGTCTGGGATTCCTGCTAAGGAGATTATAATTAGCACTTTAGCTGTATTGTATCAAACCGACAGTGATGATGAATCTACGCATTTGTTGAGCGAGAAGATTAAAGAGCAAAAACATGTTTCAGGTCCCAAGAAAGGCGAACCATTTTTTACTCCGTTGTTGGCTTTTGTGTTTATTCTATTTGTCTCTATCTATTTTCCGTGCATCGGCTCTATTATTGCCATTTCCAAGGAATCAGGAAGCTATAAATGGGGACTCTTTTCGATGTTCTACACTTTGGCTTTGGCTTGGTTATTATCGTTTGGAGTCTATCAATTTGGTCTCTTTTTAGGATATTGATGTGCTAAAATATGGAAATCAAACTTTTTGAACCTTGGTTTTTTTATTCTTTACTTGTCGCTGTTTATTTGTCGTGTAGAGCACCTTATATTGGAGTTGCCATGCGTGTTGTAAACACCATGTTGCATGAGTTTTCACATGCTTTGGTAGCGTTTTTGTTTTCCGGAAAAATACAATCGGTAAAACTTTTTTCGAATACCGAAGGTGAGATAACCATCAGTGGTAATAATAAGATTGTACAGTTTTTGACCGCTTTGGCTGGATATCCTTTGTCGGCATTGTCGGGAATGGGGATTTTGTTTTTGGTTATGAATGATTATCAAGATGTTGCATTGTGGATTTTAACGGCTTTTGCCAGCGTATTGTTGTTGCTTTTTGTTCGGAATCTGTATGGTGTAATTTGGTTGATTGTTTTTATGGGCATAAATTTAAGTGCTCTTTTATTTGAGATTTATCCATTGATGAGCCTTTTGGGATTGATTTATACATTTATAATAATAACCGAAGCGGCTCATTCCGTTTTTTCGTTGTTGGTGTTGTCGATTCGGAACCCAAAGATGGCTGGGGACGCTACGGTACTATCAAAATTAACATTTTTACCGGCCGTTTTTTGGGCTCTTTGTTTTGTTGGTTTAAATGGGTTTATCGTTTATTTTGTTGTTGCGAAATTCTTTCCATTTGGATAGGATTTAGGCAAAGTATGTAAATTTTACGAAAATAAAAAAATGAACTTAAAGAATTGTTTTATTGAATAAAAAAACACGGTTTAAGCTTTTAAATGTTTTAATATATAATATCTATTATATGTTCTTTTGTTTTTTGATAAAGATTTGTTATTCAGGATAATGTGTTTAAAATTAGAAAAATGGTTTTTATATCCTTTTTTCTGTTTTTAAACGTTTTGTTTATGCTCCAGTTTGTTTTTTTTATTTAATTTATTTCGTAAGTTTTTGAAAGTCATTATTTTGTTTTTTTTAAACAGAAGCATCAAATGATAAAGCACTTTTTGATGGTTCCCGAAAATAGATTTTTAACAGAAAGCTTTGATTTTATAATTAGAATTATTTCTTCGGACTGCTTTATGTAAGCTTGATAAAGAGGTTTTGTGAATTAATGTTATTTATTTGTGTGAATTAATGTTATTTATTTGCAGGTATGTAATAATTTGTTTAGTTTTGACCACAGGAAAATATGAAGACTAATTTTTAAACAATACAATTATTAACCAAAAAATCAACGATGAAAAATTTTAAATTTACATTATGGTTGTTCGCCCTATTTATGATAGGGTGGTCAACGCAAGCTCAGAATGTGCAGATTGGTAGTGGAACGACTACTAGTACCACACACCCTATTACTGGAAACTGGGAATATTCGTATACTCAGCAAATCTACACCCAAGCACAGGTAAGCACTGCTGGGGAGATTACCAAAATTCGTTTTTATTATGTTTCCGGAACAACCACTTCTAGTTTGGATTGGGTAATTTATATGGGACATACCACCAAAACCAGTTTCTCAAGTACGACCGATTGGGTTCCTGTAGCAGACATGACCGAAGTCTTTAATGGCCAGGTTACCTATCCTGCTGCTGGCAATTGGATGGAAATAACCCTAGCAACACCATTTGTGTATAACAACACAGATAATTTAGTAATTGCTGTGGATGAAAATACACCTGGATATTCTTCTATTACTTGGCGTGCTTTTGACAGTGCAACAAATACGGGTATTTATTATAGAAATGATGATAGTAATCCTGACCCCTTAGCTCCTCCAGTTGCTAGTGGTAGAAGCAGTTCTTTGGCTCAAGTTCAGTTGTTTTTTCTTGAATCGTGTCCAGGTCCCAGTAATATCGTTTTTTCAAACATTGGAACCGATCATGCGGATGTAAATTGGACTTCCAATGGTACCGAAACTCAATGGAAAATTAAATACGGAATATCTGGATTTAATGTTGAAACTGAAGGGACTTTAGAAGATGTTTCTTCTAAACCTCATACTATAAGTTCTCTAACTGCAAATACTGCGTATCATGTATATGTTAAGGCAGATTGTGGTGGTGACCAAAGTTCATGGGTGGGTCCTGTTTCGTTTAGGACTGCTTGTGAGCCTTTTGACGTTTTACCCTATACTGAAAGCTTTGACACTTGGGGAACTGGCTCAGCCGCTTTTCCACTTTGCTGGACAAGGCCTGTTACATATACCTCTTCGTCTATAATTTATCCGTCTTGCGTGTCTGCTAATTCTGTAAGCACACCCAATAGTTTGAGATTCAACTCCGATGTTGGAATTCCTACGTACGCTGTTACCCCTGCTTTTGCAGAAGATATACACAATCTAATGGTTTCGTTTCAGCTAAAACGTGAAGGAGCAAATTCTGGAACGTTTGAAGTGGGCGTAATGAGCAATCCCAGTGATGTTAGTACGTTTGAGTTGGTGAAAACCATTACTTCTACTTCAACTGATTGGACTTTTTATGAAGTATTCTTAAATTCAACAACTCTGAGCGGTGCAAACAATAGTATTGCGTTTAGACATGTTTCTGGTGCTAATAATTGGTATTATTGGTTAGATGATGTTTCAGTTGAGTTACTTCCTTCTTGTATAAAAGCTACAGATTTGTTTGCTGATAATCTTACAGCAACGTCTGCACACCTTAACTGGACAGAAAATGGAACTGCAACCAATTGGAACCTAAAAGTGAGTGCTTTGTCAACTTTTGTTCCTACAGAAACAGGAGAAATATTTGATGGCGTTGCTACGGGCAATCCTCATGCAATTTCTGGTTTAACTCCCAATACTACATATTATTATTATGTACAAGCTAATTGTGGCAGCAGTGACCTTTCTGAATGGTCTGTTAAAGGCAGCTTTAAAACTCCTTGTGACGCTGTTGGTATTCCAATGGTTGAAGGTTTTGACACTTGGGGTGTTGGCTCAGCCGCTTTCCCTGATTGCTGGACAAGACCTGTTACATATACCTCTTCGTCTATAATTTATCCGTCTTGTGTGTCTGCTAATTCTGTAAGCACACCCAATAGTTTGAGATTCAACTCTGCAGTTGGGACTCCTACCTATGCTGTTACCCCTGCTTTTACGGAAGATATTCATAATTTAATGATTACATTCAGCTTGAAAGCGAGCAGTGCAACCAGTGCAGGAAATTTTGAGATTGGTGTAATGAGCAATCCGAATGATATTAGTACGTTTGAGTTGGTGCAAACCATTACTCCTTCTTCAACTGCTTGGTCTTCTTATGATGTATTCTTTAATTTAACCACGTTAAGCGGTGCAAATAATTGTATTGCTTTTAGACAAATTGGTAACTCTTATACTTCTTCTTATTTTTTCTTGGAAGATGTTTCAGTTGATTTGATTCCTGCTTGTCCAACACCAAGTGATTTGTTTGTTGATAATCTTACAGCAACGTCTGCATCCCTTAATTGGACGGAAAATGGATCAACTTCAACATGGAACCTAAAAGTGAGCACTTTGTCAACATTTGTTCCTACTGAAACAGGGGAAATATTTGATGGTGCTGCTACGGGCAATCCTCATTTGATTTCTGGCTTAACACCCAATACTACATATTATTATTATGTACAAGCCAATTGTGGTGGTGATGTTTCTGAATGGTCAGCTAAAGGTACATTCACTACTGAGTGTGGTGTGAATACTCCTCCATTTAGTGAAGATTTCTCAACTTATCTTCCAGAATGTTGGACTCGATTTGCAGGAACTCTTGCTGATCCAACTGTTGTTGGTACTTCTACGGCATGGCTTGTAGATGGTTTTGCAAATGTTGGAACCACCGGTGCTGCTAAATTAAACATATATGGTACATCTCGAAAAGAATGGTTGGTAAGTCCAAGTATTGATCTTGGGGATGGCTCTGCTTCTTATTTATTATCTTTTGATTTAGCTTTAACCAAATATAATTCTACTTTACCAGCAGCTACAACTGGAACAGACGATAAGTTTGCCGTTGTTATATCTACCGATAATGGTGCTACGTGGAGTTCTACAAACGCATTACGTCTTTGGGACAATGCTGGTTCTTCCTATGTATTTAATAATATTTCTACGACAGGAGAAAGTGTTATCATTGATTTGTCCGGACGTACAGGTGTTGTAAAAATAGGATTCTATGGAGAATCAACGATTTCCAATGCGGATAATGATTTGTTCATTGATAACTTTGCCGTTCGTTCATTATCAAATGAAAATGATATTTTATCATTCACATTAGCAGAACAAAAAAGTCCTGCAGTAATTGATAATTCAGCCCACACTGTCGCAATTGAAGTTCTTATGAATACCGTTTTAACTGCATTAACTCCTAGTATTGCTATTTCAAATTATGCAAGCATTACTCCTGCCAGCGGAACCGCTCAAGATTTTTCAGTTCCGTTTGCATATACCGTTACTTCTGAATTAGGAACTCCTCAAATTTGGACAGTAACTGTTACTGAATCAACAACTCAAAGTAGTGAAAAAGACATCTTGACTTTTGTATTGCCCGGACAAACAGGTCCTGCTACCATTGGTGCAAATACCATTGACATTGAGGTGGGTTGGTTGTCTAACCTAAGCAGTTTAACACCAACTATTACGATTTCGGATTTTGCTACAATTAGTCCGTTATCAAATGTTGCACAAAACTTCTCAACTCCAGTAACATATACAGTTACAGCAGAAGACGGAACAACCAAAGATTATATTGTAACAGTTACTCAGGA
>Ga0265295_1004817_pt1 | contig 17842 bp, 12 predicted proteins | sample Munlansysbiofilm_FD_192503 | JGI IMG/M metagenome (GOLD analysis project Ga0265295, IMG submission 192503) | Leachate microbial communities from a municipal landfill in Southern Ontario, Canada - Methane capture system biofilm | ecosystem: Engineered > Solid waste > Landfill > Unclassified ...
TGGCCGCTCTGGCTGAATAAGTTGCCTTCAGTTACATCTGCTACCTGGAATAATGAATCGTTATATTCAAGGTCGAACTGCATGCCTGAGATCTGTGTATCTGGAGTTACAATCACGTTCAGTGTAATGTTTTCTCCTGCATTGACACTTTCGGATGACGGCTGAAGTGTTACTTTTGATGCAGCTGCTGCAGTTGAGCTTAAGACGGCAATAATTGCAATTAGTGCAATTAGACTTATTATACTCTTTCTCATAATATCTCACTCCCATTTTGTTTTTGACTGGTTACAGTTTTATTTTTTATAATTCGTTTTTACTCAATACCTTTATTTTTCCCAGTTTTGTATTGAGCATCGGAAACTATTCTTCCTATTTCTTCTGAAAAGTAAAGTAGCTGGTCGGCACAGGCAGAATTTCTGTGCCTGTCCTTTCACATTTTTTAGTTCACAATTTCCCCGAAATGGTTTCTGACCAGATTTAGGTCCTGATCATTGACAAGTCCATCCTGATTGACGTCATAACGTGGGTAAGGCTTGCTTACGGTTGTCCCATACTTCTGGCTGACGGTGATTATATCCAGGATATTTACGATGCCGTCTTCATTTACATCCCAGCGAGGATGGCATTCACTTATGTAAATTGTGTGCTGTCTTTTGACTTCATCAATCCCGTCGCTTACCGATGCTTCTATGGCGTGGTTTCCACTGCTGGAATAGTCTGTTTCCCAGACATACTCAGGGTCAGTACTGTGTGTTACCCCATCTATCTTTATAATGTAGTTCAGGACCTGCCCGTCTTCATCGGATGCATTTACCAGAATATTGATCCTTTCTCCTTCGCTAAAGGATGACCCGTTAAGTGGCTCGAAATAATTAATGACTGGAGGCTTATTCGTGTTTACTGTTATCGTAACATCCTTCGAATCTGTGAGATATCCATCACTTACCTTGAATGTCATTGTATAAACTCCAGCCTGCCCTTCAGCTGGGGTCCAGGCAAAGTCTCCGGATGTTTTGTTAAAACTTGCACCTTCAGGAAGTGCTGACGCTGAAAATGTAAGCCGGTCTCCGTCTGCATCTTTAGCGCTTACCTTAAAGGTCACGGGTGTCTTTTCACTAACCGATTCCGGATAGTAGATGGGGTCTATTACCGGAGCAGTATCTATCAGCACGGTTGCATTCTTAACTGTGCCTGAAACGGATTTTGAATTTATGTCGCTGATAAGCACATTCAAGATGTTGAATTCTGCCATTCCCGTCCTGTTTCCTGCGGTCAGGTTAACAGTTGCCATTGTACCGGGTGTAGATATGTCTGATGTGCCGATAATGGAGCTGTAAATGTTTTTAATTTTTCCGGCATTGTTGTCAATAGTCCCGCTACCGAAATGAGTTTTTGCCCCGTTCTGTTTAAAGAGGTTTCCTTCAGTTACACTATTGGCTGATGCCCTTGAGCTGTTGAATTTAAAGTCTAGCTGGGTGCCGGCGATAGGGATAGAGGGATCAACCGTTATATCCAGATTAAAAGACTGTTTCGGCGTAACGACCTGGTATTCAGGAGCTATCGCGATTACTGACGCGTCTCCAGAACTCTCACCTAGCTGCCAGGTTTTGTTGACAGTGCCATTAGCATTGGATCCCACGAATTTTATTATGTGGTTTCCTTCTGTTACAGGCCATGTATAGTTAAGAGACCCTTTATGCACAGGCGATTCTGAACCGTCAACATACCATTCCATTGTGCTCAGATGTTCATCCGTCCAGACCCTGAAGTTTTTCTTTTCTCCCGGGTTGAACGGGTTATCCTCAGCTGGTGCAAAACCGATAAGGTGTGGGCCGGCCGAGTTATCCGGGATTATTGCTGTGATGGTATATGTTGGGATGTTGGGGTCTGGGCGGTACCAGGAAGAGTAAGGGGTGATTCCTGAGAGAGAAACAGCGTGGTTATCTGGAGTGGTGATGGTAGCTGTATGTGACAAGTTATTGTAGATTACAGCTGAGTTTATGTATTTTTCAGCTATTGCAGGAGAGTTTTTACGATCTTCGTCTGGTAGATATGTTTGACCATTTTGATTTGTCTGGAAAATTGATTTATTCTCTCCATAAGCATCGACACTCTGAGCGTTAACTTCTAATGAATTTGTAATAGAAATCCTTGCATTTGGGACCAGGGTGCCAAGGTTGTTTTTGGCGATAATATCTGTGTAATAATAAAATACTGATTCTACATCTGAATTGCCGTATAATGTTGTTGTGTAATTAACATTAATAAACCTTGAATTTCTTGCCGCATAAATCCATAAATCATTTCTTCTACTGTCTATAAAATTAGAATCTATTATACTTATATTTCTAACAGGAATTTTATCTAAAGATGTAAGTTGTGCCCCATACGCACAGTTTTTTGAAGTCATATTTATAATCTTCATGCCGTCAGAATAGGCGCCAGTAAAAGCCTCGCCAGCATTTTCTGAGTAATAGTTGATTAAAGTAAAGTTATCGTTATTCTTTGCTACATATATCCCTCTATCAGTTCCAGTTTTATATGAGGTTATATTTGTCAAAGTAACATTCGTACTGCCAACAGAAAGGATATTATTACTGACGGAATCATGAACTGTCATGTTGTTTACTGTATAATTACTACCTCCATGCAAGTCAAGGCCATTGTGACCAGAATTATATACAGTAATATTGTAAAATAGAATGTCATGCGTAGCAGGGTCTGTTGCTTCTATTGAACTCCATGCTGTGCCATTAACGAATATATCATGTGCTGATGAGTACTCGCTACCTCCCCAATATATCATAGCAAAACAGCCTGTACTTGGATTCGAGTAATTTCCAGCGTTCTCAACAAACACGTCGTATACTTCAGTATTATCACAGTTATAGCATGATACAGCAGTTTTTTTGGTATTGGTTACTGACACATTATATATTTTTATATCATTTGAATTTCTAAAATTTAGACCACTTGTTGAATTCATGACAGTTATATTATATACGTTTTCTCTGATTCCATCTAATCTAATTCCACCGGCATCATGTATGTAAAGATCATGAAATGCTCCTGATGCTCCAATTTCATATCCCCCCGTAATTTCAACATTATTTATATAAAATGGATGTCCAAAACTCAATTTACCATAATTTGGTGCGCTGCCGAGTATCAGCTTGGAAACATCAGTATTATTTATATAAAATTTTGATTGGTACAAGCTAAGAGTCGCATTTAAATACCATATATCCCCGTCATTAAATAATAGGCTTTGATTATTTATTTGAGAATCCAACCAGGTAAAGTTGACACCATTAGGTTCAGAATATACTTGTATTATATTTTCGGATGGATAGTATTTCGCATATCCGGCACTTGCTGAGTGGGATATGATTAATAGTAATGCAATTGCAGTCAAACAATAAGCCAGTATTTTCATTTTTTTCAGGTAAACTCCCCCCAAAGTGGTAATATAAACATTCATTAGTGAAGTGACTACTAATGGAGCTCATCCCAAAACCAATTTTTTCCTCATGTTAATATGGGTTTAAGGGTCTTTCTCGTGCGCGGAAACTCTATTCATTATTAAGAATTCGAGCTTTGAAATCTCAATTTTGAATTTTGGGTTCGGCTCATGAAGTATTGTCCAAGTATTAATGCTCAGTAATTAAATTGCCAAGACATTAGTTTTACCGGGATAAAGATTTTAATCATTTTCCTAATAAATAATCTCAAATATATTTTCCTCTGTTCTAAATCCTCCCAAATCAATGAAATTTTAAAATCCTTCAAATTTTTCCTTTTCAACATGCTAGACAAATAATAGTTTTGAAGATTATTTTCTAACAAGAAATTGTGTGCCTACAGGTTCTTTGAAACTAAATTTTAGTTTTTAATGTAGCTGTTTTTCATCTAGACACTTTCAGATACTCCAGTAAAGTCCACGTTTTATATTTAGAATCCGGGGTATATATTATTAACTTATATTACAGTTTTTCAATTTTAATTAATAATATTCTAATCTTATATTGTATTATCTAATTACAAAATATATAATCTAACTTCAAAATATATAATCTTATTTTGAAATATGAGATGTGGGATGACATATTTAAAAAAAATTATTTTACTGTTAATCTCATTTCAAAACTTCTACTGTAGCTTTTCCCAGTAAATGAAGAGTGCTGCTATTATCACTAATGCCCTGAATATTCTGGCCCATCTTACATACATTATGTTAATTCTTCTTAATCGCATTTTTATTCTTGAGATAAATATTTCTAATGCTGATCTTTTTTGCATACGATTATATATTAAATTTTTTAGATCTTTCTCTTTTCTTTTCTGTATGTTTCTTTTGTTTTCAGGATAATACTTTGATTCTCCTACTGCTCAAGTACTCTCATACCTGCGTATCATCGTAAATTAAATTTGCTACTATTTCTTCTGTCTTGTATCTTTTTTCAGAAAATTTCAACAGATAGTCATCAAATAATATCTAATTTTGAAACGGGTTCGATAATAACTTGTTTCATGTTGTTGTGGAGAAGTTCTTTTGCAAATCCTCTGAAGTACTCAAAGCATTCAGATGGCACAGGATCAGAGTAGGAATGTGTACACTCAGTGTAAATTCAACATATCACATTCTGGAATATCCAAGAATCATATTGAAGCAAAAGAGTTTCTTTATCTTTCCATAAACTTTAATTGTTCCTAACTCTTTCCAGTCAACCTGAGCCTATATACATGGTTTTGTTTCATAACGGAGTACAGCAGGTATTCCCTGCTCAGGTCGGACTTCTCTTACAAAGTCCTTGACGATGGTCATTCCTCCATCAAAACCCATTTCTTTGATTTCACGAAAGAGGCGAGCAGCAGTGCAGGAACCTTCTTTGAGTTTTTCAAGAATATAGAATTTGTAAGGGTCATGTTTGCTCTTTCTTCCGGGACGTTTCTGGGTTCAGGCAAGGTTTTTAGACGGAGATATTTCTTCACAATTTTCCTATCAAAATCCGTTTGTCTGGAGTTGTATCGGAAGGAAGGATTACTCGTTCCTTCCTGGAAGGGGGGATGGGGGTAACCCCTCCTCCCTATTCGACTATCTCCCATTTGATGAATAAGGAGCTCACTGCCTATTTCAGTTAATCTCCAAACGTTATGAAAAGAGTTCAATGATCTTGACATCGAATAAGTCATATGGAGAATGGGGAGAGATATTCAAAGACCATGTTATAGCGGCTGCTGTGCTTGATAGGCTTTTCCATCATTGTACAACGATTAATATCAAAGAGGAAAGTTACAGGCTGAAAGAAAGGAAAAAACAGGGTATAAAAACGGTAAATATCTATCAGTAATTTTGAGTGAGTTTATGATAAATTGAGTAAAATTTATATCTGAAGGTGGGGAATTTTAAACCGACCAAAGTGAGGAAAATTAAACCGCCGTTGACAGCGGAAAGTCAGGACCAAAAAAGAAGGTAATATTTAGTATCAATTAGTGGAGATTGTTAAATGTAGGTTAAAAATGCTTTGCTACTAATAACATAGATTTTCAGCTTCGATTTTAGCTTATTAGGACTTATGCGGTTGAATTGAAAAATATCATTATACTTTTTAACTATCTATTCTCTAAAACATATTTCTGATCGCAATGCTTATTGTGCTTGATTTTATGCTTTAAGTACTTAAGTTCTAATTATTACTCTTCATAAATTACTTAAAAATGAGATTTTAAGAAAAGACTTCGGACTTTAAAATTAACTTAATTATATATTATTGATCTAGTTCTTTGAGTTTCCTTTTAAGCACATTAACTTCTTGTCTTTCTATAAAAGGGCACACATCTAAAAGTTGGCTGAGGTCTATATTTATTTTATAGCTTTTAAATATGCCTAAAATATCATTAAATGTAGTGTTTTCTGTTATTCTATGGGGTCTTTCGTTTTTTCTTCCGACTGACTCAAAGTAGTCATAAAATTTGAATCCATTCCCAATTACATTTTCTGAGAATTCAACCCATATTGAAGGAATTCCATACGCGTCTGCAGCAATAATACCGTGCAAAGAGCTAGATGCAATTCTTTCACACTTGCAGATATTATCCACAACTTCATTTGTTGAAGATAGTATATTTATCACTAATACCTCTGAATTTGTTTTAAAAGTATTTAGTAAATTACTGTTTTGATCTGCATAATGCGGTATAATACCTAATTTATATTTTCTCTCAATGTTAGGTTTATAGAACAAGGGGTATAACAATGCCGGATCCCCATATATTTTTGGACAAAAAATTCCTTGATTAAGTATTAACTTTCTAGTTAATGGTCCTCTTACAGCATATATTTTCTTTGGTTCTTCTGTAAATCTAGATGAAGTTGATATAAATCCAGAACCCCATACTACCAAATTTTTTTCTGGAAAAAAACCTAAAGTACTACCAATTACACTATATATATCTTGATCTGTTAAATTAACTATCTCTTGTGCTAGTATAGGCGTTTTCCCAGACAGTTTTTGTATAAGAATAGGATTAAGTGCATCACCCCAATTCGTACTTTTAATACCAGTTGCCCAGTATGCAATTAATAATTTTTCTTTGGATTTCAAAAGTTGCAATGTATTGGTTAAAGTGGTTCTACTTATAACTATTTTACATATCCCTATCTTTTTTTTAACAAAACGGACGATTTTCTTGCCTTTTATTGAGTAAGTCATTTTATTACATTCCATAATTAGATCCCAAAAAGTTTTGCACATCAAAATTTACTAAATATTTTATTTAATATTTGATTTCCATCAAGTTCATGTTTAAATTTGCTTTTTATCGTAACTGGTATAAATGAATTAATTATTTGTCTTTCTATTTGACTTAAACCTATTAACCAAACTACTAAAATGTATATAATACTTAATAATCCACAATAAAATATTAGATGAATTGGAGTGTAAATATCTATAAAATAATTTAGTATATAAATAATTATTACAATTACTAGTGTTGCTATAAATCCACAAAGTATTGGAGTTATAAATGTATATTTATGTATTTTTAGTAGTCTTGAAGTATACCAAGGGAGGAAAAATGAATTTTTCATTGTTAGCATAATAGCTCCAGCAATTGCTACTCCATAATATCCTAATCCTGTAAAATAAGGAATCATTAATGCAAGTAAGAAATTTCCGACTCCCATGAATAGAGTAACTAGTCCAGGAATACGCACTTTATTAAGTGATATATTTATAGAAAATAATGGAAGCACCGATAGATTAATTATAAGATGGCTCAGAAGTATCCACATTAAAGGAGAAAGTTTCGCAAACTCAGGCCCGATCCATAAAGATAAAATATTTGGAGCAAAACCGCATAAACAACCAATCGGTAGAGCCATTGCAAAGCCCATAAATTTTACAGCACTTTTGGAAATACTGATCATATTATCGAATTGGTTCTTAGCGTAGTATGTTAAGATTATTGGCGTGAGCACTCCTGACAAGACACCTGCTAAAGTTCTTAATAGTCTACTCCAAGTTAGTAGCGCAGCATATTCTCCTCCAGCAACAGGTCCAAACAACTTATTAACTACAATTAAATCCATTTGTAAAAATAGAATAGTTCCAACTTGATTTATAATCAACCAATTTCCAGTATTGGCAATTTCTTTCATTTCTGATATTTTAAAATTCGATAGATTTACTTTAAAATGTGGATTCACTTTTTTTGATATGTATATCGTTGCTATGAAAATGATAATTGAAGCTATTAGATTAGCAAATCCAATGTGGCATAGCATAGGAGAGTAGTTAGAAAATAGTAAGATAATAACCGCAACTTTAATCACAATATCAGAAATACTCAAAATATTTTGTAAGTCAAGACGATTGTATGCAAATAATGATACTCCAAAAACTCCACCGAGAGTGGAGATCAAAAAGGATAGTATAGTTCCTAAAAAAAGTAAATAAGCATCATATCTCTGGTTTGTTGAGACTTCGAAAAAAGTAGGTGCATAATATGATACAACTATAATAATTGGTAAAGATAATAAAGAGATCCCAAGCATTCCAAATAAAGATGTATTAAATATAATATTTGCTTTATTGAAATCTCCTCTCTGCAAATCGACAGTTAGATATCTCGATACAGAGCTATTAAGCGACTGAATTACAAGATTTACATAACTAGTTATAGAAGTAGCAAGAGGTACAAGTGCATAACTTGATACTCCAAGAGTATCTATATAATAAGGTACAAGGAATACACCTATAAGAATACTTACTAAAAATAAGACTACATTTGTAATAAGATTTTTTGGTAACTGAGTTCTTAAATTCTGTTGCCCTTTATTAAGATTTAACAAAAGTATGCCTCAACTCTTATTTATATTTTACTAAACTTTTATTCATAAGTTCCAAAGTCAGCGATTATTTTGAACAAATAATTTCCTCAATTTTTGATTTTTTTTCAGTTCTACTTCATCTGTTGCAAAAAAATTTAGGCAGTGTCGCGAATTTGCTGTAAATTCGAAATTCATTTTTTGCATACAGTAGGAGAACTTGATCTTCTGATATGGAATTTTTGACTCAAAAACTTTTTGAAACTTGTAATTTTACAGAACCTATGTTACACTGTCAAATTGATTCTTTGGATCTCTATTATTTAAACAATTAACCCGGCTACTGATCTGAGAAGTAATTCTGAAATTCTTATGTATTAGGAAGTAATAATTGATTTTGGGATAGGCTCTTCATTAAAAGTTGTTTTAAATACAAAAATCAATGAGATCAGTTAAACTGATTGTATATTTTTATGTATTCCTCTGCAATGCTATCCCAATTGTACTTTCCAGAAAATTTTTTCTGTTTGATGTGAATATTTACATCATATTTCTTTTCAATAATGTTTTTAATTACATCAGATACTCCATTCACAGTAGGTTCGAAAGTATAAAATACGTACCCATCTCTCTTAACAAAATCGTTTATACCCATATTGCACGAGTACATTACTGGACCATTAACAGTACTTAAAGCTTCAAGGACGGCAAGGGAAAAGGGTTCATATATAGATGGATAAATTGCAGCATCTACAGCCTGCAAATAAAATCTTAAGGTTTCCAATGGTATTTTCCCCAAAAAAATTACGTTTTCAGCGATCCCTAATCGTGCACTCAAATTTTTAAGATATTCTCTTTGTGGACCGTCTCCTGCAATATGAAGCATCATGGGAGCCTTCTTATGCTCAGATTCATGTTTTTTCAGGGCATCACCAAACCCTTTCAGTAAAATATTTACCCCTTTCTCAGGTGCTAACCTTCCATGATAAAATATGTTTGTACATTGTCCAGAGTTTCCTTGCAAATCATTTTTAATACTTTCTTCTAATTCTGGTTTGAGCCAAAAATCATCTATTCCATTCGGAATCACTTTAATGTTATTTAAACTATAATTTGACTCAAATAATCTCTTCATAACGAATGAATTTACAACTATTACATCAGCACTTTTCAATATTAGTGAAGTCAGTATGCATGTAGGAAGAGTAAATAAACAACTCATATCATGATTTGTCAGCTTTATTTTGAACTCAGTCCTTGTTTCTCCATGATAGTTTATTATCAGTTTGGAGTGTTTTGATAAGCTCAAAAGATAAAGCAAAAGTTTTTTGTTGGGATATATGAGTGGACTCATTGAAAAATGGACAATTCCGTTTTTAAGATATAGGAATTCTTTCAATGAAATGACTCTGTCTTTTTTTCTATCCTTTTCTAGCTCTAAAATATCTTTTTTATTTTGAGGGAAAACTAAAAGATCAACATTTGACTTTTTTAATGAATTAAATAAAGATCTTCCTACTGCCGCAGGTGCACCAGCTTTTGATGGATAGTAATAAATCAGATGATTTGTCATCTGAATCACCCCCTCAACGTTTTTTCGTATAGTTTTATTGTCTCATCTGTTACAGATTCCCAGGAAAATAATTCTGCTTTTTCCTCTGCCAATTTTCCCATTCTTTCACGTAACTCTTTGTTTTCAAGTAATTGAATCACTTTTTTAGCCAATTCATGATAATTCCCTGGCTCAAATAAAAATCCCGTCTCTCCCTCCTCGACAAGGTATGGAATTCCACCCACGTTTGATGCAACTACTGGTTTTCCTGATGCCATTGCTTCTAGTGTGACAAAGGAAAAAGATTCGAAAGAAGATGGAATAACACATATATCTATTGACTTATAGTAGGAAATTTTTTGTTCCCCTTGTATATGTCCTAAAAAAGTGACATTATTCTCTAAGTTTAATCTCTTAACTAATATATTTAATTTCTTAAGTTGAGGTCCAATCCCTGCTATATATAAATGAACATCTTGAATAAATTCTTTGATTATTACTAATGACTTAATTAATACATCTACCCCTTTTTGCTTAACTAATCTTCCTATGAAAAATAATGAGGGATGATTTAAATTTTCAATTATTCTTCCATTTTCATGCTCATGGATGTCTATTCCATTAGGTATCACTGAAATTTTAGAAGGGGTTGCACCTTTTTTTTCAACAATGTTTTTAATAGCAGGGGAAACTGCTATTAATTTATCTGCTTTTTTAATTGCACTTTTTTCTAAAAAACCATACCAATAATTTTTTAAAAGCAATCGGTTTTTTATAGAATTTTTTGAATCGATAGCAACTATTCCATGGAGGGTTATGATAGTTTTGTATTCTTTCTTAATAATCATAGGCAGTAGTGAATAGGGCGGATGGGTTCCATGTATATGAACTATATCTGGTTTTATTTCATCTATCTTTTTTTTTATCTGTTGAGGGAGGTAAAAGTAGTTTGATAAAGGAAGGTCTGAATTTTTACTTTTTCTCCCATCAAATACACATGTAACAGGGGTAATTACATTGAGCTGCTCTACTTCATACCTCTTGATAAGCTCTTTTGATAAGTGATGAGTATGAGTATAAATTCCATGTGCTTCATTGGGGAAATAATCGTGGATCATCAAAATTTTCATAATGGCTCCAGAATTAAACCAACCATATTTTTATACGGTCCCCATCATAAATTAAGTCGTTATTTTCTTCTACAGTACTCATTATTTTTCCTCTTTTTGATGCTATATCATATACAATATATTTCATATTGTATTTTTCAATAAAATTTTGCACACGTCTGTCTTTTATATCAAAATTCATCATCCATTCGTATTCTCCTAATTTCGAAGTTCCACTTTGTTGGATGTACGGCCCTTCGAAATAATAATCTAAATTAGTATATGGGAGACTTACTGTATTATTCAAAGCTTCAGGTTTATCGACAAAACCATATACAAGTTCTAGAGAAGGTAAAGAAGGAAATTCTATATGTCCATTTGAAATAGCTAGCATTCTCCAGACTGAACCGATTGTTGTAAACACATGTGAATTCTCTGGAATGTATGAACTTGTCCAAATCCCTGCTTGGTACGTCTTTTCATCCATATACCAGTAATTTTGTGAATCCCCTGTACGGTAATTATTGTAATAACTGGAAAAAAGAGATGAGCTTATTATAACAAATATTATAAAAAAAGTATTTAATCTCTTACTACTTATGGCAAATAAACAATTTTTAAATGCAATGGCTATAAAAAAAATAACAACTGGAATTATTATAAATTTTCCATAAATATGCGAATAAGATATTGGTATAAAAAATAATGTGGAGATTAGAATAAACCAATCATGAGAGTTTTTCTTTTTCTTATTAGTAATATATACTAATCCTCCTAATAGTAGAAAGATTGATGGTCCAACATAACGGGCTGTTGTTATAGACATAACAATAAGATGTTGATAGCGAGAACCCACCACAAATAGTTTCGTAAAATAAGGAATTAAAATAGCACCTAGAAGTAAACAAATATATATATGAGTGAAATTGACTTTTTTAAGCAAAGCTAGTTTTTCACTATTAAAGGATATTTTCATTTCTTTTTTTGTAGCTAATTTGATTCTTGATCCCATATAAATTAAGATAACTGTAAATATTAGAGGAATGGCAAAATATGAAAAGTTATGAACTGAACGAAGGAATACCAGAAAAATTACGATGAGAATTAGTCTTCTCCATGATTTATCCTCTTTTAGTAATAAATAGAACATAAGTGGAAATGCAACCATGAACATTCCTCTAGTACTTGCGTCAAAAGTAGTAAATTGCAAAATTCCTTGAGATATTGAGAAAAAGAATGCAAATAGGTATTTAAATACAAAATCATTATAGAATGCTCCAGCCATCAAATATGCGGCGAAGATACTAAAAAGTCCCAAAATCATGCAATACAAAAGAATCATTTTTTCCATGTCTACGTTTGAAAGTTGAGATATTCCTGACAAAAGAAAGGGGACTGCACTCGCATATGAATATGAGTATAAGCCAAATACTGATAAGGGATTTAACCACCAACGGGCGGTTCCTGACTCCGAAATAGAGTTAGCTAAAGCGTGAATTTGATAAGAGTCATTGCCTGTTTCATGAGGTACTGCATAGATTCTTAATGTAACATTAAGGAGTATCAGTAATAAAAACAAAATTACTTTCTTTCGCTGTGAAACCTCATTTTTAAGCATAAAAATCACTCTCAATCTGCTCCTGCTGCTTATATAACAATCGATTATTTCCAGATCATTAGACTTGAATAAGTCTACTATTTATTCTATATGTATCAAAATACATATTAATCTCTCTTATTTCTAAAATATTTTTTTCTCATGTGACGACTTTCTATTTTTCATTATAAGTTGCAAACTGATACACAGGCAATGAAATAACTACTGTCTGTACCAAGTTTTTTATTTTTTTTGCTTCCTGTACTTATATAAAAATAAGGACATGACCTAGAACGGATATTCCAGTTATTTCTGATTCCTGTACTCAATGTAAGAAGGGCCCTAAGGATAATCTTTGTCTTGGGAAGTAATACAAAATTTAAATTTGAACTAACGTTTGAGTTTCCCTGCATAATACCTTCCAACTTCGAGATGTTTATTTCTATAGTATTTTCTAACTTCTGGAATATCAATTTTTTTTCTAATTTTTATAATTCCGTTTATATATCCTTGTAGATATGCAATTCCGATATATGAAGGGCTTGTGAAACTATATTTCATAAATTTAGAAATTATGTAGAGCGGGTGATAATCTCTGTAATAATCAGATTCGCCTTTGGTTCTATATCCTTTCCACAAGCCTTCAGCACTGCTGGTCCTTCTAGTTTGAATCCCTAATATATCATCAAACTTCTTCGTGTCCCAGCCGCGTAAAATAGCTAGAACATTTGATACGGAATCTGCGGAATAGCTTATTGGAAAGCCTCCGGTTTCTACGAAACAGTCTCTCCTCCAGACCCTCAGACCGCCGATGGGAAGGTTTTCTCTACCTTTTTCAGCAACCAGCTTATCTCCATTATAATATACTGCATTTCCGCTGGCAATACCTAAAAGAGGATTTTTCTCAAATCTATCTATTATCTTTTCGAAGAAGTTATTCTCTAAAATCATATCAGCGTCAATTAAACCCATATATTCAAAGGAAATTTTTTTGGTGGAGCTTATTTGTAAGATTAATGAAAATCCTTCACTAACAATTTTTGCATAATGAAAACTGAGGTCTCTTTCAGTTCCTTCAGATGTAATTACGTGAATCCAGTTATACTTTTTTTCAAGATCACTTAATATTTCGGTGGATTTGTCTGTGCTATTGTCATTTATAATAACCCAGAGCTTTGGTGTTATTTTTTGGTTTATTATGGATTCCGCAAGTTTTGGAAGAGATTTTTCCTCATTTTTGCAGGGTGTCATTAGAACGTAATTAAATTTTGTGGTCATCTTTTCCCCTACCTTTCCAAAGAATATATTGTCGGAACTCTTCAAAATTTTTTTATATCAACATACGCTTCGACAGTCTCAACCATGAAATCAACAACATCTGTTTTCTCATTCAACATTTTTTCCCTTTTTAAAATCCACTCATTTTTATAGGATTTATTTTCCAGTATTTCATATGCTTTTTTTAACCCTTCCTCTCTTCTTTGAACCGTATATGCAAGCCCATACTTTTCCTCAAGTTCGTTTAAGTATCCTCTTTGAGTGTTTGAAATATAGATAGAAGGTACACCCAGAATAGCTGCCTCTGAAACCATTGTAGCGCCTTCTCCAATGCATAATGAGGAATAAAAGATTAAATCGTGCAGGTCTTTCGGATCATTTTTTAACTGGCGGTCTCTTATTATCTGCCATTCTGTGGTTTCGGAAGAAATCTTCACTTTTGCATATTTCTCAAGTTGGTTTACATACTCGCACAGTTCTTCTTCAGTTTTAAAGTTTAATCCCGTTGCATTTAGATCATGATGTGCAGCCAGAGCCGATAAGCGAAGAATGATGTATTCATCCAGGTCGTATTTTTTTTTGATTTCTGGATTAGGTTTGAAATATTTAGGGTGCAGGTATGCTAATTCGTAATAACCGTTAAAACGCTCTTGCTTTGGTCCAAGATCGGTATAAAAACTTAAAGATGTGTATACCTTATCGGTAAAAGGCAACATCAATTTTATAGCGGGAACTGCAATTTCAGTGTCTATATACGCTAAATGTGGTTTACCGAGTAGTCGGCTCACGTGGGCAGAGTATGGAGAACCTTGGCTTATAAATATGTCTGGCCGAAATTTCCTTGCAATGTTGTACAGCCATAAGTCATTGTGTACAAGTCCAAATGCTTTTCCAATAATGTTTTTGTAATATGGCCCGAATTCACCCTGAAATCCAAATTCTTCAAGTATCTTTTTTATATTTTCTTTAGCTCTACTTACAATTTTTACTTCATGGCCATTCTCTTCAAGCGCCAGTATCACATTTCTGAAGACATTAACATCTTTCGGGTGCCCAATATCTATAATTATTCTCAAGGAATACGCACCTCATTTATCTTCTTTGCAGGCACTCCAGCTACAATCGTATACGGGTCAACATCCTTCGTAACAACAGCGCCAGCACCTATTACAGCACCTTCTCCAATCGTGACATTTGGCAAAATAATGCATCCAGCTCCTATCCATGCATCATCTTTTATTTGAATTGTCCCATGTACTGTCTTTACATATTGTTTAATTTTTGAAAAATTTGGTTCTGAAGAAGCTACAAGAATAACTCCAGGTGAAATTGCAACTCGAGCCCCTATTGTGATATTTTTTTGATCAGAGAGTTTATCTACAATTGTTAATTTTTCTCCTATATACACGTCCTCTCCGATTGAGTACATAGCAGCCCTGTATAATTTTATTCTGAGCTGATTTATAGGCATGGATGATGCAAGATATTTCAAGACTTTCTTTCTTATTTTTCTATAGCTGCTCATCTCATTTGACCTGGTGTTTGTTTAATTCGGCTATTTGTACGGACAGGAATTTATGACTCCAGCCACTTTCTCTAATTCCTTTTTCTTAAGTACATAGTGATTTGGTATGGTAATTATGCTCTTTGCAATCTCCTCAGTTCTGGGGCAATCGCCTTTGTAATCGTAAATAGCTTTTGCAACTTCTGGAGTTTGACTGAAAAGTTTGGTCGTATCGACTCCGTTTTGTCGCAGGTATTCACAGGTTTTATCGCGGTTTTTCACTGTAAGAGGAAATAAATAATAATTACAATATGTGCTTTTTTTTTCAAGGGGTAAAATTAAAGAACTATCCTTCAGTTTATCGAGCAGGAAAAACGAGTTCTTTCTCTGAATCTCAACTTTACTTTTGAAGCTGCTCAATTTCTTTGAGGTTATATCTGTATAGGTTTTATAGCCTGCAGTCATCCTTGAACTTTTTTTAGTCATCAGGTCCACTTTGTTTTCCAGTATCAGACCTATTGGTAAGCCAAAAAGTCCAAACCAGGGCTTATGATAAAAGAATGATCTCATGTATGCTGTAGTGGTGTGTTGAATTTCATCTAAAGTAGATGGTTCTCGCAAAGTCTTCGTCTCTTTCTGGATACGTTTTGTAAAGGACCTGTTATTTACAACTAACAATCCTCCCCCTCCTGCAGATAGATACTTTGCGAGGCTAAAAATTGCCATATCCCCTATTGTTCCGGTTATTTTCCCTTTGTATTCGCTGAGCAAGGAATGGGAGCAGTCCTCGATAATGGGTACTCGTCCTGCTATTTTTTTTATTGAATCCATGTCTGCAGGCCTTCCAAAGGTATGGATAACCACAACAGCACTCAAATCTTCGATCTTACTTTTCAGATCTTCCGGATCCATTGTATAATTGTCATTTATATCAATAAATCTTGGGATGTGTCCGGCGTTGATTATTGCATCAAACACCACCGTACAGCAATATAGTGGGACACCAATTTTTGATTTTGGAGGCAAATGCAGTGATTTGAGTATTACATAAAGGGCTGTCCGTCCATAATTAGTAAAGAAAAAATCTTTCTGGCCGAAAGTTGAGTATAAGGGCTCCAGATTAGATTCTCCTTTAAATATAGATGTAATACTGGTAGAGAAATCAGTCAACTTGTAATCGAAGTTGAATCGTGGAATCAAGTAAGGATCTGGCCTCATGTTAAATACCTGTGCTAGTTTTTTATCCGACATGTTTTAAGAGATGAGGTCCCAGTACTTTTAGCAAAGGAACAGGTGCTTTTTTCCAGCAATTTGTGACAAGGTTTACCTTGAAAGAGTCCCTATTTTGTGAAAGCAATTTCGGTTGCTTAGGGTAGTAATAATAAGGGATCTTGTAATTTTGACAGCCCCATTTACTTTTAAATTTTAGCAATGTCTCATTCTCAGGTTCCGTCCTGCCAAAATCAAAGTATTTGTAGCCGTTTTTACATCCCCATTCTATTGCTTGCCAGTAAAGCAGGTTATTTGGCATATAGGATTTGTAATCATCATCGGAAGCAATATATGCGGGCATTACTGTGTCCTTAAAAGCGTAAAACATAAGAGCTGAAACTATCCTGTTATCATATTCAGCTACCCATAGTTTCACAATATCTGTTGGCCCGAATTCCTCCATTATTTTTTGAAAAAACTGGAGTGAAGGAGAAGGTGAACCATGTTTTTGTCTTGTTTTGACCTTTAAGTCATGTAAAATCTTAATGTCTTCGTGATCAGTTTCCGTCCGTATTTTTACGTTTTCTCTTATAGCTTTCCTTACTGCCCATTTTGTCCTTCTGGCGTCCATATTGAACCAGATTACTTCAGGGTCCGGTGTGAGATTTAACACGCTCGTGTAAAAAAACTTACTTTCAATTAACTGGTTCTGTTCGATGGAATCAGTCGGAAGTGGTGTTCCCATTTTCAACTCCAGATATTTACATTTCAGTTTTTCTGCTAATTTCCTTGCTTCATTAACTAATAAAGTGTAAGATTCGTCTGAGTTTGCAACCGGGCCGCAATTATAGGAAAAGGGTAGAGAAACGATTCGATTTCCAGTTATCAAGCTCTTAACCTGAAAAAGTGGAAGAATTCCGCAGACTTCTACTCCATCAATTGCCAGTAAGTAGTAAGGCTTGAATCCATACTCTTTTTCTATAATTCTTTCCCACTTTAGAGTATGCCAGACCCCTGCATTATTTGGAAGAGATACAAATTCTTCCCATTTTTCCTCATTTTTCTCTGATAAAAGTTCTACTTTTATACCCATCAGTCCCACATCAGTGAGTTATTTCTTTTTTTGAATATTCCTGTACCACACAATCCCTGCCTTCCCAACATTCTTCACGTTCTGGAACAGCAGTTCTTTTGTCCAGCCGGCAAGGTTTTCACACCACCTGTTGGGGTGCACGAGCAGGCAAATTTGAGATATTTT
>Ga0265295_1004818_pt1 | contig 17841 bp, 15 predicted proteins | sample Munlansysbiofilm_FD_192503 | JGI IMG/M metagenome (GOLD analysis project Ga0265295, IMG submission 192503) | Leachate microbial communities from a municipal landfill in Southern Ontario, Canada - Methane capture system biofilm | ecosystem: Engineered > Solid waste > Landfill > Unclassified ...
AGATTTCAAATACACCCCCGTGATCTTCAATTCATTCCAGACCGTAAATGGTAAACGTGCAGTCATCTATCACACCAATGTCATGATGGCTTTGGGTGATACCTTTTGCGTAATCTGTCTGGATACCATCGATGATGAAAAAGAAAGAAAGATGGTGATTCGCCATTTAGAAGAAGACAAGAAAGAAATCATCGAGATTAGCGAAGAGCAGATGCACCATTTTGCCGGCAACATGCTGCAGGTAATTGGCAAAGTTGACAAAACCTTCCTGGTAATGAGTAAAGCTGCCAGAGAAAGCCTGACCCCAGCACAAGTGAAAGCGATAGAGAAGCACTCTAATATCTTGAGCAGTGATCTGACCACTATCGAAACCTTGGGTGGAGGCAGTGCCAGATGTATGATGGCGGAAGTCTTCTTACCAAAGAAATAAACTAAACAATATAAGTGGTAGAAAAGAGGCTTTCGTAATGAAAGCCTCTTATACTATATAATCCCGATTCGCGCTCTTACCATTGATACGCTTTTGATTCGTCTTCGACTCGAGATGACTCGAATTCTCAAGTTATCTCGAGTCGAAACTACGCTAAAAGCAAGTTGATGGCATCAGCTTTGTAGAGGAAGCAGGTATCCGCCACCACGATAAAACCCTAAAACGCTAAAACCCTAAAACTCTATTCTTTTGCGGGATGAATAGCGCCCACAGGGCAGCCTCTGAATTTTTTGCGGTCCAATCCTGCGCAGATGCCACAGTCCGTGCACTTCTCGGGATCGATATGGGCTACACCATCCACGTACGAGATCGCTTTTTCAGGGCAGACTCTCAGGCACATGCCGCAAGAAATACAGCTCTCGGCATCCACTACGTAATAGCTCGCTTGCTTCAGGCTATCAGCAGCCGGGGTCACTTCAAGCGTGGGAATAACTAATGCTTTTTGATCCTGTTTGTCGCCCAGAACTTGCTGACTACTGTCAGGGCTCTTTTTAGCTGGGTTTACCGGAGTCTTTGCAGCTTGAGTATCGATTGGAGTGGACCTATCATCTGTCTTTTCGATAAGGATAGGGTCGATTGGGGTTTGACCGCCAGACAGATAAAACTCTTCCGCAGGAATGGCTACAAAGCCATCCACACAGCGGCGGCAGCCAATGCACTTCATGCTGTCGATCACCGCTTTGCCTTGTTTCATGGTGATGGCATTCACAGGGCAGACTTCTTGCTTTTCACCAGCAGATAGTTTCCCTGTAAAACTCAATATTTGTATGACCACTACTGCCAGTAGCAGTACGATGATGCTGATCTGCAAAGCTCTTTTCATGATTCCTTCTGTTCAGATATGGTTCCGGGTTTGAGGCAGGCTTCCAGGCACTTTAGGCAATGAATGCAATCCAGAGACTCCACATATTCCTGGGCTAAAATATCCAGATTCATGGGACAATTCTTTACGCAGAGGGCGCAATCTATACAACGCTCAAGATTGCGATGCACTTTGCGACGATGAATGCCAAAGAGCTCACCCAGTTTTTGCGATAGATTCAGCAGAGCCGCATAGGGACAGAGGAATCTGCACCAAAAGCGCTGTAAGAATATCGATCCGATGATAATGATGCCTATCGTAATAAGTCCACCCAAAGCCAAAGCAGGCAGACGTGACAAGGCATAAAAAGGACAGAAATTGATATAGACCCAGGAGAGGCTGGCGATCGCAAGTATGAAGGTGGCCGCCAAAACCCAGTATTTCAATTTGGAAAAAGTGCGTTCATGAAAATAGGGAATCTGGCGGGGAGTCTTCCTTCTGAATATGGCAAAAAGCCCTTCCTGGAAAGTACCCAGAGGGCAGATATAGCCGCAGAAGATGCGCCCCCAAAAGATCGAGATCAGCATAAATACCAGTCCCAATACAATGCCCAGACCAGCTACTTGCAAGGTGAGGCTCAAGATATTACCTTTGAGCATGCCAAAGCATATGATGGCATAGGGGCAGACATTGTGAATAGACTTTTTGCCGGCAATAATTACAAAGCTGAGGATACCAAGAGACAGTATAAATACTATTACTTGGATGAGATTGCGCTTTTTCATGAATGCTCTTGGAGCAGAGCTTTACGCTGAGCCAGAGTGAGTGGTTCTCCTTCTATATTGATCTGCTCGTGATACACAGGAATATCTTCCTGACGATAGATTCCCAGATAGATCGGATCTTCGGATTTTGCTATTCTTCTGGCTTCATCCTCGTCCTTGGGGCTTGCTTCCATGATCTGGCAACGTTCGTTATAGAGCTTATAGGTATTGTTATAGCTCACACAGGGTTGCAAGACTTCCACAAAAGAGAAACCCTTGTGGTTGATGGCCTGATGCAAGATCTGGCTGAGATGATCGATCTTGGCACTGTAGCAACGGGCCACAAAGCTGGCTCCGGCCTCCATCATGAGTGTGACGGGAGTAAAGGACTTTTCCACATTGCCCATCGGGGTGGTGGGTCCCCTGAATCCCAGGGTGGAAAGAGGAGATGCCTGACCGGTGGTGAGTCCGTAATTGCCATTATTGTGCAAAATCAGAGTGATATCCATATTGCGTTTGGCGGCAAACATGGTGTGTTCCAGCCCTTCGCCCAGACTGTCGCCATCCCCGCCAAAGGTAATCACTTTGAGCTTGGGATTTGCCAGTTTAATACCACTGGCTGTAGCCACAGCCCGGCCATGCAGTCCGTAGATTCCGGAGATCTGTAGATAGTCAAAGATCTTGCCATGACAGCCGATCCCTGAGGTCATCACGATATCCGCCAAAGGGGTGCCTGCCTCATTAAGAGCCTGGATGGTCTTCCTTACCGCAGCAAAGATTCCAAAATCCCCACAGCCAATACACCAAGTGTTTTCTTTTGTGCTGATCAGGTTACGCATCGATGGCCTCCTTTAGCTTTGCAATCAATTCATCTGTGTGAAAGTGCCGTCCATCATAACGCAGGATATTGGCTTTGACCCTTACATTTAGCTTTTCCTTCAGGAATCTGGCAAAATTGGGATGTGAGGCGTGTTCCACCACGATGATTTCGGCATTCTGGTATTCTGCCAATTCTTCAAAGGGGAAGGGCTCCAAATAGATGGGAACCACGATCTGGAAAGGAAGGTATTTTTGTGCCTCACGAAGCTCATAAGCTGTGGAGCCGTAGGCAAACACGATGGGGCCATCCTGGCCATATTTGGCAATCCGCTGATACTTTTTGGTGGCTTTGGCGATGGTCTCGTATTTGCGGTCACGTTTGTCCCGCATGGCTACTATATTAGGAGCCTCATCGGTACGCACACCGCTTTCCTCATGTTCATTGCTGTTCCATTTGATGATATCTTCTTCATCACAGTGATCCGCTCCCGGGAATTTCAAAGGAGAAACACCCGATTCGGTGATGGCATAGCGCAGGTAAGGCTTTGTAAATTCAGCTTTATCCTCCAGCAAGGAAGGAACATCTTCCAAAGGCAGATCCACATTGATCAAGCCCTCGCTGAGGTGTTTTTCGGTGAGTAAGATAGTAGGGCTCTGACACTCCCAAGCTAAGTCCAGCAGCTCGGCTGCCAGGGAGAAAGCGCGCTCCAAACAATCCGGAGAGGCCACAATGCGGGCAAATTCTCCATGACCTTGATTGAGAGCAAAATACAGATCTTCCTGTCCGGTAAAAGTAGCTACTCCGGTGGCAGGTCCGGGACGTGAGGAGAGTATGCACAAAAGTGGTGCTTCCACCATTCCGGCCAAAGAAAAAGCCTCTTCCATCAAGGCAAATCCTCCGCCCGAACTGCCCACAGCAGAACGCCTTCCGGCAAAAACAGAGCCGATGGCCATATTGATGGCAGCCAGCTCACTTTCGGCATGAATAGCGTGTACACCGTGGCTGTCTCGCATTCTGGCCAGATAATGCAGGATCGAGGAAGCGGGAGTCATGGGATATCCGTAATAATAATCCAAGCCTGCGGCATAGGCTCCCAGAGCGATCATTTGATTACCGCTGTATATTTTGGCAGGAGGGGTCGCATTGGTATCAAAGGTTATCTGAGGCTCGGGATACCTTTCTCTGATGATAGCATAGATCGCAGAAGCATAGGCGAGGTTCTCTTCCACCTGGCGCTTAAACTCTGCTTTGATAATATCCTGCAAGGAGGTCAATGAGATTCCACAGAGCGCAGCAAAAATGGCAACCGCTGCCAGGGAAATATGGGCAGTACCCTTGTAATGCTCTTTCATCAGGGCAGACAAAGGCAGGGGGATCACACGGGGATCATCGCTATCGCCCTCATTGCAAAAGTGCAGCGCACCCTCCGCCATATCGTCTAAATGGCGTAAGACACTACGCTGGTCAAAACTGACAATTAAATCAGCTTTTTCATAGCTGTTATAGACCTTTTCACTGGCGATGCTGATCAGGCTGAAATTGTGACCGCCTCTGATCAGAGATTGATAATCATCCGCTTGAAAGGTGTACAGATTCTGCTTTACAGCAAGATCCGCAATCACTTGCGCGGCTTTTTTTACTCCCTCACCGGCTTTTCCACCGATGAGGACACTATATATCTTTGAATTCAAGCTTATATCTCCTTTGAGGTCTTAGTCTTTGCTTAGTGAATTCATGGCCTCAAGATAAGGCTCTATATCATAGCCCAGGCGCGGGCGTGATTTTGTAAGCAGAGCTTTCATTTCAGCCACTTTACTATTAGTCTCGGCAAAATGCAAAGCGACATTCGCAAAATAGCTTTCATTGGGGAAGGAGAGCAGACCTTTCTCTATGAAGGGGATGCTATTCTCCGGATAGTTTTCCATCAGGTGAGCCAGCACATAGCTGATGTAGATCTTCCAGCCATCTGGGTGCGGGAAAATCACGCGATCTACAAATTCATCCAGCTTCTTCCAGTCTTTATTACCACTATAAAAAGTAGTATAAAATTCGGTCAGTTTGATCTCATCATCGATGAAGATTCTGCCCCGATCTACATAAGAAGTGGCTTTTTCAAAATCGCCTATTTTGGCAAAATAGCTGGCTGCGCGTACAAAGCCGGAGCCATAATTCAGCACGAGACGTCGCATGTTTTCATCTTTGAAGACCCGGGCATCATCTATAGAGCGATACTCGTAAACATCGTTGATATTGGAGAGCAATCTGGGGATATTCTCCTGATCATTCTCTTTTATGGATACCACTCTGGCTACCATACCTTCATTGCGGGTGAAATCCTCAAAACCGATGTAGCTTTCACAGGTGACGGCAAAATAGATGGGGCGATGGCCAAAATTGTCTTTGATGATCTGCATTACAGCCAGGTCTGAGACCCGGTAAAAGTTCTCATTGGGTCTCCAGGAAGGAGTTTTATCCGTATCCAGAACAAATGAGCCGCTGGCAGCAGTGCCAGGGACCTTAAGGCTCTGGCCTAACTGGGCAATCCTCATCTCATCGATGCGTGCGTCCGGATAGTTGAAGATAATGCCTTCTTTATCGCGGAGTTGACGGATATACCAGGGTGTATTCAGCAAGGAAAGGTTGGCCACAGATACGTCTTTTCTGATTCCCTTCAGGTATTTATTCTTGTATGCCAAAGCTCTCTGTATAGCCGCTTTCGCATCCTCTGAAGGCTCTACATCCTGGGCTGGATACATATGCTCCTTGGCGTAAGGATCATGCACAGCTTGTGCAAACCAGAGCGGGAAGGTATCGTTATCTCCATTGGTGAAGATAATAGCATTTTCTTCGATTGAATTCAGGAAGTTCAAGCCATAATCAAGCGCAATGAATTCATTGGAGCGATCGTGAACATGATATTGGGAGATCATATTGCCAATCGGGAAAAGCAGCATGATGGCAGCGAAGATATACTTCAGCTTTTCGTTTTTAAAAAGGCTGATCAGCCCCAGAGCGCCAATTCCCATCCATACCGCCCACATATTGTAAGCTACGACAAAGAAGTAATCACGATCCCGCACTTCGGCATTGGAAAGATTCATCACAAAGACCATGGTTACAGTGGTAAGCAGCACTACTATCAGGAAATATCGGAAGCTGTGCCGGTTGCGCTTTTGTTGGAACCAGGCTCCCGCAAAACCGAGTACTGCCACAAAGATACTGCCGATACCCTTGCCCACAGCCTGCCCCATATTCACCAGCGGAGCGAGGATGCCTTCTGGGAACCATTGCATACCGAAATAGCGCAGGAAATGGTAGCCCATCTGGTCTCCCAAGAAAGAACCGCGGCGCACCACAAAGCTGGTCTCGCCATATTGCTTGCGGAGCACATAGTCTCCAAAAGAGCTTAAGCTGCTGGGGATGCCTTCATTGATAAAGGGACGGTCTGCAGCACGGATCATCAGATAAATATGGCTGGAAAGGCCAACAAGCACCAATAAAATGGACATCAGCCAGAACTTTTTACCAAAGACATCGCGCAGCTCATAAGCTAAGATGATGATGGCTACCAGGGCAAAACCCCATTTATCAAAGTCGTCTATAGACAGACCTTTGCCGATGCCGCCAAGGATGAAATACCCGGCCAGGATCGCTATGGTGTAAAGCACCACCTTCATCCAGAAGTTATTGTTGCGGATACCTTTTAGCAGCATGGGATAGACCACGATAAAGAGCACAGCCGGTGCTATCTGCAGTGCGGTTTGATGCACGCAAAAGCCCAGGAAAAAGAGGTAAACTATGAGCAACAGGATGTTCTGGTGGTCATAATCCCGACTCTTCTCCACCCAGATCAGGGTAAGCCAGAGGATCAGGTTGATAAAAAAGACCAGGCCCGAATAGACTTCGGCCTCGATGGCATTCATCCAAAAGGTAAAGGAAAAAGCGGTATATAAAGCCGCTATTGTGCCGGCAAACATGGCTTCCCAAGCTTTGACCTTGAGCATGCTTACCAGCTTTACAGTGAAAAGATAGGTAAACATAACCGCAAAGGCAGAGGCCAGTGCAGATATAAAAGCCGCGATCACAGCATGGGGAGCCAGCCAGCCAAAGAGCGCTACTATCGCCCTGCCGATTACGATATAAAAAGGATTTCCCGGAGGATGCGGCACACCCAAGATGCTGATGCAGGTAGCGAATTCTCCGCTATCCCAAAAGCTCATGGTACGTGCCTGAGTGCTCATATAAACCACCAGAGTAAAGGCAAAGACCAGCCAGGCGATCAAACGGTTATAAGCTATGGGCAGCACGGGCTGCGGGCGCATCGTCATATCATCGACAGTTTTGGGCGGCTCAGGCTTTTTATATTCAGTGGGTTTTTCTTGGGTAAGACGTTTTCGTATTTCTTTTGTTTTGGCCATTAAGACTCCTTTTGTTAATCCTTCAATCCTGTCTTGGCATAGCTGGCAATGATTTGCTTCTGTGCGAAGAAAAAGAGAATCAGGATCGGTACTATGCTAAAAGTGGAAGCTGCCATGAGCAAGGTGGTTTGAGTGGATGCTTCCTGGTTAAAATAGCTGAGCCCCACCTGCAAGACCCTAAGCTCTGGACGATTGATCATCACCAAAGGCCACATAAAGCTATTCCAGCTACTGATCAATGAGAAGATGGAGGCCGTAGCAATGATGGGCTTGGACAAAGGAATCACTATGCGCCAGAGCATGCCAAAGATAGAGCAGCCATCGATCGAAGCGGCGTCAAAAAGCTCTTGAGGCAAGGCTTTGAAATGCTGGCGAAACAGGAATATCGTAAAGATATTCGCCGTCCAGGGGATGATCAAGGCATTGTAGGTATCCAGCCAATTCAATTTGTCCAAAAGCACGTAAGAGGAGATCATATAGATCGGCTGTGGCACCATCATCATCGAAAGAAAGAGATAGAAGAAGAGATCCCTGCCTTTAAACTCCATCCGCGCAAAAGCGTAGGCGGAGAGCAGGCTGGTAATCAAGACTCCGAACAGGCTTAAGAAACTGACATAGAGGGTATTATAAAAATAGAGACCAAAGGGGACTTTCTTAAAGGCTTTGGAGAAATTATCCCAATGCAGGCTGGGCTTTTTGCGCACCAGTTCAATCTCAGAACTGGGCACCTGCTTATATTCAACGGCGATGTTGAGCTTTTCGTCTAATACGTGAATTACGCTGTCCTGGTCTTTTTCCATCACCAGCAGAATCCTGTCCTTCTGCCCATCGTGGTTCCAGACGTGATACTCTTCTTTGGGGATAAAGAGGGTTTCCTGTTTATTAAACTCTGCCTGGGTGGTGAGCGCAGTGGTCAGCATCCAGATAAAGGGGACGATCATAGTCAAGCCAAAGATGGTCAGGACCAAGTAGGTGATAGTGCTTCTTAAATTATTCATTTCATTCCCCTTTAATAATTTACGTGCTTTTCCATTCTACGCTGGAAGATAGTTAGCGCCAGAATGAGGATGAAGAGCGTAAGAGCTATCGCAGAAGCGTAACCCATTTCCAACAGGTCAAAGCCCTTTTCATAGATGTAATAGACTATGAGCTTGGTGGTATTCAGCGGCCCGCCTTTGTCCGTCATCAGGTAAATCTGCGCAAAGGTCTGGAAGCTGACTATGGTCGTCATAATCAAGACATAAAAGGTAGTAGGCGAGATCAAGGGAAGTGTAATATTCCAAAACTGCCGACTCTTGCCGGCACCATCGATTTCAGCCGCTTCATAATAGACCTTGGAGATGTTTTGCAAGCCGGCAAGATAGATGATGGTGTTATAGCCCAAGCCCTTCCAGACCGTCATGATAATGATGCCAAAGAGGGCTTGAGAGGGTCCATGAAAGAAGCGGGGTAGATCGAACTTGATCCCCAAATCCTGGAAAATCATCAAAAAGATCCCGCGGGATTCGGACAGCCAGCCTTGAGGTGAGATACCCACATAGCCCAAGAAGGTATTCATCAGGCCGGTCTGCTCTGCAAAGATCAATTTCCAGACTATCGATACCGCCACCAGGGAGGTAACAAAAGGCATGAAGTAAACGATCCTGAACAGACTCTTGAAGTACTTGATCTTATTCAAGAGTACGGCAAAAAGCAGGGAAAAGACGATCGAGGCCGGAACCTGAATGATCACCAGCCAAAAAGTATTGCCCATGGATTGCCAGAATACCGGATCCTTGATCATGGCAGCATAGTTCGCCAAGCCGATGAACTTGCCCGTCCCTTGAATAGACCATTCGTAAAAGGACAGAATAAAGCTCATCACTATGGGTATCAAGCGAAAGGCTATAACAATCACCAATGCAGGCAAAAGATAAAGGTATGGAGAAATCTTCCATTTTGTTTTCATATCTTAACCACCAATTTTGTATTCGCCATATTTGCGGAACTGACACCAATGATTCAGGCGGATATCTTGCTCAAAGGCCTTGCCCGCACACTGACAGGCAAGGTCTTTGAGCAGGTTGTAGATCATAATCCTGGCGTTATCGATTTTGCAACTTGCTTGCAATTCCGGATGGCTTTTACTCAGTCTTTGAGCACAGCCCAGGATCAGGTTCAGATGATTATTCAGCTCGTGAACCAATCCTTCCAAATGACTGCGTGCCAGGATGCTATCATTCATAACTTAATGTGTTTTCTTATACTCTTTCAGGCCTTCACGGAAAATGTGCATGGCCTTTTTCAGGTTTTCTTTATTCAAGATATAGGCCAGTCTGAGTTCATTACGACCTAGACCAGGAGTGGCATAAAAACCTTCAGCCGGAGCCGCCATCACAGTCTCACCATTGATCTGGAAATCCTTTAGCATCCACATCACAAAATCTTCAGCGTCTGCGATGGGAAGCTTTGCTATGATGTAAAAAGCGCCTTCGGGTTTTCTACAGATAATGCCTTCAATGCCAGATAGTTCATCAAAGACCAGATCGCGCCGGGACTGATATTCAGCTACCATCTGGGCAAAATAATCATCCGTGAGATAGACACAGGCGTTTGCCGCCAATTGATCGACAGTGGGTGGACAAAGCCTGGCCTGGGCAAATTTCAGCGTGGCCTGCATCAGTTCCTTGTTTTTGGAGACGATGCAGCCAATCCGCGCTCCACAGGCAGAATAGCGCTTGGACACGCTATCCACCATGATCGCATTCTGCTCAAAATCCGGAATAGTGAGCACACTGGTATGCTTGAGGCCATCATAGATAAACTCCCGATACACCTCATCGGAGATCAGGAAAAGATTGTGTTTTTTGCAGATATTCGCCACGCGGATCAGGTCTTCTTTCGGATAGACGGTACCGGTAGGATTGCCAGGATTGCAGAGCATGATCGCTTTGGTCTTGGGCGAAATCACCTTCTCAAAAGCTGCGTCATCAGGCAGAGCAAAACCATCTTCAGCATGGGTAGTAATGGGCTTTAGCTTCACCGATGTCATGGTGGCAAAGCCATTGTAATTTGTGTAAAAAGGCTCGGGGACGATGATCTCATCGCCTTCATTGGCCACCACCAGCATGGCAAAGGTAAGGGCTTCACTGCCGGCAGTAGTAACGATGATGTCATCTGTGGTGATATTCACACCATGCTTTGCATAGTATTTTACTAAGCTTTTTTGATAAACTTCCAGACCCTGTGAAGGGCCGTAGGACAAAACCTTATCCGAAAACTCATGATATACTTTGATCATTTCAGGAGGAGTGGGGATATCCGGCTGTCCGATGTTTAAGTGATACACTTTTATGCCTTTGGCTTTGGTAGCCTGGGCGTAGGGCATTAGCTTCCGAATAGGGGAAGCCTGCACATTCAGGGCTCTTTGTGATAAGTTCATTCCAAGTTCCTTTCCATTATTACTCTTTGTACCCTTTATTTAGGACATTGAAAAATAGGCAAGGATAATCTTATCCCACCGTGAATGATAAGACGCTTTATGATTGATATATATAGAGATAAGGGAGTTAGTGAATTATTTAAGCAGGCAGCAGCTTCGCAGTTTACGTTTAGACGGGGCAAAGCTGTCCCCTACTCGAAACCCCTATTTGGGCACTGCGAATCCCTCCCCTACCTGCAGTCTTCGATTCGCTTTTCTCTTGTCTTCGATTCGAGATGACTCGAGCCTTCGAGTGATCTCGAGTCGAAGGCAAATTGAAAGCAAGTTCAGCAAGCGGGCAAGCCTGGACGATTGTATGGGCTAAAGTCTTATGAGCTAAAGCTAATCAAAAAAGCCCCAGGGCGAACCCTGAGGCTAATCTTAAATTCTGAGAATAGCTATTTTACAAGAGTTCGATCACGAGGAATTTCTGTTTACGGAAGTTCTCCGGATCGGTAACAGTAAAGACATATTCATTGCCGTCTTTTTCTACGCTGTAGGTAGTGGCTACGTGATTCGAAAGCACACTGAAGCCCTTTTTAGTAGCGGGGAATCTGATCTCGGTGGTTTCCAGCAGGTTGAACTCCTTAAAGTCTCCGGTCTCAAGCTTCTTGGTCACAACCGTTACCCTGCCTATACCCAGGAGTCCGCCCTTACGGTCGATCACGCCCCGATTTTTCAGGTCACTGCGTTTGCCAATCGTATAATAAATGTTATTGTTTTTCCAGGCTGCTTCACTTAAGGCGTCTTGCTTTTCCTGAATGGTCTGTTCGCGGGTGGCAATTTCCCTTTCAGCCAGGCGGCGCTCTGTTTCGACAGTCTCGCTCATGATGCCCAGGCGATCCTGAAGCTCTGTCATGATGGTCTCTTTTTCGGCTATAGAGGCTTTGAGACGATCCACGATCTGCTGCACACTCTTGAGCTGAGTTCGCGAGCCAGCCAATTGGGCTTCCAAGGTCGCGATTTTCTTTTTGTCTGCCTCAATCTGGTCGCGCATATTGGCGATCGAACTGATCACACGCTTCTGACGTGCTTCAGGAGACAAATCCGGCATTTCAGATTTGGAAAAAAGCTGTCCGGAAAGGTCTTCATCCAGGGATTCCAGAGAACTCTGGATTTCGCCGATGGTGGCTGCGGAGGTTTCATAAAGAGTCTTAAGATCTTCATTGCTCTGTCTTAACTCTTTATTTTTCTGGGATGCATTGATCCAAATGATCCCAAAAGCTATGGCCAACAAGGCCAAAATGACGATGATTATGATTTGAATATTTTTCATACTTGACTCCCAATAGGTTTTTATATCAGTGTCATTTCTTTGGCACATTGCTTTTGTGTCAAGCCAAATAAAAGAATATTGGATAAAATATGAAATATGTATATCTGGCGGCCTGGGCTAAGGAATACTCCGATTTTAAGGCAGCTCTGGATAAAGTCTGGCTGCATCAGGATGCCCTGTATTTAGGGCTGATTGGAGGCGATTGCCTGGTCTTTGTGTTGAATATGAAAGACAGCTTTGTGTATCATCAAAAGGGCTGCACTATGCCCAAAGAGGCCCGCGAGATTTGGCAGAATCTGCGCAATAGCAAACTGGGTAACTTGCGGATGCGTGCTGACGATCGGATTCTTGAGTTAGACTTGCATCTGCAGGATATTTATGGCGAGGACAAGGATCACCAGCTCGTCTGTGAATTCATGCCCCCCAAGCCCAATGTGATCATCATCAGAAAAGATAGGAACCTGGTCCTGGACGCCTTGGTGAAATACTCTCTGGCGGACAATCCCATGCGCATGGTAATGGCAAATCAGCCATATTATCCTCCTAAAACGAGCTTTGTGCCGGATCCCGATGCTGTCGCAACCATCCCCGAAGGCGTTTCTGCAGATTCCATCAACGACTACTTCCGCCTGCGCCACCTGGAAATCCTGAAGCCACAGGATAAAGCCCTGCAGCTCACACACAAGATCAAGATCATTGATAAAGAGTTGAAGCGTTTGTTGAAACGGCTTGACTATCAGAAAGAGGATCTGGCCAATGCCGAAAAGGCAGAATACTTTCATGCCTGCGCTGAGGCGATCAAGCCCAATATGCATGGCATCAAGCCCGGACAGAAAGAGCTCGTCACCATAGATTATCTTGATCCCGAACTCAAGGAGATCGCGGTGCCTCTTTTGGTGGATAAGTCTCCCCATCAGAACCTGCAATACTATATTAAAAAGTATCAGAAAGCCAAAAATGGACTGGCCATCATCGGCATCAATATCTCTCGTACCAAGGCAGAGATCGAGGCTGTGAAAAAGCTGAGAAAGCGCCTGGAGGATGGTGAAGATCTGGATCTGGATATCAAAGATAAATCCGGCACCATCACCCAGAAAATCAGTGAGATGGATAAGGTGCTGCAATTCAAGTACAGCGAGGATTGGCATATCTACATCGGCCGCAAAGCCAAGGAAAACGATTTTGTGACTACCAAGATCGGCAAGCCCATGGATTGGTGGTTTCATAGCAGGATTTATCGCGGTGCGCATGTGCTGTTGAGAAACCTGAAGAAACAGGAAGTTCCGCCTGACTTGGTACGGCAGTGCGCCTCTCTGGCAGCCTGGTATTCTGGGGCCAAGTTTTCGGTAAATGTGCCGGTGGATTACACACAGATCCGCTATGTACGCAAGCCCAAAGGCAGTGCCGCCGGATTCGTCACCTATACCAATTATAAGACCTTTTTTGCCACTCCTCAGGATCTCAGAAGCCTGCGCAAGGAACTCGAAGCATGATCAAATGCATGGGCATCGTGCTGAGCATCTTTCCTTATAGTGAAAGTAGCCTGATCTTGAAAGTGCTGTCTTGGGATAGGGCACAGATCTCTATTATCGCCAAAGGTTGGCGCAAAAAGCATCAGCCCATCCTGCGCTTTGTGGAGTATGAATTCACCCTCTATGAGCCCAAAGAAGAAGGCCTCTATCTATTAAAAGAGCTGAGCCAAAGCAAAGACTATAGCTCTTATGCTTCCACCTCTACCTGGGCTGCTGCCGAAGCTGGAGCCGAGCTCTGTTCTAAGATCATCATTTCTCCCTCCGACTCCAAACAGTATTACACCCTGCTCACCCAGTATTTGGAGTATATAACTCCACTGCAGGAAAATGCGATCCTGATCTTCTGGCGGCTAATGCTGCGGCTCTTTACCATGATGGGTATAGGAATTCGGCTGCAACGTTGCGATTCCTGCTGTATGACGAGAGAGCCTTTTGCCTATGATGCTTCCGGCGAAATCATTTGTCAGGATTGCCTGCAAAAACTCTCTTGGTCAGATCGATACACCCCGATCAGCCCGACGAGTAAAAAAGTGCTGCGCCTCCTGCCGGAAATAGCCAATCATCTTGAGGATATTCATCTGCTGCGCTCTGATGTAGCTGAGATCAATCAGCTTTTCCTGTCCTATTATGCCTCACACCAAAAGCAAACGCTCAAGCTGAAGAGCCTGAGCGTGCTTAGTCAATTTTACTGATAGATTCGCCTAAAACGGCTCAAAATCGTTTATTTCCCAATAGAAGTGTTCCGCTTCTTTTTGGATGCCGGCCAGTTCTTCATAGTGCTTTGTTTCCCACTTCACTAATAGCGCAAAGAAGTCTTTCAGAGTAGTGATATCGGTCTCCTGCTCACATTTGCGGTAGTGGTCGATGGCATCCTTTTCCAAAAGCAGAGCCGTGGAAATCGCTGAAAACAGCACTTGATCCTCACCAATGCGTTTGATAAAAGCCGGCGAGAAGATGCTTTGCTTCAGGTTTTCAGCTTTGATTTTGCTGGCGATGTCATCGGGCTGCAAGTCACTGCTAATCTGTTGATAGTAATCCAGCAGATAGTTGTAGTGCAGGCGTTCCTCTTCTCTACGTGTGTGGAAAAAATCCTTCACTTCAGGGTCGGAGCTATGATCTGCGGCATTCTGATAGATATTCACGCTATCCATCTCACCCTGCATAGCTTTCTTTAATGATCTGAGTAATTGTTCTTTGATCACCATTATGTACCTCTCATGTTTATTCTTGTTCTTATCCATATAGTAATCCTATTTTGACCTTGGGCAAAATAACGATTCTTATTACTTAGTTTTAAGTTCACTACATCAAAGGTAGCTTGGAGATTTGGATGGAGCACCGTCCCTCTTGGACAGATCACGAAGAACGCCTGCAGGATAGCTTGAAATGCTTATCTGATTTGAACGATATAGGAAGAGAGATAATGCCAATCAGCTAATATTTATTGACAATTAAGCAGTTTAAAAAAACGGTGTAATGCAATAGAATATCAAATCAGGAGCTTAAAACACCTATGAAAAATATCCTTGTAATCGGCGCTGCCGGACAGATCGGTTCGGAGCTTGTTCCCTATCTAAGAAAGATCTATGGTGATAACCATGTGATCGCCACCTACAATCGTACTCCTTTGCCAGCCGAGATTTCGGATGCTGGGCCTACCGCTCAGATGAATGCCACAGATGGCAATTCCATGTATCAGATTATCAAGAAATACAATATTGATGCCATTTACAACCTCGTGGCGGTGCTTTCGGTAAAAGGCGAGGCCAATCCTCCCCTAAGCTGGAAGATCAATATGGATACTCTTTTCAACTGTCTGGAAAACATGAAAGAAGTGAAAGGAGCAGTATTTACTCCTTCTTCCATCGGTGCCTTTGGTACCAGCACTCCTCAGGATCAAACTCCTCAGGATACCATCATGCGCCCCAGCACCATCTATGGCATATCCAAGGTGGCGGGAGAGCTTTTGGCAGATTATTATTATCTGAAATATGGTGTGGATGCCCGCGGAGTACGCTATCCCGGCATTATCTCAAACGTAACTATGCCCGGTGGCGGAACTACAGATTACGCCGTGGAAATCTATTACGAAGCCATTAAAAACAAGAAATACACCAGCAACCTCAAAGCCGGTACCTTCCTGGACATGATGTATATGCCAGATGCGCTGGCGGCAGCAGTGCAGATCATGGAAGCAGATCCTGCTAAACTGATCCATAGAAATTGCTTCAATGTGACTGCCATGAGCTTCGATCCAGAGATGATCGCTGCTGCCATCCGCAAACACATTCCGGAATTTAAGCTGGACTACAATGTGGATCCCGGAAAGCAAGCCATTGCCGATAGCTGGCCAAACAGCATGGATGACAGCTGTGCCCGTACGGAATGGGGCTGGAAACCTGAATACAATCTTGAAAGCATGACGCGCGATATGCTGGAAAAAGTAGCGGCAAAGCTAAAATAATATGTTAAGAATTGGCGTAGTAGGCGTTGGGCACCTGGGGCAACACCATGCCCGCAAGTTTATGGCGATGGATGATGTCCGCCTGGCTGGAATCTTTGATAAAAAGACCAGCAGGGCCAAGGAGATCGCCCAGAGTCTGAATGCGACAAGGTTTGATAGCTATGCTGCCTTGCTCGACTCCTGCGACGCCGTCGATATTGCTGCCACCACCACTGCCCATTTTGAGCTGGCCGAGCAGGCGCTCAAAGCGGGTAAACATATCTTTTTGGAAAAGCCCATCACCAGTAAAGTAGAGCAGGCCTACATCCTGCTGGATCTGGCAGCAAAGAAGAACCTCAAAATCCAGGTGGGACACATTGAGCGCTTCAATCCTGTGGTGCTCAAAGTAGAGAGCGAGATTCATAACCCCATGTTCATAGAATCCACCCGCATTTCCACTTTTCACAAACGTGGGACCGATGTGCCGGTGGTCTTGGATGTAATGATTCACGACATCGATCTTATCCTCAGCTTTGTAAATAGTCCCATCAAGAACATTGTGGCCAGCGGCATCGGGATTTTCACACCCAGCATAGATATTGCCACTGCCCGCATCGAGTTTGAGAATGGGGCCACTGCTAATGTAACTTCATCCCGGGTATCGCTGAAGCAAGAGCGCAAGATCCGCTTCTTTCAGAAGGATTGCTATATCCGTCTGGACTTCATATCCCAACAGGCACAAGTGATAAAGAGAAGCCCCAAAGCCTTGCTGTATTTACCCAAAATCATGATGGGCGCCACCGATATCGATCCAGAGCAATTAGTGGATCAAGAGAATTTTGATTGTAGCGATAGCCCCAAAGATGCCCTCACCATGGAGCTGGAATCCTGGACTAATGCCATCATCACGGACACACAGCCGGTGGTAGATGGTCTGGCCGGAACTAAGGCCCTGGAAGTAGCTGTGCAGATCATCGCTATCATCAACGAACAACTGACGAAAAACAAAAACAAGGTATAAAACAATGCAAGATATTTTTGTAAAAGACATCGCCCAATATGAAGGGCAAGAAGTGCGTCTCAAAGGTTGGGTACGCAATATCCGCAGTAGTGGCAAGCTGCTGTTCATCATCTTTCGGGATGGCACTGCTGAAGTACAAGCGGTGGCTTTTCGGCCAGATCTCGGCGACGAACTCTTTGAAGAAGGCAAAAGCCTGAACCTGGAATCCAGCCTGATCCTCACCGGAATTCCCAAAAAGCATCAGAAGATCGAGGGTGAATATGAACTCAGCGTTACGGGCATCGCCCCCATTCAGATCGCGGAAGATTATCCCATCAGCAAAAAGGAACATGGTCCGGATTTTCTGCTCTCAAACCGGCATCTCTGGATTCGCGCGCCTAAGCAATGGGCTATCCTGCGCATCCGGCACACGGTGTATTATGCCATCTGTGAATATTTGAACGACCATGGCTTCTTCCGCTTTGATTCGCCCATCCTCACCCCCAATGCCTGCGAAGGCACTACCACCTTGTTTGAGCTCGATTATTTTGATGAAGGCCTGGCCTATCTATCCCAATCCGGTCAGCTTTATCTGGAAACGGGCATCATGAGCCTGGGCCGGGTTTACGATTTTGGTCCTGTGTTCAGGGCTGAACGTTCCAAGACCCGCAAGCACCTCACCGAGTTTTGGATGATGGATGCCGAAGCGGCCTTTGTGGAGCATAAGGAAAACATGGACATCCAGGAAGGGCTGATCCGCTTTGTGATCCGCACCGTACTCGACAAATGCGATAAAGAGCTGGATATCCTGGAGCGTGATAAAGATGTGCTGAGAG
>Ga0265295_1004819_pt1 | contig 17841 bp, 11 predicted proteins | sample Munlansysbiofilm_FD_192503 | JGI IMG/M metagenome (GOLD analysis project Ga0265295, IMG submission 192503) | Leachate microbial communities from a municipal landfill in Southern Ontario, Canada - Methane capture system biofilm | ecosystem: Engineered > Solid waste > Landfill > Unclassified ...
CCCACCGCTCAGGTGAGACTGAGGACAACTTCATTGCTGACCTCGTAGTCGCACTGGAGACCGGGCAGATCAAGACCGGCAGCATGAGCCGCTCTGACCGTATGTCCAAGTACAACCAGCTGATGCGCATTGAGGACTACCTCGGTGATACCGCTAAGTATGCTGGTCGTGACGCTTTCCGCGTTCTCTAAATGGTAGGGCACGATAGTGTCCAGTTTGGATAGTGTGGATTAGATTTAGATTTTCAGGAGGGCCTTCGCTTGCGGAGGCCCTCCTTCTCGTATGCCCAGCATGGGCAATAGCTAGGTGGTGAAAGTCCACTGTGGGTGCGGTACTGTCAAGGGCAGAACCACTAGTCTAAGGCAAGTGCAAGCATGCGAGTGCTTGTGTGAAGGAAGCCGGCGGCAAATTCCCGAGCCAACGAACAGAAACTGGATATAACCTTAATTCCCGTCTGAATTATCACGAGGGTTCTTATAATTCCTGTTATTTGTTCAAGTTAAAGCTCTTTTCTAGTTGACTTTTAGTATTATTATCGTGATAATTATCACGAGGTATGTACCATGGCACATCGAGTTGAGCAACTGAATAAAAAGACCGGAGTTACCTATGTCTATGAATCCCAAGCCTATTGGGACAAAGAGAAGAAACAGGCCCGCAGCAAACGGGTGTGTGTCGGTAAGCTTGATCCAAAGACTGGAGAGTTTATCCCTTCCAAGAGGCTGACAAGTTCCACTGCTGCTGCACTTGACCCGTCTGTTACCGCCAGTGCACAAGTTATCGGGCCGATGGTGGTATTGGACGCCTTTTCCAAGAAGATCGGGCTGACCAGGATATTGAAGTCTGTCTTTGGTGATGCCCATCGCCAGATGTTGGTGATGTCCTATTACCTGTGCGTCATGGGAGGGGCATTGAGCCACTGTGAAACCTGGGCTAGAAGTCATGAGCCCAGCATTGCTCCCGCCCTTTCCAGTCAGCGCATCAGTGAGCTTCTTGGAAAGCTGGGTACCGACAAGAAGCAATCCTTCTTCCTCAAGTGGATGGGCAAGGTAGTGGAACATGACTACCTCTGTTACGACATAACCAGCGTCAGCAGCTATTCAGAGCTGAATGAATACATCAGATATGGGCACAACAGGGATAAGGAAAAGCTGCCCCAGCTCAACCTGGCCATGCTCTATGGCCAGAAGTCGCAGCTTCCTGTGTACTACCATCGCCTGAGCGGAAGCATCACCGATGTCAGTACGTTGGGAAATCTGCTTGAGCATTTCAAGATGCTGGATATAGGAAATCTTCACTACATAATGGATAAGGGATTCTACAGCAAGAAGAACGTAGATGCCCTTGTCGCGAATAGGGACAGGTTCACCCTGGCCGTACCGATGAACAACAAGTGGGTACAGAAGGCGGTGGATGGGGTGTATGACACAATCCACGGTCCTGAAGGATACCAGAAGATAGATGATGGAGTGCTGTATGTGCACTCCATGCTGCATCCCTGGGGAGAAGAGCGAAGACGCTGTTACCTTCATATTTATTTCAATGCCATAAACAGGGCTGTGGCTATCGACCGGTTCAATGAAGAGCTGTTGGGTTACAAAGAGGAGCTTGAGTCAGGATATCCTGTAGCAGCTCACCAAGAGGCGTATGACACCTACTTCATCATTACGGCCACCCCCAAAAGAGGCCAGAGGGTTGCCTTCAACACAGAGGCTGTCTCAACCTACATCAAACGCTATGCAGGATTCCAGGCACTTATCTCCCATGGCATCAAGGATCCTGTAAAGGCCATGCAGGTATATCGGGACAAGGATGTGGTGGAGAAATGTTTTGATGACCTGAAGAATACACTCGACATGAAACGCCTGCGCATGCACTCTTCCGCCACAGTTGACGGTAGGTTGTTCATACAGTTTATTGCAGTCATCCTGATAAGTGCCATTCGGAAGAAGATGAGGGAGACCTCACTAATCCGCGACTACACTGTGCGTGAGCTGCTGCGAGAGATGGAAACGCTGACACGGATCAAGTACTCAGGTCGCTACAAGAGCATAGTATCCGAGGCTACCAAGAAGCAGAAGCATATCCTTAAGACACTAGATATTCCGTTGCCTGACTAAGCCTCGTGATAAACTAGGCGGGAATTAAGGGTGAAACTCTTTTGGGCTACTCGACTGAGAGGTTGGGGCCGTGAGGCCCCTACCTACTCAATTATCCCAATCGCAAAGGGAAAGAGGCAATGTTCTTGGGGCATTAGGGGAGCCTGACTCCTATACTATGGAGAGTGGGTGGTTTAGCATGAAGGGTGAACTACAAGGAGAGAAGCGTGGACCAAAAGAAAACTGAGAAAAAAGACAAGGCTCATCATCTCTTGTTCAACACCATAGCTCCAATATATGGCCTGTTCTTTAATCGACAAAAAAGAAAATTCATGGAAGTGATACAGCGTGTGAAGCCTGAACTCAATCTCCCAACCTTTAGGACGATCCTGGATGTGGGGTGTGGAACGGGGGCACTCTGTTCGGTCCTTCACCAGGAGGGCCTTGAAGTGACAGGTATCGAACCTGCTCTGAAGATGTTGGATATTGCAAGACGGAAGACCCGTGGCCAGGATATCCGCCTTCTGCAAGCCAATGTCCTTGAGGGCCTCCCCTTCGAAAATAATGCCTTTGATATCTCCATTGCATCGTATGTCGCCCATGGGCTGCTTCCTGAAGAGCGCAAACGCCTGTACAAGGAGATGGGTAGGGTAAGCAGCAAGTATGTGATCATCTATGATTATAACCAGACACGATCAAAGCTGACCTCCTTGGTTGAATGGATGGAGGGTGGCGATTACTTCCGTTTTATCAAGAGTGCAGAAAAAGAGATGAAGGGTTGTGTATCTGAACTTAGGTCCTGCTTCTCAGAAGTCCGGGTGATACATGCGGATGTACGTGCGGCATGGTATGTCTGTACGCCTTTGTAGGACTAAGGGATCAGGTAAGGGATTTCCCCCCAGCATTTCTGCTGGAGGGAAGGGATACACACCTATCAGATGCTATAGTGCACGCCGACGCTCAACTGGTAGTCTGATACCATAGAGCCCGCTGCATTGCCCTTGTTCCAGACAAAAGGTAGGGCTAGATGCCCAGAGAGCGCAAGTTTCCTTGACATGTTGACCTCACCTGCTAGGGTGAAGAGCCAAGAGTATTCTATAGGGCCGTTCTCTCCCGGGACAAAAGGGTTCTGTGTAGTCGGGGTGATTGGTATCGTTTCACTTCCAGTATATTCACCCCATGTGCTGTTGAAGTCCAGAACTCCGTGTGCCATAAACATCGTATTTAGGGAAGCTTTCCAGAACCCTGGCCTCTCATAGTCGACCAAGAGGTTCCCTACTATCGCGTCCCCTCCATAGGGATACCCCTGCACATACCTGAGGTTTGCCATATTTTGGGCAAGCACGCGAACGACGCCATCGTATCCGACTCCGAACTTACCAGAATCATCATACTTTTCCCGTAAATAGAAAAATGGGTCAGTGTACACACCCTCAAGGGCGATGCTCAAAACACCTTTTTTCAAGCCAGACTTGCTCTGGACACCCAAAAGATAGGCAAAGGCGTTAGGTCTTGCACCTGCTTCTGGTGGCATTTGTTCACCGAAGGCAATTTCATCCACAGCAAACTGACCATAGATATTAAGGCCTTTGATGGGCGTAATGTCACCTTCGAAGAGTAACATTGAGTTGGAGTTCCCTCTGATGTATTGGTTGTGATAAAAGCCCACAGGATTGAGGAAGCGCAGGTCTATGGAACCTGTGCTGCTCTGGTACATCATCGATTCCGTTACGACAAACCCTGCCTTGTCGTTGAGGAAGCGGAATTCCACCCTGTGTGCAAGGAACATCTTGATTCCATCGGCTGGATCATTCTGGGGTCCTATATTTTGGGGATGGGTAAAGAATGAAGAGAGTAGCGTATATTTGAACGAATCGAAGTAGGTGGAGAACCTACCGATCTGCTGATAGGGCATATTGTTGCTGACACTCAGGTTGCCACTTTTCCCAGCACCCCAGCTGACCTTGTCCCGACCAACCTGCATGCTCCAGTTGTCCCCTCCGGCACTGACAAAGGCACGATAGGGGAAGTTGAGGTCAATGTTGGATATTTCATTCGGGGGGACCATAGGGATGCTTGTAGTCAGAAGTGATTCCCCATACAGAGGGTTTGACTGATCATTTGGTGCAGGGGATACTGTCCACGATCCTCGCCCGAAGTTATTCATGAGTGAGATTTCAAAATAACTATAGAAGTGGCCAGTAGGCCAGGTTTCGAAAGAGAGGTTCCCAAAAGGTTTTCTGTTTGAGTAGTTGTAGGACCAGTCCCTCTCGCTGTTGAAGTCGTCCTTGTTGGTATGGGCATATGCTTCAACGTTGAAGGTGATGTCAGCAGCATAGCCAAGAAGGCCTGCTTGCTTGGGTTTTTCTGATAAGAGGTTTGCCACTTGGGTGTACAGTTCAATTTCCGCGGGGGTTGTGAGATCTTTTTGGTCGAGTCGGTCAAACATCCTCTCTAGTTCATCCTGGCTGTAGGGCCCTGTTGTTGAAGGGAGTGCCTTCCCCTGCAAAATATAGAGGTTGGCAATATAGCGGTAGATTGGGCTTTCCAAAGAAAATATCTTCTGGGAGTTTGAGGCTCCTAGGGTAAAGCACAGTACCATCATAAGAATAATAGATACAAGTTTTTTGGATTTTTTCATGCAATCATCTCTTTTTTTTTATATATTACTAACACAAAGATATGCTTAGAACAATCCTTTTTTGTCCTCAAATAGCACAAACCATAGTAATCGGTGTTATTCTTAGAAAAATAGTAGGCATTGAACTGCTTTGGGTCAGAGTTTTTTATATCGGCTTTTTGTATTTGCTGTTAGGAAAGTAGGTGTCGATGTATTGACAGCTGATTGTGTGATACGTGAGGATGTTCAACACATCCTCTAAAAGGTGGAGCCTTCACAGAGGAAGACTTTGGATTTAATGGGCAGATGGATAGGGACTTCACTGAAAAAGGATTAGCTGTGGAGGGTGTGCTGATCTCTTGGGGGTCACCATATTCCTTCATGACCTCTCCCTTCTAGACAAGGAGTCTCCAGCTGATAAGGCTGTGAGCTGGTAGGAGCGTACTTGATGTTGAACAGTGACACTTCCTCATTTCTTGAATGCTCTCACCCTAATCAGCATCCACCAGACAGCGCCTAATCCCAACGCCAGCTGCAATACATCCCAGTAAGTTCCTACCGCACCTGTGGAGAGGATCAAGGGCCTGGAAGGCAGGGAAGAGTTTGTGTAGTTGCAGATGAGGGCGATATAGAGATTGTTGGCGGCATGGATGCCTATGGAGGGTTCGAATCCTTTGGTTTTCAGGCTTATGAAGGTTCCTCCAAAACCGAAGAGGGCGTAATAGAGTATGACAGCACTCTTTTGAGACGCATGTTGCATCTCCCTGTTGGAGAGGTGCGGCAGAGTAAAAAGCAGGGCAGTGAAGAGGCTTACCCAAAGGATGCCCTTTGTTGTCGTGACTAGCTTTCCTTTCTTGAAAAGCCTGGAGGGTATTGCACGCATCAGAAACTCTTCGCTGGTGGTCTGTATCGGTGTGATGATCAGGACGAGGGGAACCATCCTTAGGAAATCCTTTGTATTCCCACTGAAGAGTTGAAACTGCTCTGGTTGCAACAAGGCATGCCCAAGGGTGAAGAGCAGGGCGACCGCCATATAAGCGCTTCCACTTTGTAGCATAAGAAGCCAATCAATCTTTTTCTTATCGGTTATGACGTGTTTGACACTGGTTCGCATGAGAAAGCGTAAGGATAAAAAGAGACCGAAGACCAATGCAAAGAAGGGTATGTTTGCAACCAGGTAGGCTTTGATGACATCATCCTCAAGGGTGACCATCGTGAATTGGTAGGCGAGTATTGGACCGAGGTTCATCCAGATATAGACACTCAGCAAGATAGAGAGGGCTCCGGCAAGCGGAGGGAATCGGCCTGTCCTTGTTTGTAAGGGTTTTTCACCTTGATCTGGCATAAGCATGAGTAATGGTACACACAATCATGGTATACTGCAATCTATGAGAGAGACAAAACGAACCTATGTACATACCGCCTTTGATGAAGGGTACATCTGTGTATTTCCCACAGAGGTGGCTGCCAGAAGCTATTTGGTTGACTATGCCCTTCATGGAAGGGATAAGGCTATCCTTGGAGAAAGAGCCATCTCCTTCGATCTGTTCCGCTCCCAGTACCTGCCCAAGCATGCCGGCGAACAACCTGCGAATACCCTGATACGGCAACTGTTTGCCAGGACGCTGCTCGAAAAGGATCATGGGCTCTCCTATTTTATAAACCCCGCCTATCCGGAGGCAAACAGTCGTTTCGGCAAATATCTTGCCTCCTTGCTCCCTCAGCTGGGAGAGGCACTGGATGAGGAGATCCTCGCTCTCATGAGCCCTGAGATGCAAAAGGATGTGAAGATACTCTACCAGGAGTATGCATCCTTCCTTGCCTCCCATCAGCTTTTCGAACCGGGATACGAGAGGCCCTCCCTGGAGTTTGCAGAGGAGCAGGCAGGTACCAAGCGGTACTGCATCCTTTTCCCATCCCTCATCCCGGGTTTGGATAACCTTATAGGGAGTTTGGGATACCCTTCCTGGATAACCCTGAAACCCTTTCCAAACTCCCTGTCCGGTCCTGTTCAGCTTGAACTTTTTGAAAACCACATAGAAGAGATACGTACCACTTTGCGCAGGATACGGCATCTGCTAGATGGGGGTGTCGCCACCAGGGATATCCTTATCGGATGTGCGAACCCAACAAGCATGCTCCCTGCCCTTGAGCAGGAGGCATGGCTGTATGACATCCCCCTGGTCCTGCGTCAGGGGAAATCTCCCTTGCTCTATCCCAGCGGAAGGTTCTTCTCCCGCCTCAAGGGAGTCTATGAGGAAAGTTTCAGTCTGGAGAGCATGAAGGCCTTGCTTTTGGACATCGGCTTTCCATGGAGAGACCTGGAGACTCAGCGTAAGCTCCTTGCCGCCGCTGTTGACAGGGCAGTGGTCCAAGGCTCCTTGTGGGGATCCGACCAGTGGACAGAACAACTCAGGGATTTTGAATTGATTGCTTTTTATCGGGATTTCAAGGAGAGCGTTGTAGGTATATGTAAGGCCTCTGATATCGAAGAACTGAGAAAAAAACTTAACCATTTCCAGGATACCTATTTCATTGAAACGCAGTGGAAAGGTACGCAAGGGGAGGATGTCTACTCTTTCTGCCTTGATGCCATGGAGAACATCAAGGCAGCGATGGCTGCGGTCTCGATAGATTCGCACTCCTCTCTTTTCAGCTTCTTCCTCGATTTCCTGGATACCAAACTCTATGTTCCCCAGATGCATGAGGAAGGGATACAGGTCTATCCATGGCCGCTGACGGCTCCCTTGGAAGCTAAGCACCATTTTATCCTTTCCCTTGACCACAGTGGCAGTTCTTGTCTGTCGCAACCCCTTGCCCTGTTGCCACAGACAGTAGAGACCAAGGACCGCAGGGAAGAGGACACGACTGCAGCTACCTTGCACGCCGCTTTGCTCGCAGAAGGAGAGCTTTACCTCTCCTACCATACCACCAGCTATGAGGGGGAATCCCTGCCCCCAACATTTTTCTTGGAAGGGGACCTGGTAGCAGAGGGACGGAAAGATATCCCAGAAGCACATGACCCCTTCTTGGGTGAGGGCCTTCTTTGGCGAGGAGAACCCCCTCTCTCCCTTGCAACGAATAGGCAACAGTGGTGGTTTGCCAATGCAATACACACATCCCTCTCTCCCAAACGAAGGGATTTTGCCCGTAGTCCCCTTCCTATCGAATGGGTACCGTTGCTAAAACACGAGGTTGGCGGGAAACATCTCATCCATCTCTCACCAACGGGCCTCGATACTTTCGTCCGCTGTCCTTATGCCTGGTTATGCAAATACCTGTTTGAAGTGGACCAGGTGGATTACCAAGTGCTGAACGTGGATCATCGTCTCATCGGATCGTTCCTGCATGCAGTCTATGAGGCATTTTTCCGGAAGATAGAGTATTTCTCCCCTATAAAAATTGAGGAGTACCGTACGCTTCTGCTTGGCCTTTTTGATGAGAAGCTTATCGAATACTTCGGGGAAGGGGGGCCCAACCCTCCAACCCGAGCCTGGATAATCTACGAGTTCAGGGAGAGATGCACCTGGATACTTGAGGCTGAAGAGAAGCTTTTTTCCCATGCCCGCTCAATTTTCTTTGAGGAAAAACTCTCCTTTGTCAACGACCTGTTCTCCCTCGAGGGAAGGATAGACCGTATCATCTCCCTCGATCCCCCGGAAGGGAAGCTCTATGCAGTCATCGACTACAAGAAGGGTAAGGTTCCCTTTACGAAGATCAAGGAGAAGATACCTTCATTCCAGCTCCCCTTGTATAGGAAGCTGGTAGGTGAGAGCCTGGGGGCAGAAGTGGTGAATGCTTCGTACTTCAGCATAAAGGATGGGCGATATAGTGCCATTTGGGATAGGGAGCAGACGCCTCTGATGGAGTTTTGTGACAAGGCCCTTGAGGAGGTTCTCCAGAAAGTCGCCACAGCCATTGAAGGGGGACATCTTGAGGCTACCCCGTCTAAAGAGAGCTGCAAGGGGTGCATATACCGCCCGATTTGCAGGAGGAGGTTTGCAACCCGATGATCAGCTTTGAAGAAGTGATGAAACAGAGTCCCAGACAGCTGGACAAGAACCAGCTTGAGGCAGTCTTTTGCGATAGGAACTGCGTGGTATCCGCAGGAGCGGGTTCGGGTAAGACCACTGTCCTCTCGTACCGGTTTTTGAGGCTTGTCCTGGAACAGAAGGCTGACTGCGACCAGATACTTACCCTCACCTTCACTCGAAAGGCGGCGCGTGAGATGCGTGAACGCATCCACCGGCAGTTGCTTACCTTCTCCTCTGATCCTCACATTGGGATGCAACTGACCAAATTCCCCGATGCGACCATTGCGACCTTGGACAGTTTTTGTTCCACGATACTCAGGTGCGACAGCACCTCTTACGGTATTGCCGGTGATTTCGCCATCGATGATGAAGAGAACAAGAAAAGTGCCATCCGCTGTGCCAATGCACTTTTGGAGGAACGCAGTTTCAGCGAAGGGGCAAAGATCCTCTCGGAACTCTACAGTCCCGATAATCTGGTGGAGAACATGCTGGTCAGGCTTGTATCCCAGCACTACTATCTACCCAAGAAAGTCGAAGCGAATCTCAGTGACCGCCTTGTCGCGGCTGTTCGTGAGCAGTTCTATGATCTGCTGGGCAGCTTCACAAGCCTGTTGGAACGCTATGCTGCATTCGCTTCCGCTCCCAAGACGCTCTTATCGGTTCGTACCATAGCCCAGACGCTCCTTGAAAAGATTGGCGAAGGCCTGAACGATAAGGAGATGTTTGAACTGCTGAGTAGCAATTATCTCATTTTCAGGAAGCCAGGAGCGGGGAAGGGGGAAGATTTTGAATTCCTTCGTGAAACAACAGATGAGTACCGGACTCTCAGAAGCAAGCTCTGCGTAGCCTTATCAGTAGTGTTGCACCAGGACAGGCTGGCCAGTGTGATCGGCTTCGTCCGTGAATATGTTGAGGCATACCAGGCTGAAAAGAGAAAGACCGGCATACTCACCTTCAGTGATGTCTCCTCCCTTGCTGTGGAGATATTGAAAGAGAACCTCCCCCTGCGTGCATACTTCAAGAGCAAGTACCGTTACATCATGATCGACGAGTTCCAGGACAATAATGAGCAGCAGAAAGAGCTGCTCTACCTGCTTGCCGAGAGGGAGGACCTCAACAGTGACGGTATCCCCGACTCCTCTTCGCTCAAGGCCGACAAGCTCTTCTTTGTCGGTGATGAGAAGCAGTCCATCTACCGATTCCGGGGTGCGGATGTGCGTGTGTTCAAGCATCTGAGCCAAGAGCTCGAATCAGTCGGAGGGAAGGCGTTGAGCCTGGACACAAACTACCGTAGCGAGCCCGCCCTCATAGAGTTGTTCAACCGGATGTTTCCCTCTGTGATGCAAAACGAAGGGGAGCCCTACGAAGCTGACTTCACCTCTTTGGGCTTTAGAGACCCGACTGAGGGTATAACACCAACACTCTCGATGCTGGTCAAACCTTTCAAGAAGGATGATCCGTCCAACAGTCAGGGGGGAGATGAGGACAAGGATGATGAAGAGGAGGAGAATGCGGCAGCTGCTGATGCGGAAGCCATCGCAGTAGCCCGCCTGATGGTACGGATGCTTACGACCGATGAGTATCTCATACCCTCAAAAGATGGCCCCAGAAGGCCCAGGCCTAGTGATATGGCGCTTCTCATGCGCACGACAGGCAACCAATTGAGCTTTGAGAAGGCTTTTAGAAAATACTCCATACCCTATACCTTGCAGGCGGCACGTTCGCTCATGTTGGAGGCTCCGGCCAATGACCTGTATGCGATGTTGCAGCTTACCCTCTATCCCAACGACAAGCTCTCCTATATGAGCGCCCTGCGTTCTCCTTTCTGTAACATCTCCGATGAGGGGGTGTACTCGGCACTTGTCCATTATGACGGTTGTCTGCAACCTTTTACGGAGGGTCCTGAATTGGATGAGGAAGATACGCTCCGCTACAGGGGGTGCTGTTCTTTCTTCGGGCACTTGTGCAAAAAAGTAGAGACAGGAAAACTCAGTGAGATTGTACAGTTCCTCTGGTACGAAAGTGGCTACTATCTTTCGTTGGTTTCCAAACCGGAGTATCAGATGTATCTGGAGCATTTTAGTTTCTTGCACCGCTTGGCCCAGATCAAGGAAGAGCAGGCTATGAGCCTCAGCCAATTCCTCGATTTTATCCGCGACAATCTTGGACAGAATGAGCGCCTTGATGACCTGGATGTCCTGAAGGAACAGGGGGAAGGGGTTCAGATAATGACGGTTCATAAATCCAAAGGGCTGGAGTTTCCTATCGTATTCCTCGGAAACAGCGGTAGTGTTGGAAGGGGGCATGGCAACAGCATCTCTGTGTTTGCCGGGGAGATGCTTCCTTCATTCATGTCCAGCTCCTATTATGCCACTGCCACCAAGATCGAAGAGATCCAAAATGCCGCACTGCTGTTTGAGGAGGATGATGAAAAGCTGTTTGAGCTGGCTGAGCTGAAGCGTTTGCTCTACGTAGCCCTTACACGGGCAGAGACTCACCTGGTGGTGAGCGGATACTTCACCAGCACGAATCGTAATGTATCTGGGGACAAGCCAGATAACAACCTGCTGCTTCTCTGTTGCCGGGCTCTGGGCATTGATATCAATGAGCCCGAGCTGGAGGAGGGGATGGTTCGTTCCTTTTGCATTGAAGACATAGAGGAGCGTTCTCTCTACAGCTCGATGACTTCCGATGCAAGCACTGCCATGACTGAGGCGGCACGTTGGTATGGAAGCCCTGCAAAGGATCCCGATTTGAGGCCGCTCCGCTATGCGGCTACCTCTCTCTATGATGAGGAGGGGAAGCAGGCGGAGTCAGGCTTTGCCGAGCAGTTGCCCCTCTTTGCCAGTGACAGTCTGCTTGAAGAGGTTAAACAGGAAACTTTTTCTGTCACTGCCGACTTCGGCACCTTTGTCCATGGGCTCTGTGAGACGATGGTGCTGAAGCAGCAGGTTGAGGATGAGTTTGCCTTTATGACCCAACGATTGTATCATCTGCTTACGGCCAAACAGCGAAAAGTGCTTCTTGCTGATGCCCTTGTGCTGTGCGCTAACTTTCTGGAGAGTGATATCTACAAGCACCATGTAGAGCCCAACCACCCTCGTTGTGAAGTGAAGTTTTTCTCTGCCGCACTGCATGAGGGGAGGGAAGTGGTCGTGGAAGGTTCCATAGACCTTCTGGTTGAGACAGATGATGAACTGCTCATCATAGATTTCAAGACTGATCGGTACCGTGCTCCTGAGAGGCACAGGGCCCAGCTGGATCTTTACATGCAGGCGGTGGAAAGGATGTATGCAAAGCCTGTTCGCAGTTGTGTGACCTATCTTCGTTCCTGTGGGGGGGAAGTGTGGTGGGACAGCAGGAAAAAATACACATATAAATAAGCTAAGGAGAGAGGTAAGTATGAGAGTTGCATATGAGGATATGATAAAGCGGTTTGAAAAGGTTCTCCTGTCACGGGGCATGGATGGCGCTTCGGCAAAACTTTCTGCAACTATGATTGCCGAGACTTCGCTGGAAGGGGTCTATACCCATGGAGCAAACCGATTCTACTCCTATGTGAAAAACATAGATGACAAGATAGTGGATGTATCTGCCAGGGCTACCCCTGTAGCCAGGTTTGGAGCTTTGGAACGTTGGGACGGGAAGATGGGGCCGGGAAATCTCAATGCACACCTTTGCATGAAGCGAGCCATCGAGCTTGCAAAAGAGAGCACGATAGCCTGTGTTGCCCTTGCCAACAACTCGCACTGGATGCGACCTGGCACCTATGGCCTTATGGCTGCAAAGGAGGACTGCATTGGTATCCTCTGGACAAATACCCTTCCCCTGATGCCCGCTTGGGGAGGTAAGGATGCCAAGGTTGGCAACAACCCCCTCGTCCTGGCAATACCAGGTAAGGACGGACCGGTGCTCGTCGATGCGGCGATGTCCCAATTCAGTTATGGGAAGATGGAGACGTATAAGAGAGAGGGACGCCCTCTTCCCTTTGACGGCGGCTTCGATGGTGAGGGAAATCCCTCTCGGGATGCTGCGGCCATCATGGAGAGCAAGAGGCCGATGCCCATGGGATTCTGGAAGGGTACCTCCCTTGCCTTGGCCCTGGACCTCATCGCCTCAGCCCTTTCCGGAGGGAGGACCACCCACTCCATAGGAAGTGAGCTTGAGAAGGAAGTCTCGCAGGTATTCATTGCCATCTCTCTCTCCGATCTTCCCGATCGCGCTGCTATAGAAGAGAAGATCTCTGCTTCCTTGGCCGATCTGAAGGATTCGGTTCCTATGGATCCTGACAATCCGGTACGATTTCCTGGAGAGAAACGCAAGAGCCTACGTGAGGAGAATTTGCGGGATGGAATTCCTGTGGATGAGAAGGTATGGGAGAAGATCTGCTCGTTATAAGGTGCGTGCAATAGGGCAAGGTTTTGAAGGGAGTGCTTTGTTTATTGCCAGATCATGGTAGCTGCGTGATGGAAACAGTACGTATGGGTGCATAGTGAAGAGGAGCTGACCATCTTGGTCAGCTCCTCTTGCGTTTGTACAGTGAATTTTACTTCGCTGTCCTGTTACTTCTTCGCTCAGTACTTGCCGTACAGAGGTCCGAAGTTCTCACAAGCTCTGAAGTCAGCTCCTTCCTTGTCCATACCCAACATTGTCCAGGCACTAGGACGGTAAATCTTCTCCTCAGGAACGTTGTGCATGCAAACAGGTATGCGTAACATTGAGCAGAGGGTGATCATGTCCGCACCGAAGTGACCGTATCCGAGGGCACCGTGGTTGGCCCCCCAGTTAGCCATGACAGAGTAGACATCCTTGAACGGACCTTCCTTGCCGTCAATCCTTGGGACGAACCATGTGGTAGGCCAAGTCTGGTCAGTCCGCTTGTTGATGATGTCAAAGACCTTCTCAGGCACTTCACAGGTCCAGCCCTCTGCGATCTGCATCACAGGGCCCACACCCTTCACCAGGTTCAGCCTGACCATGGTCAGAGGCATGTCACCTTCACTGAGGAAGGTTGAACTGAATCCGCCTCCTCGGAAATATCCACAGTTGGCAACGCTGAAACGAGTATTTTCCAGAACGTTCTTCACATCTTCATCAGTGATGTCCCAGTACTGCTTCATCTCGCTCTTGCCTTCCTTGTTCTTCATCTGCCCATTGGCATCAAGGGTGGTGGCACCACTGTTGATGAGGTGGATGAAACCGTCCTTTGCAAGACCTTCCGGCTTCCAGCCTGTGACCCGCTCGATGGAGTCAGGGCTCCAATAGGTTCTCACGTCACTGAAAATCGAGGCCCTGTTGGTCAGGTGCTTGCTGAAAAGCATTCCCAAACCGTTGAGGTAGTCATTCTCAGTTGCCATGATGAAGGGCTCGCGAATACCATTCCAGTCAAAGGATGTGGTAAGCATGGTCTCCATGAAGTCTCCGTTTGGCCAGTGGTCAGTCCACTGTCTCTGGCCTTGGAAACCTGCTGCGATCGCGTTGTGCCCTAGTGCTTCCTCACCAAAACCTGCCTTGGCTAGTTTCGGATTCCCTATCATCAGGTCGCGACCTACCATGACCATCTTGGTGCAGTACTCCCAATCCTTCTCCAGTTGCTCTTTGCTTCTGCGGTACTCTGGGGTGTTGACGGTATCTTCAGCCTGGATACAGTTCTCACGTACCCATTTGATAGCTATCTCATACTCTTTCTTGTCGTAGATGCCTTCGGCGATCCTGCGTTCGATCTCACACATGTCTATGGCTTCTGTCCTCATTCCGAGGAAGTCCTGGAGGAAATCCTGGTCGACAATGGAGCCTGCAATACCCATGGCGCATCCGCCGATGGAGAGGTAGCTCTTGCCACGGATTGTCGCCACTACCAGGGCGGCGCGTGCAAATCGGAGGATTTTCTCAGATACATCACTTGGGATGGAGGTGTCATCACTATCCTGGACATCCCTGCCGTAGATTCCGAAAGCAGGCAGGCCCTTCTGTGTGTGGGCTGCGAGGACCGCTGCAAGGTATACTGCCCCCGGTCTCTCTGTTCCGTTGAAGCCCCATACAGCCTTTACGGTAAGAGGATCGAAATCGAAGGTTTCAGTCCCATAACACCAGCAGGGAGTGACTGTCAGGGTAATGGATACTCCCTCTCTGGCAAATTTTTCAGCGCAATCGGCACTTTCACGTACTCCGCCGATGGTGGAATCAGCTATGACGCACTCAACCGGCTCTCCAGTGCTGTGCCTTACATTGTCGCTGATAAGCTTTGCCGCTGATCTCGCCATGTTCATGGTCTGCTCTTCCAGTGACTCCCGGACACCTCTCTGTCTTCCGTCAATTGCAGGTCTTATTCCTATTTTGGGAAGTGCCCCTGCATAGCGTTTTTCCGCTTTGATCATTTTATTATCAGAAACATTTGCCATATGATCCTCCTTGGTATATCATGAGAAATGTAATCGTTTACATCACTTGCAGTATCGCATGAGATCGGCTTTATTGCAATAAAAGATTTTTTCAAGGAGTCTGTCATGCTAAAAAACATTCCGTCAATTCTGAGTCCTGAGCTTTTGAAGGTCCTCATGGAAATGGGTCATGGGGATGAGTTGGTCATAGGAGATGGGAACTTCCCAGCCGCTTCCATGAATGAGCGCGTCATCCGTCTCGATGGGCATGATGTCCCATCGATTCTTGAAGCCATCCTCAAACTGTTCCCCCTTGATACGTATGCCGAAAACGCCGTGCTTATGGAAAAGGCTCCTGGCGATAGTGTCGAGACACCCATCTGGGCAGAGTACGATAAGATTGCCAAGAAAGGGGACCCTGCTTTCAAGGGCTTTACCTTCATCGATAGGTTTGCCTTCTATGAGCGGTCACAAAAGGCCTATGCCATCGTGGCTACCGGCGAAAAAGCCCTATACGCCAATGTATTGCTGAAGAAAGGGGTGGTTGTCTAAAGTCACTGTCCTGTCCATAGCTTCTTGTATTGCTTGGGACTCATATGCATATGGGAGCGGAACTGACGCGAAAAGTAGTTTCCGTCAGAGAAACCGGAAGCTTCGGACAACTCCTCAACGCTCATATCAGCCTTGAGGATGAGTGAACATGCGTAGGCTATTCTCCTGTGGATGTGAAATGCCACAGGAGACCAGCCTGTATACGCCTTGAACTGCCTGTTCAAGGTGCTGGCACTCATATTGGCTACACTGACCAACTCTTCGAGTGTCAGGGACCTGTCCAGGTTCTGTTCGATGAAGAGCATGATAGGATCGAGTCTCTCTGCAGTGGACCGTGTGGAACCCTGTAGCTTTGGGGTATGAATCCGGGCGATCTTGATGACCAGCTGCAAGAGTTTTGCATATGCCATTGCCGCAGAGCCCATTGCGAATCCCACACGCTCACTCTCTGCCTTTATCTCCTTCAGCAGGAAAATCGTTTCAGTAAGCTGATAGTTATTCAGTTTGAAAATGGGAATATTCTCTTCTGAATACAGAAAGAAAGTTTTGAATCCTGGCATTTCTGACAGGTCTGATATCTCCTTGGAAAATACATCGCTTCCAATTAAGATGTTATATAACCTGAGGTTGTCTAGCTTGCCGTACCCATGTTGCACCCCAGGCCTTACGAAGAGGACAGAACCTTCGCCAATCGGTGTTTCTGCACCTAGTGTAAGGTGTGACCCTCTACCCGAAACTACTACTACCAGTTCATAAAAATCGTGGCTATGTAAGGAATAGGGTATCTCCGGATCACGAAACATGATCTTTACTTTTAGGCTGTTTTCCTTGAAAAACACCCCTTCTTGGAGTATTTGGTATGACATGATAAAATCGTGCTATAATTTGACTATTCTGTCAAGGCGGATTTTCCAAAAGGTGTCAGACTTGTATATAGGAGATACAACCATGACCACCTATGAGATTGCAAAGGAAGCCTACGCCAGGTTTGGCGTTGATACAGAAACCATACTAGAGGAATTGGCCTCCGTTCCCATTGCCATCCACTGCTGGCAAGGTGATGATGTCGGTGGTTTTGAAAAACCTGACGCCACCTTGGGAGGTGGCGGTATCCAGGCCACTGGCAATCATCCGGGCAAAGCCAGGGATGTAACCGAGCTTCGCCGTGACCTTGAGAAGGTGCTTTCCCTGGTTCCTGGGAAACATCGCCTTAACCTCCATGCGAGTTATGGTGAGTTCGGTTCTACCTTTGTAGATCGTGACCAGATAGAGGAAAAGCACTATCAGGGGTGGTTGGACTGGGCGAAAAAAAATGATGTCCATATAGATTTCAACGGGACTTTTTTCAGCCATCCTCTCGCTGATGACGGTTACACCCTTGCTAGCAAGGATGAGGAGATACGGAGATTCTGGATCGAGCATGAGAAGCGTTGTCGGAAAATTGCCGCTTGGATCGGTCGTGAGCAGAAGAGCCCGTGCATACTTAATACCTGGATTCCCGATGGGGCGAAGGACCTTACTGTCGATAAGTTTGGCTACCGTTCCATTCTCAAGGAGTCCCTCGATGAGATTTTCGCCATAGAGTATCCCGAAGAAGAGATGGTCGATGCTTTGGAGACCAAATTGTTCGGCATAGGCAGTGAGGCCTTCGTGGTAGGTTCCCATGAGTTTTACATGAACTACGCCAGTAGGAACAAGAAGATGCTCTGCATTGATATGGGCCATTTCCATCCTGAAGAGGACATTTCCGATAAACTATCCGCAATCTTGCTTTTTGATGATGAGATGCTTCTGCATATCAGCCGCCCCATGCGCTGGGACAGTGACCATGTGGTCCTTTTCAATGACAAAGTTAAAATGGTAGCTGAGGAGCTGGTGCGAAGCGGCAAGCTTGCCACCACCCACATAGGCCTTGATTTTTTCGATGCCTCCATCAATCGTGTTGGGGCATGGGTCACCGGTGCGAGATCGATGAGAAAAGCGTTGCTTTTTGCCATGCTCCAACCTTTGAACCTCTTGATCCGCTATGAGGAGACGGGGAATGGCTATGCCAAGATGGCGCTGCTCGAGCAACAGAGCATCATGCCCTTTGGATTTGTCTGGGATGAGTTCTGCCGAAGAAACAATATCGCCCTGGATGGAGATCTCATCAAGAT
>Ga0265295_1004820_pt1 | contig 17840 bp, 14 predicted proteins | sample Munlansysbiofilm_FD_192503 | JGI IMG/M metagenome (GOLD analysis project Ga0265295, IMG submission 192503) | Leachate microbial communities from a municipal landfill in Southern Ontario, Canada - Methane capture system biofilm | ecosystem: Engineered > Solid waste > Landfill > Unclassified ...
AAAGATAGTTTTGTGCACCCAAATGGTGAAGTGTTATTTATTAGTTTTGATACCTTTAAATTACACATTATCAGGGTATTAAACAAACTATCTTTTATCTTTTTTTGCACAAATCGCTCAATTTAGGAATAATTCAACTAATTTGCGGCCCCGCTTTAATTAGATTCTTACCCGCCTCGTTATCGGTAAAGTTCTCGAAATTTGCAATAAACCTTTCGGCAAGAGATTTTGCTGCAGCATCCCAACCCTCAGGATTAGGCCAGCTATTCCTTGGATTTAGTAGCTTGCTGTCGACACCCTTTAGCGATTTGGGTATTTGTAAATTAAATACGGGCATAGTCTCAAACTCTTCGTTCTCAATACTACCGTCAAGAATAGCGTTGATAATTGCACGTGTAGCAGACAAATCAATTCGGTTACCTACCCCGTAAGACCCACCAACCCAACCAGTATTAACAAGGTAGGCTTTTGAACCATGCTGTTCCATTTTCTTTACCAGCTCGCGCGAATAAACCGTGGGATGAAGCAATAAGAATGCTTGTCCAAAACAACTGCTAAATGTAGGCTGTGGCTCCTTAATTCCGCGTTCTGTTCCAGCCAGTTTAGATGTAAATCCGCTCAAAAAATGGTACTGCGTCTGATCCTCGGTAAGCTTTGCAACGGGAGGCAGCACACCAAAAGCATCGGCCGTAAGGAATATTACCTTTTTGGCATGACCAGCCTTTGAGACAGGTTTAACAATATTTTTTATATGGTAAATTGGGTACGACACACGGGTGTTCTCCGTTTTCTCTCTGGAAGCGAAATCAATATTGCCCTCATCATCAACAACAAGGTTCTCTAAAAGCGCATCGCGCTTTATGGCAGCGTAGATGTCGGGTTCTTTCTCTGGGTCAAGGTCGATACATTTGGCATAACAACCTCCCTCAAAGTTAAAGATACCCTCATCGTCCCAGCCATGCTCATCGTCGCCAATAAGAGCACGATTTGGATCAGCCGAAAGGGTGGTTTTTCCTGTTCCCGAAAGACCAAAGAAAATGGCAACATCACCCTCTTTACCAACATTTGCACTGCAATGCATTGCGGCCATCCCTTTTAGTGGAAGGAAGTAGTTCATTATCGAGAAGATTCCCTTTTTCATCTCGCCACCATACCAGCTACCACCAATAACAGCCATCCGCTCGGTTAGGTGAAAAGCAACATAAACCTCGCTGTGCAGATTCTGTTGTTTCCACTTAGGGTTACTGGTTTTGGAAGCTACCATTACCACAAAATCGGGCTCAAAATTCTCCAGTTCCTCCTGGCTTGGCCTAATAAACATGTTCTTAATAAAGTGAGCCTGCCAAGCCACCTCCATAATAAACCTAACCTTTAGCCGGGTATCAGCATTTGCCCCAGCGTAAGCATCAACAACGTAAAGCTTTTTGCCAGTAAGCTGCTTGGCGCTAATCTCTTTTAAATACTCCCAAGTTTCGGGGGAAAGCGGCTTGTTGTCGGAGCTATTTTTACCCTCCTCAGCCCACCAAACATTGTGCTGCGAATTAGGCTCCTTAACAATATACTTATCCTTGGGCGAGCGACCGGTAAAAATACCAGTATCAACATTTACCGCACCCAAATTGGTTAAATAGCCCTTTTCGTAGCCCTTAAGCGAGGGATCGGTTTCATGCTTGTAAAGCAAATCGTAGCTGGGGTTGTAATAAATCTCTTCGGCTTTCCCAATGCCATAACGTGATAGGTCGATTTTTTTCATTGTACTATTAGGGTTAAAATAATTGTAGCGATTCGGAATTTATCCGAACCGCTAAAAAGCAAAGATAACAACAAAAAATATAATGGTGTACAAATATTTGCTGTGTTTAATATCAAAATTTTCTAGTAAAAAATTTAGAACTAACCGTTCCGCACCTATGGCTCGTATAAATAGCTACTTGCAAAAATTATTCCCATTAGTTGCAAAATTAACTCGAGTGTTATATTATGGTAATTAAACCTGCATTACTCATCAAATTTGCTAAAGATAAATGCAAATGCGGGTTACCCCGACCTAGTCGAGACCAGTTCTGGGTAACAAAATTGGTTGTGAAACTTAGTCGCTGACGTACACCATAAATATAGTAAAATTGATTTAGGTATGGCACAACCAAATGTGGAGTAGAAACAAACGGCGTACTACTGTATTGCCTCGTTATACTTACTCTCCACCACTTTCCAATCCACCACTTTCCAAAAGTTCTCAACATAATTGCCCCGTTTGTTCTGATAATGAAGATAGTAGGCATGTTCCCAAACATCGAGAGCCAGAATTGGCGTTCCGCGTTTCTCCAACACATCCATTAACGGGTTATCCTGATTAGGGGTTGATAAAACAAATAGTTTACCATTGCTATCAACAGCCAGCCAAGCCCATCCGCTACCGAATTGACCTTTTGCAGCGGCTTCGAATTCGCTCTTAAAAACATTGAATGAACCAAAACCCTTCTCAATAATCCTCAATAAATTTTTGCTGGGCTCGCCACCACCATTGGGCGACATTACCTCCCAAAACAGCTTATGGTTAAAATACCCTCCCCCATTGTTACGAATGGTTGCTGGATATTGGCTAACCTGATTGAAAATTGCCTCGATGCTCATTCCGTTTAGCTTAAGCTCATCGGCAGCCTTAACAAAATTGGCGTGGTAAGCTTTGTGGTGCCGGGTGTAGTGTATCTCCATGGTGGTTTTGTCGATAAAAGATTCCAACGCATCAAAGCTATAGCCAAGCTCGGGAAAAGTAAATTGACTTTGGGCAGTAATGCTAAAACTCCCAATAAGTAGGGTTATTATTGCTATTGTTTTCATGTTTGTTGTGTGTTTAAGTTTACGATATTTATAGAATAACAATGGGGCTATGCTTTTGTTTGATTGGTTATAAAAACACCATTTGACGAATACCGCCTATTTACTAATTTAGATTTAACCCGCATTATTCATATAATTTGTTAAAGATGAATGCAAATGCGGGCTAGCAGGTAACACTATTGAAAAATCGTTTTGTGCTCTCTTTAAAAAAGAGTAATTTGCAACCATTTAACCCGCACTATCATCAAATTTATTAAAGATGAATGCAGATGCGGGATACCCCGGCATGGACGAGCCCAATTTTGGGCAACAAAATTGGCTGTAAGGCCTAGTCGCTGTCGAAGGCAGCAATTATTCAGATGAATAATTAGGGTTAATAGAATTATGCTATGACTTTACAAAACGATCTATTTAAAAAGCTTACCGATTTTCGTCGTCAGCTACATAGTTTTCCTGAGCTATCGGGGAACGAAAGCATGACCAGTAAGGCCATTATCGATTTTATTGCCCCAACAAACCCATCAGAAATTGTTGGTGGTTTAGGCGGCCATGGCGTTGCTTTTATCTACAACGGCAGTAGTGCTGGTCCAACAGTCCTGCTTAGAGCCGATATGGATGCTCTTCCCATTCAGGAGTCGAATAGCTTTAGTCATAAATCTACGGTCAAAGGTATTGCTCATCTGTGTGGCCACGATGGCCACTCGGCCATTCTGGCTGGTGTTGCCCATTCGTTAAACCAAGTATCTATTTCAAAAGGAAGATTGGTTCTTTTATTTCAGCCAGCCGAAGAGACGGGTCAGGGTGCTGCAGCCGTTATAGCCAATCCAAAATTTAAGCACATCAAGCCCGATTACACCTTTGCGCTACACAATCTACCAGGTTTTAAAAAGGGTAGTATATTCCTACGGAACAGCACATTCGCCTCAGCCTCAACCGGGTTAATAGCCAATATAAAAGGGCTCTCATCACATGCAGCCCATCCCGAGGATGGGAACAATCCCGATAGGGCTTTAGCAAAAATGATACTGGGGCTAAACCATATTGCTGATAAAAAAGAAGCGTTTCACGATTTTACGCTACTAACCGTTATTCATGCTAAGCTGGGCGAGATTGCTTTTGGAACCACACCTGGCAACGCCACTCTTATGGCAACGCTCAGAACCTACCTTGATAAGGATATGAGCACGCTCAAACAAATGGTGGAAGACCATATATCAACCACCTGCAAGGAGCACAACCTACAGCACAGCATTAAGTACGTTGAAGAATTTCCTGCAACCATAAACAGCAACGAGTGCGTAGATATTATAAAAACAGCTGCAGCTGAACTGGGGCTTAACCACCAATTTCTCAAAAATCCATTTAGATGGAGTGAAGACTTTGGCCACTTTACACAGATTAGCAAGGCTGCACTCTTTGGGATTGGTTCGGGTATAAATCACCCGCAGCTACACAACGAGGACTACGATTTTCCCGATGAGATTATTTCCCCTTCGGTAAATGTATTCACACAAATTATTGAGAAACTACTAAGCTAACTTCTCAGCAAAACAGATAAAACAGATTAATAAATGGATCAAACATCGTATATCGAGATAAGTAAATCGGCCTATAATCACAATATTAAGTATTTACGAAATACTATTGGTAGCGATATTCGCTTCTCATCGGTTGTTAAGGGCAACGCCTACGGGCATGGGGTAGACATAATTGTGCCATTGGCCGAAAAAGCCAAGATTAACCATTTCTCGGTATTCTCAGCTAGCGAGGCGCTAGATGTATTTAATGCAGCCAGCCCTAAATCGGACATTATGATAATGGGCTACCTTAGCGACGATCAGCTGGCATGGGCCATTGAGAAAAATATAGAGTTCTACATTTTTAATGTTGAGCGATTACAAAAAGCTATCGATTTGGCAAAAGCCATCAAAAAACCTGCTCGAATACACATTGAGGTCGAAACTGGTTTTAACCGTACGGGGATCGAGTACGAAAACATGTCCGAAGTGGTTAATCTCATTACGGATAACCAGAAACACCTAATTCTGGAGGGTCTTTGTACCCATTACGCTGGAGCAGAAAGTGTTACAAACTACTACCGGATTATAAATCAAATAAAAGACTATCGGCGGTTTTACCAATACCTTACCCGCCACAATCTTAAACCACGCTTTAGGCATACTGCGGGTTCGGCTGCCTCGCTAACCTACCCGCAAACCATAATGGATATGGTTCGCATTGGTATTTCGCAGTACGGATTTTGGCCCACCAAGGAAACCTACATATACCAGTTTAAACGAAATCAAGCCAAGGATAGCGATTTAAAGAGGGTAATAACGTGGAAAACTCGGGTAATGAGTATAAAGGAGGTTGACCCAGGCGAATTTGTGGGGTATGGCAGCTCGTTTATGGCCAATAAAACCATGAAAGTAGCCATTATACCTGTTGGCTACACCAATGGCTTTAGCCGATCGCTTAGCAATATGGGGCGGGTACTAATTAGAGGCAAAAGGGTTCCCGTTGTGGGCACCGTAACCATGAACACCATGAGCGTAAACGTAACCGATATTCCGAATGTTGAAATTGGCGACGAGGTTGTGCTTGTGGGTAAGCAAAAAAGGCTCGCCATAAGCATTGCATCATTCAGCGAAATGAGCAATCAGCTTAACTACCAAACCCTCGCTCGCCTTCCAAGTAACATACCACGCCACGTGGTATACTAATTTTTGGCATGCTTTTAGATAAATAAATTATTGCGCTAATCAAACAAAACAGATATTTTTATCGTACTACTAAAAAATTTACTAGAACTATGAAAAGAACATTGCTAACTTTTTTAAGTATCGTGCTATCCATTGGCCTATTTGCCCAAGAACCTAATGATGAAGAGATAAAAAAGGCCAACCCTTTCATTCGGTTCTCACCCACAGAGGTAAACCTAGGGTCGATTGACGTAAACAGCGTTACCGAGGAGACAGGAAAAATTAGCATTGAAGCGCATAACGATGGCAGTTTACCTTTAATTATAACAAATGTAGCAGGTTGTTGCGGCACTAGAATCACCAGCTGGACCCGCGAGCCCATTATGCCTGGAGAAAAAGGCACCGTTCAAATCTTCTTTAGGATTAGCCCTACCCCTCAAAGAATTAGCCGAACCATAACCGTACAATCGAACGCAGGTAATGGTAAGGCTAAAAAAATAGCCATTCTGGGAGAGGTGGTTTTACCAAAAGCAGGTAACGAAATTAAGCTACCCTAGCCATTAGTAATACGCAGCAATAAGCATCTCATTGAATTACAACTAAACCCAACAAAATATGAGGACAACAATAATTGCAGCGGCTCTTACCATAGTATCGCTGGGGTTTGCCAGCAATGGTTCGGCACAGGATATAGATATATCGGATGTTACCTCCATTGAGATTAATATTGCCTGCAACCTTACAGTTGTGCAGGGCATAAATCCAAGCATAGTAATTGATGGAAACGATGAGGACGTTGCCAACATTGAACTCATTAAACGGAACAAGAAGCTAACCGTTAAAAGCTATAAGCGCAACCAGCGCAAGCAAGATATTTCGGTTACAATTGAGGTAAAAAACCTTGAAACTCTTGCCCTAAGCGGAGCGGTTGATGTGGAATCTATCGACATGCTGGAATTTGAAAACTTCAGAATGTCGGTATCTGGTGTAGCATCGGGAGAAATGAGCCTCACTGGCAAACGCTTCGACCTTGATTGTAGCGGCGTATGTAACCTAGATTTTGAAGGGAAATACGATGAGCTAGAGATAAATGTAAGCGGAGTGGGCAACATTAATGCCTCCGAACTTGCCGCTCGCAAGGCAGATGTTAGCAATAGCGGCGTTGGTAAGGTAAGCGTGCTGGCCATCGACCACCTTAAGGCTTCGGTATCGGGAGTGGGTTCAATTAGCTACGCTGGAAACCCAGAAATCAACACAAGCGTATCGGGATTGGGCCGTATTCGTAGGTATTGAGGCACGAGTAGCGCGCTTTAAAAAACATCGACATAGCCATGCGTATGTGTAACGTATGCTCTCTTTAACCCCAATTATTCATCAGATTTGTTAAAGATGAGTGCAAATGCGGGTTACCCCGAATTAGTCGAGCCCAATTTTGGGAAACAAAACTGGCTGTAAAATCTAGCCTTTGTCGAAGCCCCCAATTATTCGAGTAAATAATTGGGGGCAAAATTTATTTGTAAAGCCATTCGTTCTATCTTAGCTGTCAAATTAAACCATAAGCAGCAAACCGGTCTTTACTACTAAACATATAGTTATGAAGCGTTTATTTTCGAACCTCCTGTTTAAAGTTTTCCTGGCCATCGTTTTTGGAACTATTTTTGGCCTCTACTTACCCGAATCCGTAAATAGAATTTTTGCCACGTTCAACGCGCTTTTCAGCCAGTTTTTGAACTTTGCCATTCCGCTAATTATTATGGGGCTGATTATGCCAGCCATCTCAGACTTAGGTAGAGGTGCAGGAAAACTGCTTTTGATAACCACAGCCATTGCCTACGGCTCCACAATTTTTTCGGGGTTTATGACCTACTTTGCCACATCGAACCTATTCTCATCGCTTTTGGCATCGCATGCCGACAAAACGGCTCAAATTGCTGAAACAGCAAAAGAGCTATCACCCTATTTCACCATCACTATCCCAGTTGTTCTCGATGTGATGTCGGCTTTAGTGCTGGCATTTGTAATCGGGCTGGGATTGGCTTATCAAGAAAAATCGACCCTCAAGCTAGTAGTTGATGATTTTCAAAAAATCATAATGCAGCTCATCGAGCACGTTATCGTGCCACTATTACCGCTATTCATTCTAGGGATATTTGTAAATATGTCGTTTACTGGGAAGGTATACTCCATACTCTCGGTATTTGTAAATATCATAGGCGTAATTTTCGCCCTGCACATCCTGCTACTGCTGCTGCAATACACAATCACCGGAATACTTGTAAAAAGAAACCCGCTACGTTTACTGGGCACCATGCTACCCGCCTACTTTACAGCGTTGGGAACACAATCGTCGGCGGCCACCATTCCGGTTACCCTAAAGCAAACGCTGAAGAATGGCACATCCGAAAAAATTGCGGGTTTTGTAATTCCGCTATGCGCTACTATTCACCTATCGGGAAGCGTTATGAAAATTACAGCATGCGCAATAGCCATAATGATTTTACAGGGTATGCCCTTTACATTCACGCTTTTTTCTGGTTTTATCCTAATGCTAGGAATAGCCATGGTTGCCGCCCCTGGCGTTCCGGGTGGTGCAATTATGGCCGCCATAGGTATTTTGCAATCCATGCTAGGGTTTAACGAAGAGATGATAGGCCTAATGATAGCGCTGTATATCGCCATGGATAGCTTTGGCACTGCCTGTAACGTTACGGGAGATGGCGCCATTGCGCTTGTGGTAAATAGAATAACGAGGTAACGATATTACTGCTTCAAAGTTTTGCTGTTTGCATTTCCTTTTCGTTTAGCATTAACCAGCTCTAAAGCATTTTAAAACTTAAGCTTAGGATTTACTAATTCAGTATCTCTCATCACCTTGCTACCATAAAAAAAGCGTCTTGAATTTCAATTTTAGAAAAAGGGCGTTTCAGCAACAATGAAGAGCAAGAGCAAGAATAAAGAGGAATAAAACAGTTTTGAGCAATTGCTTTCCGTATGCTCTGTCCTCTTGGTCAGAACTTCTATTGTTTTCTTAGGAAAGACTTTTAATCATCAAGAACAACGTTCGGGAGAACTCATCCAAATCGGCATAAAACTTAACAAAAGTCTCTTCTGAAATTGCTCCAATACCTTTAAGGTAATCGAATATTGCTACGCATTCAAAAAGTTGAACCCCTTGAAATAACATAAAAATGACGTTTATCCGCTTACGAGTAACGTCCCGACCCCTCGGCAATGTTGAGCATTATACTGAACGATGCCCTACGCAGCTGGTCGTTGGTAGTTCTGTCAAAGTGCTTCTGCGAGAGTATCAAAAACAAAAAGAGCAAGAGTAAGGAGCAGTTCTTAACTGTATGCTCAATACTCTTGCTCAAAACTGTTTTGTGGAGCTGGAGGGATTCGAACCCTCGTCCAAACAAGGAACCAAAAGGCTTTCTACATGCTTATCCTTTCTTTATTTTCGAGTAGTGGCAGGTGAAAAGAGACCAACCAAAACCTTATCCCCAAAATTTTCGCACGAGAATCGGGGAGCATCCCGCACTAGCCCATTTTTTTTGAAGCCTCAAATCGGAGTTCCAGTGGGCGAGGCCCTCCGTGAGACTACTCGTCGGACCAACCTTGTTGGTGCGATTAAGCCAGAAGTACTTGGTACTTTCTATGCTGCGAGTGCGTAATTATAATCTTTGCCTTTTAAAGGACTGAGTCCTGGGATTAATGAGCCAGCTTCCCAACGCTCAACATGCTTACCAATCCATTCGTCTTGCTGTCAAAACCAACGTCAGCCCCATGAATTAGTAGGTAAATTATATACAACAAAAATCAGACCAAAAGGTTAAATGCTACCATTTTGTCATCCAGCCTACCCCATATGCTGTATAATTTGCTAAATATCGCTATTCATCGTCATAAAAAACTCCTCGTTGGTTTGGGTTTTCACCAACCTATCGCGGAGGAACTCCATGGCCTCAACCGATGTCATATCGGTTAGGTAATTTCTAAGTATCCAAGTTTTGTTTAGGGTATCCTTATCAAGCAGCAGGTCGTCGCGTCTAGTGCTCGATGAAGTAATATCAACGGCTGGGTAAACCCGCTTATTCGAGAGCTTCCTGTCGAGTTGAAGCTCCATATTGCCCGTTCCCTTAAACTCTTCAAAAATAACCTCATCCATCTTGCTGCCGGTTTCAATAAGAGCCGTTGCCAAAATGGTGAGCGACCCTCCATGCTCAATGTTGCGTGCCGCTCCAAAAAAGCGCTTTGGCTTGTGAAGCGCGTTAGCATCAACACCACCCGATAACACCTTACCCGAAGCGGGCTGAACGGTATTATACGCACGAGCTAGGCGGGTAATTGAGTCGAGCAGAATTACCACATCGTGGCCACACTCGACCATTCGTTTGGCCTTTTCGAGCACGATATTCGCTACGCGAACGTGCCTATCGGCAGGCTCATCAAAGGTTGACGATATTACCTCGGCATTCACGCTACGAGCCATATCGGTAACCTCCTCGGGGCGCTCATCGATAAGCAGAACAATCATATATATCTCGGGATGATTGGCAGCAATTGAGTTGGCAATATCTTTTAGCAGGATGGTTTTACCCGTTTTTGGTTGGGCAACAATTAAGCCACGCTGCCCCTTACCTATTGGCGAAAACATATCAACCACTCGTGCCGACAGGGTATTTTGTCCATTTCCTAGTAGGGTAAACTTTTCGTCGGGGAAAAGTGGAGTAAGGTAATCGAACGGTATCCTATCGCGAATATAATCGGGACTTCTTCCATTGATTTCGAGCACCTTAATAAGCGGGAAATACTTTTCATTCTCTTTGGGCGGACGAATTGAACCCGTTACGGTATCGCCCGTTTTTAGTCCGAAAAGTTTTATCTGCGATTGCGAAACGTAAACATCATCGGGCGAGGTTAAGTAGTTGTAATCGGATGAACGTAAAAACCCATACCCATCGGGCATAATTTCGAGTACTCCCGTTGCATTTATTATACCTTCGAACTCGTACTTTTCGCCATTTCTGCCCTTTTTTGGTTGAAAATCGCGAGGGCTAGTCTTCTTTGGGCTACCTGTTTGCTGCTCACTGCCCACTCTACCATCACCCTTTGTAGCTGCGGCCTTTGCCGCATGGGGCTTAGCGGGTTTAGGCTCGGGGTTACGTTCTCGAACCACCTCTTTCTTTTCATCTTTCTGAGGTTTGGGTGCTACAAAGTTAGTCTTAGCTTTTTCTGGCTGCTTTTGCTGAAACTCATCCTGCCCTTCTTTGGGGCGGACAAATCGTTTTCGCTTATTTTGATTAACCTGTTGCCTACTAGCATTTTGCTGATCTTCGGGTTTAGGTTTTACCCCTTTAGCCTCGGGAGTTGGCCCCTTAGGCTTAGCTTCTTTTTTTACGGCTGAAGCCGTTGCCGGTTTCTTAGGTTTAGGAGCAACCGCTTTCTGTTCAAACTTTTCGGTATCCTTACTTTTCGGTTTAGGTTTTCGGGTAACTTTTTCGGCTGCATCAATAGCCTGCTGATCGAGTATTGTGTATATTAACTCCTGTTTCCGAAGAGCCTCAACCCTTTTAATATTCATACCTTTAGCTATTTCCTTTAGTTCAGGAAGCAACTTCTTGTTTAGTTCTAAAATATCGTACATGCGATTTTTATATAGTTAATTTTGGCAACTAGCACTAGTTGCAAGTTATTACGAAGGTAAATTTTGAGAAATGAAATTATAACACGTTGGATTTTGGGATATTACGAGAATTATTCTGCTTGGGAATACTTTGCAATATTAACCAATTATATTTAAAACACCAAAATTCGGAAAAAAAAGGTATCGATTTTCAAAAAAAACGTACAACATTATGGCACACTTGTATTATATGTATATATTCGACCGATTATTTAACAAAAAGGGGTAGGCACAATGAGGCAACTCAAAATTATTAAGCAGGTTACAAACCGAGAAACCGTTTCACTTGATAAGTACTTACACGAAATTGGAAAGGTTGACCTACTAACCGCTGAGGAGGAAGTTAACCTCGCTCGCCGAATAAGGGAGGGCGATAAGGAAGCTTTAAATCATCTTGTAAAAGCCAATTTAAGGTTTGTTGTATCTGTATCAAAACAGTATCAAAACCAAGGTCTCAGTCTGCCCGACCTAATAAACGAGGGGAATTTAGGCCTGATAAAAGCTGCCCAACGTTTTGATGAAACCCGAGGGTTTAAATTCATTTCGTATGCTGTATGGTGGATAAGACAGGCTATTCTGCAGGCACTTGCAGAACAATCGCGCATCGTTAAACTTCCTCTAAATAAAATTGGTTCAATAAATAAGGTGAACAGAGCGTTTACCAAGCTTGAGCAAAAATTTGAGCGCGAGCCATCGATTGAGGAGCTTGCCGAGGTGCTTGAATTAGCCCCGAAAGATATAAAAGAGGCCCTTAAGAGTTCGAGTAAGCATATCTCAATGGATGCCCCCATATCTCCCGATGAGGAGGGCAGCATGTACGACATTCTGCTTATCAATGAAACACCTGCACCCGACAGAGGCCTGTTAAACGATAGCCTCAGAAAAGAAATTGAGCGGGCCTTGGCCACCCTAACCCCACGCGAAGCCAGTATAATTCGACTATATTTTGGGCTAAACGGAAAGCATCAACACACTTTAGAGGAAATTGGTGAAGAGCTTGACCTTACCCGGGAGCGCGTTCGTCAAATAAAAGAAAAAGCCATAAAGAAGCTGAAACAAATAACCCGAAGCAAAGTTTTAAAAAGCTACTTGGGGTAATTGCCCGTATTAACACAACCAATAAGCTAACTCTCAATGACCCGATTTACGAAAAGTGTTGTTACCTCACTTTTGGTAGCAGCGGCAATAGTTTTAGCATCGAACCTAAGGGTTGATGCTCAAATTATTTTCGACAAATGGTTCACCAACAAGTCATTACGAATAGACTACTTTTTGGCTGGCAATAGTAACACCCAAAACTTTTACCTCGATGAGCTAAAAGCAGAACCTTACTGGAGCGGTTCGCACACGCACACTATCGACACCCTTAACCTTGGGGCATATATGGTGGAGGTTAGGGATAAAAGCACACAGAAATTGCTATACTCCAAAGGTTTTTGCACCCTTTTTCAGGAGTGGCAAACCGTGGCAGAGGCCAAAACCATTTCAAAAGCATTTGAGCAGGTTACACGAATACCCTACCCCAAAAATGAGGTCACTATTACCTTTAAAATGCGTGAAAAATCGGGCGTTTTTGTTGATTTAGCCAGCTTAAATATCGACCCACATAGTATTTACATAAACCACAAGCAACCAGACAAACATCGCGTTTCGAAAATACTAAATAACGGCAATCACAACGAGATGCTAGACATAGCGTTTATTGCCGAGGGGTACACTACCGACCAGATGGAAAAATTCCGAAGCGATGTTAAGAAAATTTCGGAATACCTTTGCTCGCAAGAGCCTTTTAGTGAGCATAAAAGCAGCATTAACATCTGGGCCATCGAGTCACCCTCGGAAGCCCAAGGGCCAACTAATCCAGGGAAAAATATTTGGAACAAAACTGCCGTAGGCTCGTCGTTTCACACTTTTGGGATAGACAGATACCTAACAACCACCAAATTTAGAATGGTGATGGATGTCGCTGCAAGCGCACCAACCGATATAGCTTACGCTCTGGTTAACACCAAGAAGTATGGTGGTGGTGGAATTTACAATCACTACAACGTTGTCACCTCGGATCATGCTCTTACAAACGAGGTATTTATCCACGAGCTGGGGCACGGGCTTGCTGGACTTGCCGATGAATACTACACATCGGATGTTGCTTACCAAGATTTTTACGATTTAACCGTAGAGCCGTGGGAGCCCAACATAACCACCATGGTTAACTTCAAGGCAAAGTGGGCAGATTTGATTAGCAAGCATACCCCCATTCCCACACCTGCCAAACAGGAGTATAGCAATACAGTTGGAGTATATGAAGGCGGAGGGTATATGAGCAAGGGCATTTACCGCCCATTTATAAACTGCCGTATGCATGGCAACGACGCCGAAAGGTTTTGCCCCGTTTGCCAAAGAGCAATTAGTATGGTTATTTCAACATACACAAAATAAGCTTCGACTATAGTATACAACGCAAGTTAAAATGGTTTTTACAACAGGTTACCAACGTTACTATTTATCATTAACTAGGCTATATCTCCAAATTAGCCAGCTCGTCGGTAATATTAAACTCATAGTCTGGATAGTCAAAAACAGACAGGCGCGATTCGGTTTCGCCAATAGAGTATCCCCATACGCTTTTATAATCTTTAGTATCTTCCCCCATGTCCTCGAGCTGATTTATGTACTCCCCTATGGGTTTAGATTCGATAATTACCACCTTCGAGTTTTGATTGATAATTGGGCTATGCCAGCGGGTATGGTCGTAATCGAACTCAAGTATTCGCCTGCCCCAGCGGGTAATACCTATGGTACGAAAAGTCAAACTTTTGCCTACGCCGGGTAGATTAATCACATTCCGATCGGAAGCCATAAACGGAATATTTGCCTTTTCGCGAAGGCTTTTTAGGTTTTCGACCATTTGTTCGGCCTCCATAGGAAATTTCCTTATCTGCTCGAGGTACTCAACGGGAATTTGTCCAAATACTTTTTCCTCAATCTGCTCTTGAACTGCCCTAGCATTGGTAGCATAGTTAAACATATTCTCTTGAAAACCTTTGACCGAGAATGTGTAGTATGTTATTACCCCAATATCGTTTAGCACCTTACGTAGCTTGGCGGTATGTCCTCGACGCGAAGCTGCCGATGTAAATACCAGCTGGTTGGTAACTGTCCACCCAATCGACACCAACCGGCTAACGGCAAGAGCCGATTCGGGGGTTACTTCCATAGGCGACTCGAAATGCGTTTGAATAATAAATTGTTTTATACCATACACCGAGGCTTTTTGCTTAAAATCGCCCAGTACCTGAATAAGATCTGGAGTAATTCGCTGAGGCAGATATGCCAACAATCTTGAGCCTAGACGTATACGTTGAATTTCGGCGAACTTTTCACCATCGGGTCGGCTTTTATTGGCTTCAATCTTACGAATAGCCATATCAAGTACGGCATCGAGTATCTTTTTTAGCGATTTATTCTGACTCATAAGCGCATCGCCACCAGTAATCAAAATATCGCGAAGCTGGGGATCTTCTTCCCAGTACTTTAACAAACGTTCCAGCTTCTCGTCCCATGTCTCGTTGGGCTTCAGCTTATCCAGATTAAAGTTTAAGTTTCCTCTCTGAAAATCGTACATTCTTTGGCACGATACGCAAAGCCCACCACAGGCTCGGCCCATGGTATCGGGGATTAAAATAGCTACCTCGGGGTAACGCCTGTGCACGCTGTGGTGTGATGGCAGGAGCCAACCCGCAGCGTTAGGTTTCCCGGGTTCTACCTGATCCTCCTTTTCCCATGCCTGGATATTACCAAACTGGTCGATTAGGGGTTTACTATAAATTACGTAGTGTCGAATGGCCAAATCGGAGCCCACATCAAAATCGGGTACGCGTGTATTTAACAGCGACAGGTAGTATGGGTTTACAAAAAAAGGAATCCCCTTTTTTTCTGCCCTCGAAAGAAGTTTTTGGGTTTCAAGGTCAAGCGTATAATCGAGCAGCTCGTTTAGCAATCGGGGCGAACGAACCGCAAATTTAAGATGGAAACGGTAATCGTTCCACCATTCCCGCATCTTTTCCAGCTTCTGCTCTTCGGTCAAATCCTCAGAAAAACAGTAGCGTGTTTCGCCCAGCTCGCAACTTTCTATATTACGTGCCAGTATACGAATAATGCGCTCCTTATTCTCTTTTCTAATTTCAACAATCTGTGGATCCAGACCTTCGTGCCATCTTTCCATCCACTCATTCACCTTATCGGCAGTTGGTTTTTCCTGCGGTAGCTGGTTGTTAAGCTGCCTAAACAAATGGATCATGTCCTTAAAGAAAAGTGGTTTTGCCCCTCCCTTGCCCTGCTTTACGCCAAGCCACAGAAGTTCAAAAGGAATGCTTAACGATTTTCTTCCTTCGCGGTAAGGATTCTCGAATTTACGACCCGAGTTATCGAGATAATCCAGTATTCTGACTGCCGCAAAATCTTGCCAGCGCAAGCTTTCAAACGTAAGTCTCCCTTTAGCCTCGCCTTTATAGTAGCTCACGGCAAGCGGGTTTTCGTTGAGCACCTCATAGGCCCACTTCTTTACACCAGCTTTTGCCTCGTCGAGACTAGTAGATGTGTTGTATATGTCGGCCAACCTGGGGTTTTCGAGCATCAATTTTCGTAAAAGAGACAATGATTTTGCCGACAACGCTATTTTTTCGGGGTAATATGTCATAACTGTATATTTTGTATTTAGAAAAACCCTGTAGGGGTAGCAATCGCCTTAGATTTAAGGGGATGTGATTTAGTAGAGCCAATAAGGATTTAATAAAAACTCGCCTTTTTGGGCTAAGCAAAGGTAGTAATTTTTTACACCAATATCAAATATTATTATTCTTACACATTAAAAGCCCTGACTATAAGTCATTCAAACAATTGTTAGGTTAGTAAGAGAAGGTAAGAAAATGGGGTGCTATTACCCCAATTATTCATTCGAATAATTGGGGTCTCCGGCAGCGACTAAGTCTCACAACCAATTTTGTTGCCCAAAATTGAACTCGACTATGCCGGGGTAACCCGCATTTGCATCCATCTTTTAAAAATTTGATGAATAATGCGAAATTACAAGTATGATTCATAAATTTTCAATATTATGCTATCCGTTTGATAAAGTTTAGCTATTTTTAAGATTAATTTGCTAGGCTCCAAAGTAAAAAGTAAATGGGGCTGACCGAGCGAAGCTGTATAAAATCGATATAGAATGGACAATAAAAAGATTATTCTAAGCCCAGGACACCATCGAGATAACGATGTTATTTTTATTCGTTTCCAAAAAAACCCAGAGCTAATATCGAAAGTAAAAAGTATTTACGGTACACGTTGGAGTCAGAGCAACCGTGCTTGGTATGTAAATAAAGACGACTTTAACCTAGGCACAGTTTTTTCAACTTTTAAGGGGCACTGGGTTGATTATGATGCCCTGGGGGAGGGCGCTTCAAAAGAGGTAAAAAAATATAACCCAAAAAAAATAACCAAAGCACCCCCACCAACCACAAGCAATAAAGTGCTAATTGGGAAGTACCTGCAATGGCTATCCCATAAGAGGTACAGTAGCAACACCATAAAAGCATACATTGAAATGATAAAGGTTTTTGCTGGACACATAGGCGATAAAGATCTGGACAAGGTTACAAATTTGGATGTTATGAACTTTATTAACACTAAAGTTATAGCCCAAGGGTACAGCTTTACCTATCAGAACCAGCTAGTAAGCTCATTGAAACTCTTTTATAGGGAGGTGGTAAATTCCGAGATAGAGATTGACAAGATACAGCGTCCGAGGCAGGAGCATAAGCTACCCAACGTGCTTAGCAAGGAGGAAGTGAAGCAAATACTGAGCTCGCCCAAAAACATTAAACACAAAACCATGCTATGCCTTATGTATGCCTGTGGTTTGCGCCGCAGAGAGCTACTTATGCTAAAGCCCACCGATGTAAACAGCTCGAGAAAAGCACTTACCATTCGCAACTCGAAGGGGCGCAAGGATCGGCTTGTACCCCTATCGGACAAAACCATTTCGATGCTAAGGGAGTACTACAAGGTATACAAACCGAAGGTTTGGCTTTTTGAGGGGCAAAAGGAGGGCCAACGATACTCGGAGGCTTCGGTGGCAAAAGTGCTAAAAACAGCGGTACAGGCAGCTGGCATACAGAGGCCCATTACATTACACTGGTTACGGCACAGCTACGCCACACACCTACTAGAGGCAGGTACTGACTTGCGGTACATACAAGAGCTGTTGGGGCACAAGAGCAGCCGAACCACCGAAATATATACCCACGTATCGAGCAACTCGCTACAAAAAATAAAATCGCCCTTTGACGATTTAGACATTTAGACCAAAATAAAAACCACTACAAAGTAATCTTTAACAACACACTTGATGGTTTATAAAAGATACTTTTAGTATGTTTACAAGTAAGTTACCGCCAAGTGTAAAGACCGAAACGAACAGACAATTTGCTACTAAAAGAAAGAATTGAAAAATGAAAATGCCAACGCACAAAACAACACATTTGCAAGCCCCAGCCCACACGCCGATACTTCAGCTTGCAAAAGAGTTGTTTTCTTGCCGACACACCCAAACCCAC
>Ga0265295_1004822_pt1 | contig 17838 bp, 15 predicted proteins | sample Munlansysbiofilm_FD_192503 | JGI IMG/M metagenome (GOLD analysis project Ga0265295, IMG submission 192503) | Leachate microbial communities from a municipal landfill in Southern Ontario, Canada - Methane capture system biofilm | ecosystem: Engineered > Solid waste > Landfill > Unclassified ...
AGGACAGCGTACTCCCGAGCCGCAATTCGGGAAGGACAGCGTACTCCCGAGCCGCAATTCGGGAAGGACAGCGTACTCCCGAGCCGCAATTCGGGAAGGACAGCGTACTCCCGAGCCGCAATTCGGGGTAAAAAAGATAATAAAAGGCAAAGGAAAGGTTCCTTTACCATCAGATAGGCACTGAGCTTCTCAGCTTTACTTCGGTTTCACAGATTTCCTTTGTGTCCCTTGCAATGGTCAGTTCTTCATTGGTTGGGATAACAAGGACCCTGACTGTTGCATCCGGAGTGCTGATGTCGATTTCCTGGCCTCTGATCTTGTTCTTCTCTTCGTCGATCTTGATGCCAATTCCGTCAAGGTCAGCAAGGATTCTCTTTCTGATGCTTGCGCTGTTTTCTCCGATACCTGCGGTAAAGACTATTGCGTCTACACCATTGAGAACGGCTATATACTCACCTATGACTTTCTTGATCTTATATGCGAAGATCTCAAGGGCAAGTTCGGCTTTCTGGTTGCCTTTGGAAGCTGCTTCGTCAAGATCTCTGAAGTCGTTGCTCAGACTGGAAACCCCAAGCACACCCGACTTCTTGTTCATAAGGGTATCAATCTCTCTGGTTGACAGTCCTTCCTTTTCCATGATGAAGGGGACAACTGCGGGGTCAATAGAACCGCACCTGGTTCCCATTGCAACTCCCTCAAGAGGGGTAAAGCCCATAGTAGTTTCAATGGATTTTCCGCCTTTAACAGCTGTAATGCTTGAGCCGTTACCAAGGTGGCAGGTGATTACCTTGACATCCTGTTCGGGTTTTCCGAGCATAGCGGCAGCCCTCTTGGCAACATAGAAGTGAGAGGTGCCGTGGAAACCATATTTTCTGATCCCGTACTTTTCGTACAGTTCATACGGCAGAGCATACATGTAAGCATATGGCGGGATTGTATGGTGGAATGCCGTATCAAAGACAGCAACCATCGGGACCCCAGGCATAATTTCCTGACAGGAAGAAATTCCCATCATGTTTGGAGGGTTATGAAGAGGTGCCAGTTCGAAGCAGTCCTTGATTGCTTGTTCTACGCCTTCATTGATCAAAGCCGAGGAATTGAATTTTTCCCCACCGTGCACAACTCTGTGCCCGACAGCATTGATCTCGTCCATGCTCTTTATAACACCGAATTCAGAATCTGTGAGAGCCTTGACAACTTCTTCGAGTGCGATCTTGTGGTTGGGAAGATCGGTCTGTTTTTCCAGCTTTTTGCCGTCAAACCTCTTCTGGGTGATAATAGAGTTATCGATACCTATTCTCTCACAGAGCCCTATTGCAAGAGCGGACTCATTTGTCATATCAATTAATTGATATTTGAGAGAAGAACTCCCTGCGTTTATAACCAGTACTTTCATTTGTGAACCCCAGTTCAATCCATTACTTTCAATTACATTTAGAGTTTCCGGATAAATGTTACTATATATGAAAGTTAATAAAACGCTGTTTTAACATCTAATATTATTTATCCTGCGCTGCCGCCTGCACACAGGTAATTGCAACGGCACCGACAATGTCTTCGTCACTGCAACCTCTGGACAGGTCGTTAATTGGCTTTGCAAGCCCCTGGGTAATAGGTCCGTAGGCCTCAGCTTTGGCAAGTCTCTGAGCAATCTTGTATGCAATGTTTCCAGCATTCAGGTCAGGGAAGATAAAGACATTGGCTTTTCCTGCAACAGGGCTTCCTGGGGCTTTTGAAGCTGCAACTTTGGGGACAATTGCTGCATCTACCTGCAGTTCACCGTCGATTGCAACATCAGGAGCAAGTTCCTGTGCAAGCTTTGTAGCAGCGACTGTTGCCTCGGTCAGTTTGCTGTGTGCGCTTCCCTTGGTGGAGTAAGAAAGCATTGCAACATATGGCGTGTCCTGTACCAGCAGTTCAAATGTCTTTGCAGAAATGACAGCAATGTTTGCAACATCTTCTACACTTGGCATTTCGACCATTCCCGAGTCAGCAAAGAGGAATGTCCCGTCGGACCCGTATTCACAGTCAGGTACGGCAATAATGAAGAAAGCTGATGCAAGAGCTGCGCCTGGAGCAGTCTTAACTATCTGGACAGCAGGTCTCAGGGTGTCCGAAGAAGAGTGGGCAGCTCCTGATACTACTCCGTCTACTTCTCCGAGTTTTGCCATCATGACAGCAAAGTAAACGTAATCGCTCATTATTTCAGCTGCACCTTCGAGTGTGACGCCTTTGTGCTTTCTCAATTCGTAGAAAGCGTTAATGTATTCATCCTTTCTCTCATAGGTCTTGGGATTTACAATTCTGGCTTTTGAGAGATCCAGATCGCCTGCAAGTGCCTTAATATCGGCTTCATCACCGACAAGGACAACTTTTGCAATACCTCTTTCAAGGATCTTGGCAGCTGCCTGGAGGGTTCTTATATCTTCAGTTTCAGGTAAAGCGATTGTTTTGTTGAGTTTCTTTGCTCTCTCACTGATTTTTTCTAAAAATGTTACCAATCAACCAACCTCCTATATAATTAGAGTAATTAACTTAGCTGGCTCTTGATATATAAATTTACGTAAAAAGCATAGAGGGATATATAAAAATCAAAAATATATATTTTAAGAGCCCGTGTATATATCTATATTAAAATATTTATCCTAAAGTATATGAAGACCGAAGGCAATCTCTGCTGAAATTTTTTATAACTTGAAAGATCTGTTACAGATGTCTGAAAGATCTGTCATTAATATTTGAAAGATCTGTTACAGATGTCTGAAAGATCTGTCATTAATATTTGAAAGATTTGTTATGAATATAAATGATAAATAGATATAAAAGAATTCCGGAATGAAACGAATGAAAATATTGGGAATTTCAGGAAGCCCGAGAAAGGGCCAGAACTGCGAGAAAATGATTGCAAGCGCTCTTGAAGTAGCAAAAGAAAGAGGATTTGAAACAGACACCGTTTTCCTCTCCTGCTCTGAGGTCGCTCCGTGCAAAGCTTGCGGGGCTTGCAGAGAAAAAGACTGCTGTGTGATCGATGACAGTATGGAAGAAATTTATGAGAAAATGAGGGCAGCAGATGGTGTAATTGTTGCAGCTCCCGTATATATGGGAAATTACCCTGCCCAGCTCAAAGCCCTTTTTGACAGGAGTGTACTGCTCCGCCGTAAAGACTTTGCACTTAAAAACAAAGTTGGAGCAGCTCTTTCAGTCGGAGGCTCAAGAAACGGAGGACAGGAAAAAACTATACAGTCCATTCATGACTGGATGCATATCCATGGGATGATAGTGGTTGGAGACAATGCACACTTCGGTGGAATAACCTGGAACCCTTCAGAAGAAGACTCCGTAGGAATGCAGACCGTTTTCGAAACTGCAAAAAAGCTGTGCGATGTCCTGGAGCTGGTTCATAAAAAGAAATAAGCAACAGGCTTAACTAACAGCTTTTATTGACCAGAGAAGTTAGTGTAAATTAAACAGGCTAGAGTAGAAATAAAAGGAAAATGAGTCTCTCAGAAATTGGACTGGACCCTGAAACATAGATATATATTTTAGAGAGATACATTTAAATAAATGCTTGAAATCTTCTGGGCAGAAAAAGAAATTCAGGCAGATTAATATTAAGAGTTATTCAGAGCCCTGAGGATTTACTTTTTTCAAAAAAAGAGTTGAAGCGTAAAAAACTCCTGAGAGGCGCGAACATTTGGAAGTTAAGCCAGAGTCCAGATTCGGTATCCACAGAATAAAAGAATACCCCAGGCTAATCGAGTACATCAGCAGATTTGATACAGAAGCTACCAGGGTCAATTCAATTGCCATTTTAATAGGACTCCTGACAGGGCTCGTTATAGGAGTTTATGACCGCGCTCTCCAGTACAGCAATACTCTTTTTGGGATGCAGCAGGGGTTCTCTTTACACGAATTCCCGCATTACTACGTAATCTTCATGCCCGCCCTCGGAGGGCTGGTGGTGGGGGCGATCTCTCACTTCCTGATAAAAAAGAGGTACGGTGTAGAAGGTCTTATAGAAACCGTAACCCTCAGAGGAGCAAGAATAAAGCTCACTGATGTTTTTCTGGAAGTATTCACTTCAATAATTACTATCAGCTCCGGAGGCGCTCTCGGAAAGGAGGCTCCGGGGGTCCTTGCAGGAGCAGGGACAGGCTCTTTTGTCGGGAAAATCCTGAAAAGCCCGGAAAGACAGCTCCAGGTCCTTCTCGGGTGCGGGGCTGCCGGAGGGATTGCAGCTGCTTTCAGCGCTCCGCTTGCAGGCGTGGTCTTCGTGGTGGAAGTGATTTACGGGGAACTTGAAACAAAAACCTTTATTCCGATAGTAATTTCATCCGTCTTTGCAACCCTTGTCTCAAGCACTCTTTTCGGGATAAAACCCATAGAGATCTCTTCCTACCAGCTGGTCAGCCCCTATAAAGAGGTCGGGCTCTGCCTTATCCTCGGGCTCCTTGCAGGAGTGATCTCAACTATCCTTATCCAGGCTCTCTATTATATGAAAGACCTTTTTTCGGAAATCCCTGTCCACCCCGTCTTCAAGCCTGCCCTTGGCGGTCTTGCGGTGGGCGCACTCGGCCTATTTTATCCCAGAGTTCTCGGGATGGGATATAACGTTATCATGGATGCCCTGAACAACCAGCTTGCCTTTAACCTCCTGTTAATCCTTCTCTTCCTGAAAATACTCGCATTCTCCCTGAGCCTGGGCTCGGGAGGTTCAGGAGGAACAATTGTGCCCTCTCTTTTCACAGGCGCAATGCTTGGAGGAGCCTTCGGGACAGCTGCAAACCTCCTCTTTCCGGGGACAATAGCAGAGCCGGGAGCCTATGCCATGATAGGGATGGGGGCTGTCTTTGCCGGAACTGCGAGGGCGCCACTTACCGCTATCCTGATCCTTTTTGAGATGACCAGAGACTACAGCCTTATTCTTCCACTTATGTTTTCCTGCGTCCTGAGCAACGTGATGTCAAATGCCCTGTACCCGGAGTCGATTTTCACGGAAGGGCTCCGCAGGAAAGGGTTCAAGATCCGGAAAGGCAGGGAAGTAGATATTATGGACTCCATGCTTGTGAAAGATGCAATGGTCACACATGTCCAGACCGTCTCGGAAGAAAAAAATGTGGGGACCCTTATCGCCCTCATGCAGGCGAGCCGTCATGCCGGTTTTCCGGTGCTGGATTCAAAAGGCAAACTTTCAGGGATAGTAACACTTTCAGACCTCCGCAGCAAAGTAAAGTATGGAGAAGTTGACAAGAAAATAGGGGACATCGCTACCCGCACCGTAGAAGTAGCCTATCCCGACGAAACCCTTGAAGCCGTTCTCAGACGCCTTGGATCAAAGCAGATAGGCAGGCTTCCTGTCGTGGACCACGAGGAAAAGACAAAACTCCTGGGTCTCATTACCCGGAGCGACGTCGTAAACTCATACAACAAGAAAGTGATAGAAAAAGTTAGGGATACGGAATAATTGCTTCACCCGTAAAATACAGGCATTTGAAAGTGGTGAACAAAAAGTCCCTCACACAAGAGATATTCTAATCATACTCGATTCATTAAAAAATTGATTTATTCCAGGCTTTTTATTAATGAGCTCTTTTTATTAATGAGCCCTCCATAACCCTTAGTTTTTCCTCTAAATGCCGGATTGAAGTTATAAATCGATTTCGGATTATAAAAATCATTTTTGAAAACTTTGCTTGCATTAGAACTGAATTACTTAGAATTAATCCCGTTTTTAAGCCTGAGAAGAAATAATCAAGTAAATGTTAGATTCTGAGAAGAAATAATCAAGTAAATGTTTGATTAATACTGTAGATCAGGATGTGATCGCATGGATGCATTCGTCAAAGATAAAATGAATCAAAGTATGAATGATAGAAAACAATATCATTCCCGATTTTTAGAAAATTGCAGTACTTATAACTCATTTCTGGAGTTAGAAAAGAAAGCATTTGAAGCTGGCAGCCTTTCACGGAAACATAAGGAACTCATGGCCCTGTCTATTTCTATTGTTACCAAATGTGAGCCCTGTATAGAATGGCATGTCCAACAGGCCTGTTTAACAGGTGCATCAGATAAAGAGATATATGAGACTATAGATGTGGCCCTCGAAATGGGAGGGGGCCCTGCTGCTTATTCTCGATTTGCATTGAATGCACTGGATTTTTACAAAAAACAGGCATGAAATTCTTGGAATAACAGGCACAAAAAATGAAAGTATCTGGAAGTACTTTCATGCCAGGAAAAAAATAGAAAAACTGTAACTTCCTTTTTTAATTACTTTTTTGGCTGAGTCTGCTTTCAATGATAAGGGATCAGTCCCAAAAATCAAAAACTACTTTTTGAACCTCGGTTTTTAAATAATCAGTCTGGCTACCGGTGAGGAAATTTGTTATAAGTTCCTGTGAATATAAAAACAAAAATGCGCTCTGTATCAGTTCAATTGTAGACCTGAGCATACACTTACTATAGACCTGAACATACACTTTGCCAAACGGTTTAGAAATACCTCCATTTAATACGGTAGCCTTTTTGTAGGACGCGATTTATAGTTACATGGGAAAGGTGAATGAAGCACTGATGGGAAAAAAGGCTTCATACTTTCTGTTTTCAAACTACGGATTAGCTCATTGAAGGGGTATGGGGAAATGGCAAAAAATAATCCTACCAGGATTACTGCAGAACCTGGAAAGCAGGAGATTATTATCACACGGGAATTTGATGCTCCGCGAGAGCTTGTTTTTAAAGCATTTACAGACCCGGATCTTTATACACAATGGATTGGACCCAGAGGGTTCACAACGGCTCTTAAGATATTTGAACCGAAAAACGGCGGTTCATGGCAGTATATCCAGAAAGACCCGGAAGGAAATGAGTATGCATTTCACGGGGTAAACCACGATGTTACAGAACCGGAAAGAATAATCAGTACCTTTGAATTTGAAGGGCTTCCGGAAAAAGGGCATGTCATCCTTGACACAGCGAGATTTGAAGCGTTGCCAGGTGACAGGACAAAATTAACATCTCATTCTGTCTTCCAGACGATTGAAGACCGCGATGGTATGCTTCAGTCAGGTATGGAAGAAGGTATCAATGATTCTTATGAACGTCTTGATGAGTTGCTGGAAAAAATGAAAAAATAAAACTTCCATTGAAAGAAAAAACTGTTTAAAATAATAAGTCCGGAGAAAAATACATGCAAAAAATCACCCCATTTTTATGGTTCGACAGCCAGGCTGAGGAAGCGGTTAACTTCTATATTTCCATTTTTAAGAATTCAAAAATATTAAGCACTGTGCGCTATGGAGAAGCAGGGCCCGGGCCGAAAGGAGCTGTGATGTCCATGACATTCCAGCTTGAAGGACAGGAATTCATTGCGTTAAACGGCGGCCCAGAATTTACTTTCTCACCAGCCATATCGTTTTTTGTCAACTGCGAGACTCAGGAAGAAATAGATGAGTTGTGGGAGAAACTCTCTCTGGACGGAGAAAAACAGGGTCCTGCATGGGTTAAAGATAGATACGGCATTTCGTGGCAAATAGTTCCCACTGTTCTGGGAGAACTGTTGAGTGACCCTGATACTGAAAAATCCAGAAGAGTTATGGAAGCAATGCTTCAGATGGATAAAATTGACATAGAAAAGCTAAAGCAGGCACATAAGGGACAATGAACCGGACGTTTGTGGATATTGTCCAGCAGCTTTCTTAAAGGACATTTCTGCAAAACAGCAAACCGTTTGTTATTTTCTCTGTAAGGTAAAACATATGTAATTGGGGGATTTTCAACGATGATAGATTCAACTAAAGGGCAGGTTTCTTATATAAATCCTGACGATCTGCACAAAAACCCGGCATTCACAAACGTAGTTGCAGTAACCGGTCAGGTGAAAACGATTTACATTGGAGGTCAGGACGCAGTAGATGCTTCCGGGACAATTGTTGGAAAAGGGGACATCAAAAAGCAGACTGAGCAGGTTTTAGCCAATTTGCAAGCAGCGCTGAAAGCTGGAGGCGCTGAACTGGAGCATGTAGTCAAATGGAACTTATACGTAGTCCAGGGGCAACCTCTCCAGCCAGGTTTTGAAGCGTTCCAGAAATTCTGGGGCAGAAGACCTGACCCACCGGTCATAACCGCTATGTTCGTGTCAGGATTGGCAAACCCTGATTTTCTGGTAGAGATGGATGCAATTGCTGTTGTTCCTCAATGAGTGCTATCCCCACTACGAAGGCCGGGAAAAACTCTCCTCAAAGATGTTTAGACATATCTGAAGAGCAGAAAAAAAGAGCAGAAAAAACCATTTTCGACATGGGAGAAATAAACATCAGGGGTCACAGGACATGAGCAGCGATGTATCATCGGAGAAGTCTCCTTTAACCTTCTTTGTATTAATTTTCGCTCTTTCAATTCCGTTTCTGTTGTTTGGCGGAAGGCCACTGCCTCTCCCGATAAATCTTCCTGTGAGTTCTTTTATGTTAGTTTGCCCGCTCATAGCAGCTTCGATACTTGTTTATAAAGAAAGCAAATTTGAAGGAATAAAGGAGCTATTGAAAAAGACTCTCAATTATAGAAAAATAAATCCAAAGATCTGGTACCTGCCTATCTTTTTGTTGATGCCAGCCATTATGCTGCTATCTTATCTGGTAATGCGTTTTATGGGAAAGCCGCTTCCCGAGCCTCACATTCCTGTTCTGGCGATTCCTCTGTTTTTTGTCATGTTCTTTATTGCTGCTGTATTTGAAGAAGCAGGCTGGATGGGATATGCAGCTGACCCCATGCAGCATCGCTGGGGTGCATCAGGAGCTGGAATTCTCATGGGGTCGATATGGGGGATGTGGCATCTTGCGGGATGGCATTTTCAAACTCACCATACTGCGACATGGACTGCAGGACAATTTATCTCTACAGTAGCACTTCGAATCATTATTTTCTGGCTCTATAACAATACTGGAAAAAGTGTATTTGCAGCAGTTCTCTTTCACGACATGATGAATGTCAGCGAGTTTCTGTTTCCAAATTATGGTTCACATTATGACCCGGTTATTACCGGAGTGATCACTGCAATTTTAGCTGCGGTAGTGACGTTCCTGTGGGGTCCCAGGACATTAGCCAGGTTCAGATATTCCGGGCAAAACATAAGGCTGCCATACTAACATTAGCAGGGAAAATAAATAGCTATTTTATAACATAATGTTTATAAAAACATAGAGTAAAAACCAAGCCTGGAAAAATTCTGCAGAATCTTAACAGCATAGGGAGTGTATCAGAATGAAAAGTAAACTCGTGGTTGTTTCTGTCTCTTATAATAATGGGCTTTACCGCGAAGTGCTCAAAGGAGAAGAAAAATGAAACCTTAGGATTTTGATGGTATCGTCCTCCCTGAGCATGTAATCGAGATTTATCGGCTGCTCGGTGGAGAAGTAGCAGGGGATTTCATCGGTCTTCTACAAATGATGAATTCTTTAAGAAAATGATAAATTCTTTAAGAAAATGATAAATTCTTTAAGAAAATGATAAACTCTTTAAGAAAATGATAGAATCTTTATGAAAATGCTGGGATTCTTATGCCTGAGACTGGAATAAAGGTAAATGAGGAGCTGGAAAATTACCTGAAAAACACGATACTGGAAAAAGAGACGGTAGAAAACAGAAATAAAATATGCGATTTTTATGTTGAACTGTCTGCCAGGGAGACGTTGACAATCACACGCCGGCTTTTCGAAGAAAAACTCTATCTGGTGCACGAATTCAGGATTTCACAGCTTGTAGAAAAAGAAAAAAACCTTCTAATTTGCGGAGAGGCAGGTTCGGGAAAAACATTCACGCTTAAATGGCTTAATTTTATTTTTTCCCGAACCTGCCTTGAGGAAAAAGAGGAATACTTCCCTCTTTATGTGACTCTTGATTCCTATACTAAAGGCTCATTTTATAACTACCTGAAATCAGAAGCGAAGGAAAAGGGGATATCAGGGACCGATTTCAGGAAATTACTCCAGGGCAAAGCCGTACTGCTTCTGGACGGGCTGGACATGCTTTCGCCTTCAGATTATTTTTCCCCTTTTAAAGAAATTTCTGACTTTATTTCGGATCATGAAGACTGCAGGTACATTATTGCTTCAAGGCACGGACCTTCGGGGAATATAAAAAGCACATTTGCGGTCTGCGAACTTGAAAAATTATCAGATGAAAAAACAGGGCTTTTTATAGATAATTACGTCCCCAATAAGAGGCAGGCTAAACTTTTGAAAGCCAGGGTCCTGAATAAGATTAATTCACATCCTTTTCTCCGTAACCCCTTTTTGCTCCAGCTCTGGATAAGGATTTCAATCGCTCAAATGGAGAACGCGGGAAAGAAAAGGTCTGACAGGGAGCCTGTTCCTTTTGATTCTGACTCTATTCCTTCCAGCCGGGCAGAACTTTACATTGATTTCGTTTCAGAACTTTTCATGAATTATCGGATAAAAGCAGACTCCTATGGCTCTGGAAATACTCACCCCGGGAGTATAAAAACGGAAGGAGCGGATGTATGGAGAAAAGAGCTGGAAAATTTTCTAATGGACCTGGCATTTAAAATCCAGCGCAGGAAAGAGATTTCATGCAGGTACGGTTATGCCCTTGAACTGGCAGAAAAATATGCCAGGCACGGCATGCCTGTCAAAAGAGAAACGCCTGTTAAAAGAGAGAGTGAAGAAATAAGCACCGGCGAAGAAATAATAATTAAAAAGGCAGAAGCAAAAAAAGCAGAAGCCAGAAGGCTTCTCAGAACCTGTTTTGAACTTGGCCTGCTGTCGAGAACCCGTTCAGAGGTAAGGTTCGGAATAGACAGGTCTTTTCAGGAATTTTTTGCGGCTTTAAAACTGAAAACATTCCTTGATGAAGGAAAGGATATTTCAGAAGCATACCTGCACCCGGAGTGGAAAAATACGGTTATATTTACATCTGAGATGGTCGAATCAGGGGATGAACTGGTAAATTCCATGATCTCCTGTGGGAATTTAGACCTTGCCTCAAAATGTGCAGGAAAAGCAAGCCCTGAAACAAAAAAGAAATTATGCTTAACACTTGCCTCCAGGCTTGACAGTAGATATACAGTGGAAAAAATAAGGACAATTCACAGCCTGGGAAGCCTTGGTGCCTGTGGAATTGAAGCCAGTTCAAAAGTACTTGAAAATAGGGATACAGGCATAAAAAGAGAGGCTGTAAGAATTCTTGGAGAAACGAAATCCAGGACAGCGCTTGCCCCTCTGACGGCTGCACTTGGAGATGAGGATTATTCCGTGAGAATAGAAGCCGTAAAGGCTCTTAGCTTGATAGGGTCCGAAAAAGCAGTGGAAGTACTTACAGATGCTCTCGGAGACAGGAACCGGGCTGTCCGCCTGGAGGCTACGGACGCACTGGTGAAGATTGGGTCAAAGAAGGCTCTGGAAGTTCTCGTTCTTGCACTCGGATCCAAGGATGATTTCGTCCGCTTTGGAGCTATAGGGGCTCTTAGCCGAGCAAACCCGCGGGAAGCGGCAGACCCACTTATAAAAGCGTTTCAGGAAGAGAATAAGCTCGTAAGGCTCGGGGCTGCAGAAGCTCTTGGGCAGATGGGGTCTGAAAGAGCCGTTGAACCGTTCCTTGTTGCCCTTCAGGACGAAGATGAATTTGTCAGGTGGATAGCTGCAAAAGCTCTTGGAAAAATAAAATCGGACAGAGTTTCTGAGAGATTCACGGATATACTGGAGGATAAAAGCCATTACGTCAGAAGGGAAGCAGCAAAGGCTATTGGAACGGCGTGTTCGGATAAAGCACTCGAGCACCTTATTTCCGCACTTTCGGATGAAGATGAATTCGTGAGAAAGGCGGCTGCAGAAGCTCTGGGCGAGATAGTACCCGAAATAGCAGATTCAGGAACGGCTGCCGATGCACTGGTAAGAATGCTCAACGACAAAAGCCATTTCGTCCGCCTGGAAGCTGCAAAAGCACTGGGAATGATAAGATTCAGAGAAGCAATCTACCCGCTTCTTTTTGTGCTGGGGGATGAAAACCGCTTTGTACGGAAAGAAGCAGCAAAGGCTATCGGCCAGCTCGAGTCCGAAAGAGTCCTTGAGCTGCTCAGCCAGGCACTTATGTCAGAAAACCAGTTTGTAAGGCAGGGGGCGGCTAGAGCCCTTGGACAGATGAACCCGGACGGAAACCGGAACCAGATGTCGGATAAAGTCTTCGATTCCCTTGATAGTGCCTTTGAGGATAAAGATAAACTTGTAAGGAGAGAAGCAGCAAGGTCTCTGGAAAATATATCAAAAAACATGCCTGAAAGAGCCTTCAAGTCCCTGATTAATGCTCTTGACGACGAAGACGATGAAGTAAGGAGGCTCCTTGCCGGAATACTGACATGCCTCGGTTCCGAAAAAGCCGTCCCCCGCCTGGTCAGTGCTCTCAAATCCCATGACCCTGTTGTAAGGCGCTTTGCAGCCGAAGCCCTCGGGCAGACGGGGTCCGAAAAAGCGATTGAGCCCCTGATAGATACAATGCTTTCCGATACTATTGGTTTTGTTAAGGGTGAAGCCGCGCGCGCTCTCGGGAAAATACATTCCGGAAAAGCCGTGGAGCCTCTTGTTAGCGCACTCCTTGATGAAAACAATGAAGGAAAATGGGGAGCTGCTGAGGCTCTTGGCAGGATTAAAGCTGAAAGTGCAGCTGCTCCTCTTATTCTTGCTCTTGAAGATAAGGACGATTTCACACGGCTGGCTGCTGCAAAAGCTCTTGGCAGGATAAAACCGAAAAAAGCCATAGAGCCTCTTATAAATACACTTTACGACCAGAACCGCTTTGTAAAAGCAGAAGCTGCCGGAGCTCTTATGAAGATCTGTACAAAGGAAGACAAAGAGCAGATGCAGAATTTACTTGATTCGGAAAATGAACTTGCAGCAAACCTTGCTTTTGAAATCCTGGAGGAAATTGAAATGGAGGAACTATCAAAAACCAGAGTTTTTCCGGATTTGCAGTAACTACAAAAAGAGAACAGATTTGAATGATGCAACCAGAATAAAATAAAAATCAATTTAAAAATGTTCCTTTGAAAAAAGTACTTCTTTGGAAAAGGTATTCCTTCGAAAAGGGTACTCATTTGAACAGTACCGGAGCCAGAAAAATGGAAAAAAGCCTCAGGAAAAACTTTCTTAACGCCCTTCACGGAAATCCTGTTAACAGGATCCCTGCCCTTTCTGTTACCCAGACCGGAACCGTAGAGCTTATGGACATGACCGGAGCAGCCTGGCCGGAAGCCCACTCAGACCCTGAAAAGATGGCAAAACTGGCAATTGCATGGCACGAAATAGCAGGCTTTGAAGCTGTCCACTATCCTTACTGCCTGACCGTTCTCGCTGAAACCATGGGCTGTGATGTAAGAATGGGTACAAAAGACATTCAGCCCTCGGTTCTGTCTCACCCTTTCTCAAAAGGGCCCGAGAATCTAGGGATTCCTGAAAACCTGCTCGAAAAAGGAAGGATCCCGGCTGTCCTCAAAGCAACTGAAATTCTGGTAGATATGATTGAAAACAAAAAAGGAAGGAAAATTCCCCTGATTGCAGGCATGGAAGGTCCTCTGACAGTTTTTACTCACATTGCCGAAATTAAAAACTGCCTTATCTGGGCACTAAAAAAGCCAGACTATTTTAATACATTTATGGAAACTTGCACCGAACTCTGTATTGAGTATGCAAGCACACTTTTCGACCACGGAGCAGATGCCCTCTGTATGCCCGACGGCGGAATAGTGGGATCAAGAATGATGCCACCTTCAGTCCTTGAAGATTCGGTAAAACCTTTCTACAAACGCCTTTGCAGAAAAGTAAATGGTCCCGTGATACTGCACATCTGCGGCGATGCTGGAGATTCCCTGAGAACTCTTTCGGAATGCGGTTTCGAAGCTATCAGCATAGAAGAAAAAGTGAGCTTGAAAGCTGCAAAAGAGGCTATTGGCGACAGGGCAAGGTTAATCGGAAATGTTTCTCCCTCAAGAACTCTGCTTTTCGGAACCCCGGATGCCGTGAAGGCAGAAGCAAAACAATGCCTTTCAGCAGGTGTGGATATTCTTGCGCCGGGATGCGGGATCGCACCAGGGACTCCGCTTTCTAATATAAGGGCGCTTGTGGAGGCAAGGGACGAGTGGTATGTGGAGAAAGGTTGAAAATTACGATGGACAGGTGTAAAAATGACAAAAGAAGAAAACCACTGATCATTTCATCAATTCCGTATCCTCATGCGAATACGCCGGCGCACAGCAGCAGAGAATTTTCAGTTCTTTTTCACCGGTGTTCATTATCCTGTGCGGAGTTCCGGGTAGAATACAGACGGTATCTCCTTTACGGATTTCAAACTCCTGCCCGCCGAGGGTCATTATCCCGCAGCCTTCCGTGATGTGATAGATTTCCTCAGCCACTGCATGTTTGTGGAGCATTGTTTGTCCTCCGGCAGGCACGGTAGCTTCGGCAAGGCTCTGTCCGGAATTTCCGTGGATTGCGGGGTGCATGAGTTCACGGATTATTGAACCGTCTTTTGTAATATAGGGATCTATCTTTCCATATTCGGTTTTTAGCTGCATTCAAAATTACTGGGGCTGGCAACTATATATTTATTTTTACTATTTTTTTCAAAGGGGAGGCGAGGGTTCTTCTTGCCATAATTCGGAAAAAATAAGGGAGCATTCAGGGATTTTCTCGGCACTTACTAAAATCATATTAAGGTAGAAAGGCCCCCCGCGTTTAATTTCTAAAGGGGCAGGGTCTACGAATTCCAGGATGTCAGCCGGATGTTTGAGATAGAATTTCTCGCGCTCCGGACGGTTCATGTTTTCTTTACAGGGAAGGCCAATTGCAAAAATTCTGGAATCAGGAAGGTTTCTGGCTCCTGCGTCAAGAACAAGCGCAAAAAAGTAGTAAAGCCCATGAGGCAGGTCAAGCATGCACCTGATGTCTGCTTCAAGCTCGGCTAATAAAAGACTCCGGGTTTCTTTCCTGTATACCATTAAAAACAGCACTTTATCTCCGGAAAAGAGTTCCTGGACAGTGTCCGGCAGGAATATGTTTCCGAAGACAAATTCGCATTCTTCGTAAGCCGAAGATGTAAAATCGTTCCTGACAAACAGAAGGCCTTCCTGGTCAGAAAGCGAATAACCCATATTACCTTCAAGGTCAATTATCGGATATTTGCCTGCAGAAGTATCCTTCCAGAATCTGTCAAGAGCCTTAGCCTCAATTCGGGACAATATGCCTATACATTTTCCAGCAGCCATGCCTTCCAATACTGAGCCCCCAGTACCCTGGCTCATTTTCAGCAGCCAGGCATTCCCGGTTTCGGAAAAAATGATTTTTAAATCAGAGGTTACAGAAGATTAATCCCTGAGTAATATATAAAAAGCATTGTATAAATTTATAGTCATGAAAAGGAACTGAATAATCTGGACTTCAAGAAAACAAATCAAGAAAATAGATCCGGATAAAAAGTCCGAAAAATAAATCCGAAAAATCGGAAAAAATCCAGAAAAATCCAGAAAAATCTAGAAAAAACAGATAAGGGTAAAAATAAAGGAAAATCAAGCAATATTAGAACAGTTAATACTATCTAAAAAATTAATAGTTCCAGTCGTTTTTTAAGATTTTCCGAATAACTTTCTCTTTATTTTCCTTTTTGCGCTTCCTGACATCTGTTCAAGGATAATTGAAGTTGGAGTGTTTTTCCCTGCAGGGGCGACTTTCCCTTCCCTGATAGCCTTCAGTACTGCTTCAACCGTATTCTCTTCAGCGTCGATTTCAGTATATGCCTGCCCCACCATCTCGGGAATATGGGAATCACTCCCGGCCACTCCGGGTATTCCGAGCCTTTTTGCTTCTTCCAGGGCTTTCCTGTTGGCCGAGTTAAAAAGACAGCGAGAATTGAAGACCTCAACCGCATCAATATCAAGCCCTTCGAAACTTCCTATCCCGTGGGAACTGCGTTTGAATGGGTGGGGGATAATAACTGTGCCGCCAAGTTTCCTTGCCTTCAGGATTGTTTCTTCCGGGCTAAGCAGGGGCTCGATATTTTCCTTTACTCCCAGAACCAGAATATGCCCTTTTGAAGAACTCACTTCCACCCCAGGGAGTACTGTAATTTCAAGGCCGAGTTCAAGGGCTTTTTCCGCGCAGGCGAGGCCGCCTTCCACAGTGTCGTGGTCACAGATAGCAAACCCGTCGAGCCCCCGTCTGCGGGCAACCTCAATAATGTCCCTGTGGCTTGAATTGCTATCCTTTGAATGCTCGGAATGTACGTGAAGATCGAATTTCATGATAATATAAAATTGCAAGTAGAATTTATATAAATTTTGAAGGGGAAAAGAAAAAAGAAACCAGACGTATGTAAAATCTCCTGCTTATAATAGAACAGGAAAAAAGTGGTAAAATAATAGGAAAATAGTATGAAAAAAATACTTTGAAAAAAATAGTTTGAAAAAAGTCAACTAACTGCGGCAGGATTTCAGGATACCGGGTTCACACTTTAAAGAAAAGAGGCGCTACCTCCAGAAAGAGAAATCTTCCCGCATTTTATAGTGACGGCAGGATAAAATAAAAGCATTTCGATTGAATACGAATAAATTAAGATTTAAGCAAAAATCAGATAAGAGGCAAAAGGAGGAATCACGAACGGGCACACTTATTTTAAAAAATCTGGTGTAGGGGTAGTTTAGGATATTAGGAGGGTCTGATATCTTCAGTAGACACCCGTTCGCAAATAAACAAACGACTTTTGGGTATAAATGTCTTTCGTAGACATACGAACAATATTCAAATTATGCAAAAAACTTTCTGAGAAGAAAAATATTGGCAAACATAAGTTTAATATGCCAATGATTTTTATATAATTGGAAAAGTTTATCATAATTCCGTGCTGCCTGAAAGGGAATTAAAAACAAATTTAACCCTGCTCATCAGGATTAAGTTCCAGAGATTTTATCCTGTTAATTATGTCTTCTCTGGCTTCATAATCCACTGAAATCCTTTCTCCGTACTCGACCCTGTGCACAATGCCTTCATCGTAGAGCCAGGAGAGGACTGACATCCCTTTTTCCGAATTGGGGAGAGAAAAAGAATAGAAAGACCAGGCAGGCAGATGTTTGATTATTTCATCTTTTAACTCCTGCATTCCGATCTTCTTTTTTGCGGAAACAAATACAGGATTCGGAGCCATATAACCAATTTCTTCCATAAGAGCTTCAAGCTGGGCTTCTTCAAGCAGGTCGATTTTGTTAAGCACTGTGATTATCGGAACTCCCTGTATGCGGTCCCAGAGAGTGTCGTGGGACGTGGAGAGCTTTTGCAGGATTGTTTCGGGTTTTTCACCTGCATCAACCACCAGCAGGATGAGGTCGGAAAGAAAGATTTCATCAAGGGTCGACTTGAATGCATCGACAAGCCAGTGAGGAAGCTCCTCTATAAACCCCACGGTATCCGTCAAAAGTGCTTTTCTTCCTCCCAGGTCAAGCGCCCTGGTTGTGGGAACAAGGGTTGTAAAAAGCATGTTCCTGGCTTCAACGCTTTCATTAACAATCGCATTGAAAAGTGTGCTTTTTCCGGCATTGGTGTAACCTGCAAGAGCGACAAGGGAAAAGCCTTTCCTGTGCCGAAAAGCCCGGAGAGACTCGTCATCTTTTCCTGCAGACTCGAGTTCATCTTCGATCCTGGCTATCCTTTTCTTCAGGTCCTGCTCGTAGGCGTCTTCATAGTCCCCAAGCCCCATAAAACCTGCTCTTTCCTCTTTTTTCACAAGGGAAACAATAGCTCGCGCTCTTGGAATTTCATATTTCAGCCTGGCAAGTTCAACCTG
>Ga0265295_1004823_pt1 | contig 17836 bp, 9 predicted proteins | sample Munlansysbiofilm_FD_192503 | JGI IMG/M metagenome (GOLD analysis project Ga0265295, IMG submission 192503) | Leachate microbial communities from a municipal landfill in Southern Ontario, Canada - Methane capture system biofilm | ecosystem: Engineered > Solid waste > Landfill > Unclassified ...
GTAAAGAAAAAAGAGAAATCGTCAATCCAGTTGCAGGTTTTAATGCGCGCGGATCGGCGGTTACAACCGGCACCTGTTCGGTTTGTGGTTCCAAAATGTATAAAATTGGAACAACCCCGGCGCATGAAGGTTTGGAAAAACCTGTAATCGAAAAAAGCAGCACAAAAACGAAGGTTAAGAAAACCATTAAGAAAAAATCCACAAGCACCACGAAAAGTAACACTAAAAAATCTGACAGCAGCGCCCTTCGTGTGAGCAATAAACCCTTGGTCATTGTCGAGTCGCCGGCAAAAGCACGCACAATCGGACGATTTTTGGGCAAAGATTACGAAGTTATCGCTTCGGTTGGTCACGTTCGCGATTTGCTGAAATCGCAGCTCAGTGTGGATGTTGAAAACAACTTTACGCCGAAATATCGTGTTCCGAACGAGAAAAAAGAAGTCGTCAAGAAAATTAAAGCGATGGCAGCCGGTACGAAAAAAGTCTATCTGGCAACTGACCCTGACCGCGAAGGTGAGGCAATTGCCTGGCATTTGATGGAATCGGCCGAGATTGACCCTTCCCGGACGGAACGGGTCGTATTTCATGAAATCACCAAAGGTGCTGTTGCCGATGCTTTTGAACATACCCGCGAACTGGATATGGATTTGGTCGACGCGCAACAAGCCCGGCGCATTTTAGATCGCTTGGTAGGTTACAGCGTTTCTCCAATTTTGTGGGCGAAGGTAAAGGGGCGGCTTTCGGCCGGACGAGTACAATCGGTTGCCTTGCGCCTGGTTGTAGAACGCGAACGCGAAATTGACGCTTTTATTCCGGTGGAGTATTGGTCAATCCATGCGCTATTGAATCCGGATGGGAGCGAAAAACAATATCGGGCGAAATTAGTAAAAATTAACGGAAACACCCTTAATGGTACGCTTGAGAATGAAAAGATTACGCTGGAAACCGTTGAGAAACTGCGTCTGGCTCCCTACAAAATTTCTGACATCAATGTTTCGACCAAACAAATCAAACCCGGCGCACCTTTTATTACCAGCACGCTTCAACAAGAAGCCTCACGCCGAATCGGCTTTCTGACCCGCAAAACGATGGCGGTTGCCCAGCAACTGTACGAAGGGCTTGATTTGGGAAACGGGGAAGAAACCGGTCTGATTACTTATATGCGTACCGACTCGGTGACTGTTTCTGCGGAATCCGTTCGTGAAGCGCGGGCTTATATTGAAAATCGTTACGGTCCCAGCTATCTGCCGGAAAAACAGCCGCAATATAAAACCCGTGCAGCTTCGGCACAGGAAGCGCATGAGGCGATCCGTCCAACTTCGGTTAATCGCACGCCTGATTCTATGAAGAATCATTTGACAAAAGATCAATTAGCTTTGTATAAACTGATTTGGCAGCGTTTCGTTGCCAGTCAAATGAACCCGGCAGTGATTGAAATCACGACAGTTGAGGTTGAAGCTAAAACATCTCAGGATGATTATCTATTCAAAGCAACCGGAAACCGCGAAACTTTTCCAGGCTTCCGAGCCGTCTATCGCTTTGCAAAAGCAGATGACGAAAACGGCGAAGAAGAATTGGTTGATTTGCCAATTGAAGTGATGGAAGTCGGGCAAAAGCAAAATTTACTCGACTTAGATCCGCAACAACACTTTACCCAACCCCCGGCTCGCTATTCTGAGGCGACGCTGATTCAGGTTTTGGAAGAAAACAAAATTGGACGTCCTTCGACATATTCGCCAATTATCACGACCATTCAGAGCCGCGGTTATGTCACCCGCGAAAACAAACGACTCTATCCAACCGAGATCGGTTTTTTGGTCAACGATTTGGTTGTGGAATACTTCCCGGGTATCGTGGATTTGGGCTTCACCTCCCGAATGGAAGACGAACTCGATAAAGTTGCCGAAGGTAAAGAAAAATGGGAAGACGTAATCGGTGAATTTTATGGTCCTTTTAGCAAAGATTTGGAACATGCTAAGGAAAACATGCCCAAGACTCAGCTTGCACCTGAAAAGGTTGGCAGGACCTGCCCGGAAGATGGCGGAGATTTAGTCTTTCGGAATGGACGCTTTGGAAAATTCATCAGTTGCGCTAACTTCCCGAAGTGTCGTTATACTGAACCCTGGCTTGAGAAAATCGGCGTAAAATGCCCGACTTGTGGCATAGGTGATGTTGTTGAGAAGACTTCACGAAAAGGGCGTAAATTTTATGGCTGTTCACGCTATCCGGAATGTGATTTCACATCCTGGGACAAACCAATCAGCAAACCCTGCCCCAATTGTGGCGGAGTTTTGGTCGAAAAAGGAAACAAGGCGATTGTGTGCAGCAATTGTCAGAAGCGTTTCCCAAAAACCGAAACTGAAGAATAGTCTGGTACAAAACGTGCACCTTTTAGGAAGAGACCTCTTTTGCTGAAAGGTGCAAGTATGGAAAACTTTATTGCAAGTATAAAAGAAAGATTACAGGTTCCCCGAAACCTGGCGATTGCCGCTGTTATTGTTGGCTTAATTGTGGGTTTGGCGATTGGATATTTATTCCCCATTCCCTGGACAGATGCTTCAGCCGAAAACCTGCGGCCTGATTTGCGGATTGATTACCTCCGCAATGCCATTACGACCTATACCCTGACCGGCGACAGGGTTAAAGCAGTGCAATCTTATGAAGAATTGGGCAAACAAGCCGAATCAACGCTGATTGAGCTGACGGCAAACCCGGGCTTTTTGAATTCAGAACAAATCCAACGCTATACCACGGCGATTAACGTTCCTCTTTCACCTTCAGAGACAGGTCAGACAATTCCAAGCACAGAGCAAGATGGGCAGACCGAGGGCGAAGCAACAGGAGGCAATTCCTACCTTTGGATAGCATTGGGTTTGTTGCTGGTTTTGCTTGTTGGGGCTTATCTGGCTTGGCGTTATTATGTTAAAGAACGGGGCTTTAGTTTTAAGGATTTTGGCTCGATAGTTTCAAAAGATAAAGAGGAAAGAACAATGGCTCAAGCCGCCCCTCCGGCTGCAGTTCGAAGGTCAGATCCACCGGCAGCAACCTTACGCCCGGTCGTCCGCGAAGTTGAAGAAATCAGACCGCCTGCTCAACGCATTTCTCTTTTTGCCAATGGCGAGACAAACGGGAATGGAAACATTAAGGCAAGCAACGTAAATGGAAAAGGCGAGAAACCCGTTGCGCAATTCATGTCAACCTATATGTTTGGCGACGATCGATATGATGAATCCTTTCTTTTTGACGCTCCAAATGGTGCTTTTTTGGGTGAATGCGGGATTAGCATCTCGGATTTGATTGGGGTTGGTGAGCCAAAGAAAATTTCCGCCTTTGATGTTTGGCTATATGATAAGAACGATGTTCAAACAGTCACCAAAGTAATTATGAGCAGACATGCTTTTAACGACCCGAACATAAGGTCGCGTTTAGAGATTCGCGGTGAACCGATTTTGGCAGAACCGGGCAAACTCTTCCGACTTGAAACCGCCACACTGCGAATGGAAGGCAGAATTGTAGATGTCTCCTATGGCGACCTGCCCTTACCGGAAGACAGCTATTTCCAGAAGAATACAATTGAATTAGCGGTTTATCGGAAGTAGCATTGGTTTAATTTATGATGAAAACGCCGGACATCCCGGCGTTTTTTTTTGCCCAATTGGTCAGAGCCGCCCTTCGCAGATTCGGATCATGATTCCAACATACGATGCTGATCCCCGCACTCAAAGTCAAAGCTCTTACATTTTCTGGCTTTATTTCACAATAATTTATAATTTAAACTAATTATTTATAAGAAATGGGAAAATTATGGCAGAAAAAATTGTGCTTGCTTTAGGTGGTGGTGGTGTGAAAGGTATTGCGCATTTAGGCGTTGTGGCTTGTTTGTTAGAACACAATTACGAAATTGAGGGCATCGCCGGAACAAGCGCCGGTGGAATGTTTGGCGGTCCTCTGGCTGCTCAGGTTACTCCCCATGAAATATTCAATCATGTAGTTGATTTTTTTAAAAACCCCGATTTGAAGCGCAACAAAAAAGGCGGACCTTCATTAGCCGGAACGCATGGCTTGGAGACGGCTTTAGCCCCCTTCATTCAGGATAAATTGATTGAAGATTTACCGATCAAATTCGTGGCAACTGCCGTCAGCCTGAAAACAGGAAAAGAAGTTTTGCTTGATTCCGGTGAGCTAATGCATGCTGTTTTGGCAACTATTGCCATTCCTGGCGTCTTCCCGGCTATCGGTGAGGAAGAATTGGTCGATGGTGGAGTATTAGATCCGGTACCGGTTTTGCCGGCTCGAGCCATAAATCCTTCCTTGCCAATCGTAGCCGTGGTTTTGAACACCAAAGATCCTAACGCTCCTCAGGAAAATCAAACGCTTGTAGATAACGACCCACTTACTGACTTGATTGTAGACCGCTTATCCAAAACGGTATTAGGTGAATCACTGGATATTGCAAGCAGAGGACTCGGACTTATCGGCTATCAATTGGCCGAAGTTAGTCTCGAAAACAGCAAACCGGACGTGATTGTACGTCCTTTGGTTGGACATCATGGCCCTCTTTCAAATGTAAATCCTCAAGAATTGTTTGATGAGGGTTATCGGGCGATGCAATCACAATTGAAGGCTTTGGAAGAGGCTAATTCGCTTTTTAACAGCCTCATTCGAATTGCCAAATATTCAACTCTACCTAAGACGGATAATAAAAAATAAGCCATATCAATGAGAAAAGCTTATCCCCTGCAAACTGCCATTATTGCAAATTGTAATAATTATAAATTGCAGCTGAAAGATCTCGGAATAAGTAATTGGCGTGGTCAAATATTATCTGAACGGGTTGGTGGACAAAAATCGTCAAAACATAGTTTCCACCCGGTGTATAGACGATGGCAGCATCGCCCATCGTATGAACGAAGCCGTCTTGCACTTCGTTAGCCCAGCCGTGTTTATGCGCCACAACTGTACCTGGCGCAACACCGGCTTCAATTAAGTGACCCAGTTTGTTTTTCCCCAAATAGTCGATCATCAAAAGGCATTCTTCCTGTGTAATTTCACCGTTAAAAGCTAAAGGAATTGCCCCACCATAATCCTCTGCACAATAATAAATTTCCTCCAAAAGCAAACCCATATCGAGAACGGTGGTTTGTCCATATCGGTCAGGACCGGTGTCGTAAGCCCGATTGCTGTTGGCAGGCGTCGATATTTCTTGTAGCAGCGGCGAACCAAGGCTGAAATAACCCGCCCAAAAAGTGTTTTGCAAGCCTAATGCCTGCATGTCTTCGGTAACGCGCAAAGGGGCTAAATTTGGCTCAACCAATTTTTTAGCAAGCGCGTCTGTCGATTCGTTGTTGGATTCTTCAACCATTTTTTCGATTTCGGCTAAAACCGTCGGATCATAGGGAGCTTCCAGGTTTTTGAAAACGGTTACCATTGCAGGTATTTTAATCGTACTCCAGGAAGAAAAAGCAATATCCATGGGTGGATCCTCATCGCCAATTCGACTATGAGAAAAATGCATAACCAATCCGTTTTGTAAATCTTTGAAATACAGTTCGACCACCCCATCAAAAGTCGCCTCGTCAATTACATCTTTGAGCATAATTTCAAGAATGTCAAAAGAAGGCTTTTGTGGCTTTGATTCTACTACTTCAATATTTACCGAACGATGACTGTTTGAAGAAAGCGCATCAACAATCCGTTGAACCGTGATCGGATAGTCCATCGAGGTGCCCGTTTTACCTTCATAAAAACCGCTCTCACCCGGAATAGGCATTGGCGGTGTTGAGGGAATATCATAGCGGATGTGAACTTCGTTTTCAAGAAAAGATTGGATACGATCTTTGTCAAAATGTGCTTGAAGAGGAATCGCGCTGGTACTCATTGGGCGATTCCAAAGAAATTTCCAATAACCGGACCAAAAAGGCTCGTTGGTGCGTTGCTTGTCAGCCGCTGCCAACATACTGTTTAGTTGCAGCTCAAAACCAAGCGTTGCCGGGCGCACCAGAAGCCGGGCATCGCCATAGCGCAATTCAATTGGCGACATATAGACTTGCACCAGCCGCTGTGAAGCTTGCTCAAATTGTAAACCGGCAACCGGAATACCGGCAATCGTCATTCCGGTTGGCAAGGTAGCCCGAACACGTGCATAACGAACAAGCTGCAAAATTGCCAAAAAGCTCGCCATCACAATCAAGCCAAGCGCTGCCCAACTTATCAATGTTCCTTTTCTTCGCATGCCTTTATTATAATTCCTCTTTCAAGCCTCAAAATTCTGGCTCAGGGAACAGAGCTTGTAGCATAAAACGGCTTCAAAAAGCCAAAACTGCAAATTATCTCTTGCTCTTAATCCTCAAACAACTGTTCCATTCGGCTTATCCCGGAATCGAAAAGTTTTGCCTGCGGATGATGAACCACCATTGCAGCGGTTGTTTGTTCGGGGACAAAGAGATACGCTTCTGTAAGTTTAAGCCCCAATTCTTTTTCAGCCGGAAGCAAATCAAAGACTTTGCGATGTTCTTTCAGCCAAGGTAAGGCCGGATAGCCCCAGGAATAACGTTCACCCTGCTCCGCTGCAAGTCCTAATTCCTGCTTAATTCTCTGATGCAAAAATTCAGCGCTGGCTTCCGCCATCTGGACCGCCAGTCCATGCAAAAAATAACCTTCCGAATAACGATCTTCGCTATCAAGCTGGGCGATTCGTTCCGTTGCCGCTTTGCCAACTGTAACAACCTGTAAGGGCAAAATGTCAAACTGCTTACTGCCTGCCGGTAAAAAGTAGTCGCTCAAACATAAACCTTCCCCTTCCCTTTGACGGGGGAAACTCAGCCGGGTCAATTCGACCGGCTTTTCAATTTTGCTTTTCTGCGGGTCGAAAACGATAAGTTCATTCCCGTCTTTCCAGACCGGGAAATAACCATAAACCGCTTGAGGCTGAATCCAGCCTTTTTTCTGGGCTTCTTCGAGCATTCGCCAACGTCTTCTGTCAAATTCATGTTTCAAATCTGTCCATTCTTGCCCGCGGACCTTTTTCGCTCCCCAGGACATGCGGTATAAACTAGACAAATTTATCAATCGGGAAACTTGTTCAAAAGGCAATGCCTTATCAACCCGGATACCCATCGGGGAAATTGTCGGGATACTCTCCGCCGCTTCTACTTTAGCCACCAAATCTTGAGCTTCAGCAAGGCGTCCTTCAGACTTTGATTCGCTAACAAATTCGGGAGGAGCCGGGAAATCCGAAGCCTTCAAATGTTTTCGCTTTTCATCTTCAACCAGCTGCTCCATGACGGTCAAGCCCTCAAAAGCATCTTTGCAATAGAAGATCCCAGCCTTATATTCGCCCATTTCAGCATTGGTGGAAATCCGTTCAGCAAATTGAGGATTAATGGCCGCCCCTCCAATCAGGAGGGGCATTTCAACCCCACGACGCTGGAATTCATTGGCAATTAATGGCATTTGCTTACTGGTCGAAACCAAAAGCGCACTCAAACCAACCGCATCGGCTTGCTCTTCTATCGCTCTGCTGATGATTTCTTCAGCCGAAACTTGTTTGCCGAGGTCAATTACATCAAAACCGTTATTTGACAGAATCGTCTTAACCAGATTTTTGCCGATATCATGCACATCTCCATAAACCGTTGCCAAAACAATTTTGCCTTTGCTCAAACCTTCTTGTCGTTCCAGATATTGCTCAAGATAGCTGACTGCTTTTTTCATGGCTTCGGCAGATTGCAAAACAAAGGGTAAAATCAAAGCACCGCTGGCAAAACGGTTTCCGACTTCTTTCATCGCCGGAAGCAAAATGTCATTCAGAATGCTAACCGCCGCATCGCCGCGTGGCTGGTCAGATTCAGCCAAGACCTGATCGATATCCTCATCCAGTCCATTCTTTTGACGCAAAACAATCCGTTGGAAAAGACGTTCTTTTGCGTTCAAACCTTCGAAAGGATCTTTTTTGCTTGCACCTTCGTCTCCCGTTTCGCTATGCGTTTCAAACCATTCAACCAATTTCTCCAAGGCATCCTCAGAACGGTTGAAAATCAAATTTTCGGCAAGCGTTTTCTCTCCCTCCGGAATTTCTGCAAAGGCACGAATATGCGCCGGGTTGACAATTGCCATATCCAGCCCATTTTGGACAGCATGATGCAAAAAGACGCTGTTAATCAACTTGCGAGCCGGTTGTGCCAAGCCGAAAGAAACATTACTAACCCCCAAACAGGTATGTACACCGGTCAATTCTTGTTTAATTAATGCCAGTCCTTTGAGCGTTTCCATCGCACTTTCCCGCCAAACTTCTTGGCCGGTTGCCAGGGTAAAGGTCAGCGGGTCAAAAACCAAATCTTCCGGTCGTAATTGAAAATCGGAGACTGCCATCTCAAGCATTCTTTTCGCAATCGCCAGCTTTCGATCGGCGGTTTTCGCCATGCCTTCCTCATCGATCGTCAAACACATCACTGCCGCACTGTATTCGCGCGCCAAAGTAAACATCTTACCGGCTTTTTCGGGACCGGATTCAAGATTGGTTGAATTAATCAAACTTCGACCGGGAGCGGTTTGCAGGGCAACCTCGGCAACAGCCACTTCGGTCGTGTCAATAATCAAGGGGACCGGCACTTCGAGTGAAAGCTTTTTGACAATCGCCCGCATCAATTCCGCTTCGTCGCTCCGTTCGATTGTCGCGACACTGATGTCCAAACCATGCGCACCAAAAGCCAGCTGATCCCGGGCAACCTGCATGATTGCCTCATAATCTTCCGCCAGAAGCAAGCGCTTAAAGGCTTTGGAGCCCTGAGCGTTCATCCGCTCACCGATGATGAAAGGTGCCGGTTTTTGTTCAATTTCCACCGCCTGAACAGGCGAGGCTAACATCGCTTCTTTCTCCGCATGAGCTGGTTCTGCCTTAATTTTTGCAATTCTCTCGGCCAGGGCTTTGATATGTTCCGGCCGCGTTCCACAACATCCGCCGACAATCCGAACGCCCAATTTTTCGACATAATCACCCAATTGTTGCGAAAATTCATCGGGGGTCATTGGGTAAACTGCCTCACCGTCAATGTTAAGCGGCAAACCGGCATTTGGAATACAAGAGATTGGAACGGAAGACCTTTCGGTTAAATATTCCATCGATTCTCGCATGTGTTCCGGGCCGGTCGAACAGTTTAAGCCAATTGCGTTGACGCCCATCCCCTCTAAAATGGCAACCACAGCCGTAACATCTGTTCCGAGCAGCATTTTGCCGTTCGTGTCCAGCGTAACCTGTGCCTGTATTGGCAGAAATTTACCTTCCTCTTGCAGAGCCTCGCGAATACCATTAACAACCGCTTTGACCTCCAGGATGTCATTTGAAGTTTCAATCAAAAGCAGGTCAACCCCACCGCGAATCAAACCGACAGCCTGCTCACGAAAGACATCTTTTAACTCGTCAAAACTAACGTCCGACATTTCAGGGTCGTCGGTAGATATCAGTTTACCGGAAGGACCCATCGAACCGGCAACAAAACGCGGTTTTTCGAGTGTAGAAAAACTATCTGCACATTCACGGGCAAGTTCGGCTGCTTTTTGGTTGATTTCAATCACCCGATCTTGCAAACCATAATCAGCCAGGGTCAAACGATTCGAGCGAAAAGAATCAGTCTCAATCACATCTGCCCCTGCTTCAAGGAAAGCGCGATGCACTTCTGCAACCACGGATGGCTTGCTCAGAACCAATGCGTCGTTACAGCCATCCAATGCTTTCCCACCGAAATCTTCCGGTGTTAGATTGAAAGATTGTAAAGTTGTCCCCATTGCCCCATCAAAAATCAAAACCCTTTTGTCAAGAGCGTCCAGGTAAGCATTCTTCTTCGATGTCATTTTTTCCATAGATTTCCTTAAATCGAAACAAATCGCCATAACCAGGGCGATTTTCGTTATTTTTATATTGTTTAATTACGCAAAAGTTTATCATAGAAAAAGGCGAGGGCGTAGTTTCAGGTATTCCGGGAAAGCAGGAAGCAAGGAAGTTGAGTCAGCTGCCAAGCCTCTGCTCCCTGCTCCCGATTTACTGTCTCTAAACCTTCAAAAGGGGTTCAATCAACATAAGTACGGTAACGACGATAATCAAAGCGGTAATCGCATAAGCCAGAATATTGGTCAGTTTCGAGTTTTTGTACTTGCCCATTATCTGCTCATCATTCGCCATCCGCAAAATTAAAACCAAAATTGCCGGGAGTAATACCGCGTTCAGAACCTGAGATGCAATCATGAGTGGAAAATAAGAAATTCCCGGAATCAATACGACCAAAAGGCTAATCAAAATAATAGCAGCAAATGTGCCGTAAAAAGCCGGTGCTTCTTTAATGCTCTTGTTCAAACCACGTTCAAAACCAAAGGCTTCTGTAATGGCATAGGTTGTTGAAAGAGGCAAAACAGAAACCGCCAACATCGACGCGCCCAATAAGCCAATCGTGAACAGAATCTTTGCTCCTTCACCTGCCAAAGGTTCCAAAGCCATCGCCGCCTGTTTTGCATCTTCAACCACAATCCCTTTACTAAAGAGCATCGCAGCGGTTACGATCAGGATAAATGCAGAAATGACATTTCCCCAGGCAGAACCAAAACCAACGTCTATCTTTCTATCGCCATAGTCTTTCATGCCGAGACCTTTATCAGCAACCGAAGCTTGTAGATAAAAAATCGACCAGGGCGTAATGGTTGTGCCAATTACCGCCAAAACCGTAAAAATAAAATCTTGGCTCATCTGAAATTGCGGACGGATAATGCTCATGCCAATCGTTCCCCAATCGGGCTTGATAACAAAAACCGCGACAACATAACTCAGGGATGCCAAAGCCAAAACCAATAAGGCTTTTTCAACATACTTGTAATTAGCCCGCAATATCAAAAACACCATTAAAAGAGCGATAATCGGGACACTAATGTATTTCGATATACCAAACAGTTCACCTGCAGAGGCGACACCGGCAAACTGGGCAATTGTTGAACCTAAATTAGCAATAAAGAGCGCGATCATCGCAAAGGTAGTAATCTTCACCCCATATTTCTCACGAATCAAATCAGCGGCGCCCTTACCGGTTACAGAGCCCATCCGCGCTGCCATTTCCATAATGACCACTTCACCAACCGTGATTACAACAATCAGCCACAAAAGACTATAGCCAAATTTTGAACCGGCTACCGAATAGGTGGCAATGCCCGGCGCATCGTTATCCGCCGATGCAGTAATTAAACCCGGACCTAAAATCGCAAAGATGGCAAAGATCTTTCGAAGCCAGATGGGGAAGGTGATTTTCTTTTTTTTCATTTTTCACCTCCCTGCAAACCGCGGTAATTTTTTCTTCCAGGCAGTGGGCAAAACGGTATCAAGCGCATCGTCCACTGTTACAACCCCGAGCATTTTATCTGTTTCAGGGTCAATCACCGGCACAGCCATCAAATTGTATTTTGCAACCAAATAAGCGGCGTCTTTCTGAGAAGCAAACGGCGAAACCGTAACAATATGCTCTTCAAACCAATCTGAAAGCGGCTTTTCAAGCGGTGAAGTGACCAAATCACGCAGGCTCATAACCGCTTTAAGGTGTCCGTCATTATCCAGGGCGTAGATGTAAAACATAAACTCATCTTCGAGAGCTTCTTCATTCGTTCTCAAGTGATTGAGAGCTTCACCGACATTGTAGGTTGAAGGCACCGAAGCAAATTCGGTAGTCATAATCCCACCGGCAGAGTCTTCTTGATATTGAAGAATCGTGCGCATTTCTTCTTCATCGTCATCTTCCATCAAACGAAGCAATTCTTCACTTTTGACATTGTCCATATCCGCCAAAATATCGGCTGCCTCATCAGGCTGCATTTCTTCCAGAATGTCAGCCGCCCTTTCAGGTTCGAGCCTGGCAATCACCGCTTGCTGAACTTCGACAGAGCTTTCTTCCAGAGTGTCAGCCAGCTGTTCATCTGTGAATCCCTCAAGAAAAGCACGGCTGGTGATCGGGTCGAGGTCGTCCAAAATGGTAGCAATATCAGCCGGATCCATCTTGACAAGCCGGTCACGAGAAACTTTAAGCCGCAAGGGATCATCATGCTCAATTGAAGCGACATCTTCCCAGGGAATCACATGGTTAATCGGTTTTTTATTAAACAATTTTGAAATTCCAGTCACCAGATTATCCAAACCGAGTCGGCGAATGAAACCAAAGCCGCCAACATCAACACCGGTAAGATGAAAGGAATTTTCTTTACGGGCAATTTGCAAATCATTGACCCGGACAATGCGTTTGCCTTCCGTGTCGACAATTTGCTGGTCGAGTACTCGATGTTTGAGATATAGCTCATGCCCGGAGGGTTTATAGAGCATAGGGTCCTCTGCCCGACGGTTGAGTGTGATCGAAGGCCAAAGCGTTGCCAAATTCTTGGCATCGATTAGCTCTTCGCCACCCGCGGTTTTTTTAACCACGATTGCTATAATGGCTGGCATGGGGGCACCGATATTGTCAATTAGAGCATCCTCTAAATGACCAACAACCCGGCCAAACATGTCCCAGACTTTTTGATTGAGAAGTTTGCTTAAATAAATCATCTCGCACCTCGCCTTTAAGTTTTTTTGGCGATTCCAAGGTTCAGATTTTGAAACTCTGACCCCGGTTGCGAGAATGACAATCAGAATCAGAGATTACTTAGCTCAGCCGTACTTGGAGGCTGACTGTTTTCATCACCTGAATAAGAATCGTTTCCTGAAATTGTAAAATTTTCCATATTTTTATTTTTCACCAGTGCATATTATAGCAGACATATTGGAATTATAAGGAAAGATATAAAGTAACAAGAATTCTCAATAAAAAATCATGAATCATTGCCTTAATAAATCAGAATAATCTACATACGCACTGCAAATCATTTATTGTATATACATTGGTAGGGGCAGGTCCAAATCACGAATGCTCAATAATCGCCCAAATAGTTTGACCTGCCCGGCGTAAATATTGCGGACGCTTAATGAATTCTAGGTTGGATTAATGATTCCGACTGTCAACGCTGCCCGAACATCTCATAAAGTCTTGGCACCTGGCTGCAGATTGCCTCAGGCTCAGTCCGCCAGCAAAAAACGTTACCAACCCCACCATATTCAAAAGCAACAATTTCCGGTTTTCGCCAGTTACCGGATTCAATCTGAGCAGCTGCCCATTCCGCCACCGCCCAATCATCCGCTTGCATCTCAAAATGATCGGTCGGATAGCCGTTATATTCGCGTATACCGGTGATATGAAGCTCAGCCAGCCGGTTTAGAGGCAACCGAGCAATATAATCTCGATAATCCATTCCCATCATTTCTGCGCTGATTCGGGCGTGAGATAAATCCAAAAGCAGCCCTAAATCATTTTCTTCGATAATTTGGCTAATTAAAGTCGGGTGACAGGCAATTTCCAATTCGGGCATAAACTCATGCCAAGGAAGGTTTTCAGCAATCAATTTCACACCCGGCAATTTTCCCCTCAAAAATTTTAGATCTTCCCGCCATTCTTTCAGGATCATCTTCCGGTTTTGTTCCGTGGCAGCCGACCGCGAACGGTGATTAGAAAGGTGCGTATTGAGGTATGGCGTTTCTGTGGTTTCGAGCATTCGTCGAATTAAATCAAAATTCAAATCCTGAACTTTGTGAGTACCCAAGGATATTTCAAAATGAATGTAAGCCGGGGCGACTTTTCGCGCTGCGTTTACAATCCCATCCCACTCCGGGCATTTGAGCAAGTCGACTTTGACTTCGCCTTGCTCAATCAATTTTGCAATTGGAGTTGAATAGTTAACAGCGAATTTCATACGATTACGCAACTCCCGGCTCGGCTCCGGCTTCAGCGAATGGGTCGAGTTGGCTTTCCATATCGCGCCGGAATTGTTTGGTATAGAGGTTATAGTAAACCCCACGTTGTTGAATCAGACTTTTGTGGTCTCCGCTTTCGGCAATTTGGCCGTTTTCAATCACGAAAATTTGGTCAGCCGATTTGATTGTCGAAAGCCGGTGGGCAATGATAAAGCTTGTCCGACCGCTCATCAATTCGTGCATTCCTTTTTGAATCAAGGCTTCCGTCAAAGTGTCAACCGAGCTGGTTGCTTCGTCCATTACGAAAATATCCGGCTCTGCCAACAGCGCTCGCGCAATACTAACCAATTGCTTTTGACCAACCGAAAGCTGATTTCCACCTTCGCCGACGTCCGAGTCATAGCCGTTTTCAAACTTCATGATGAAATCGTGCGCTCCTGCTAACTTTGCGGCTTGCTCAATTTCTTCATCGCTGGCATCCAAACGCCCATAACGCAAATTATCACGGATACTGCCCGAAAAGAGATGAGGAATTTGCAAAACCACGCCAATTCGCGACTGGATATCTTCAAGCGTGTAGTTTAGATAATCATTGCCATTAATCCGAATCGTTCCTTCCGTCGGCTCATAAAAACGACAAAGCAAGTTGACAATTGTTGATTTTCCGCCTCCGGTTGTGCCCACCAGAGCCACTTTTTGACCCTGAGGAATCTTAAAACTCAGATTTTTAATCACGGTTTCATCATCGTCATAGTGGAAGGAAACATTTTCAAAGCTAATATCACCTGCCAGAGTTCCTACGGGAATAGTATTTTCGCGGTTGCGTACTTCCGATTCAGTTTCCAAAAGTGAAAAAACACGTTCAGAGGAAGCCACAGCGTTTTGCATTTCTGCATAAACCCGGGCAAGGTCCTGAATTGGCCATAACATCGACATGATAAAGGAGATAAAAGCCTGCAAAACGCCAACCGAAATCATGCTGTTTCCAACCATCGTCCCACCCCGCCAAAGCACCAAAACTAAGGACAGAGCACTAATCGTTTGAATTGTCGGCAAATAAATAGCTGAGAGAAAACCTGCGCTTGTGCTTTCCCGGAACATATTGGTTGAAAGCTTTTTGAAATCGTCGAGGTTTTTCTCTTCACGCAAAAGCGCTTTGACCACCCGCACACCGGTGATATTCTCGTTCAAGGATGCAGTCATTTTTGAATTCGCTCTTCTGGAACGGCGAAAATGATAATAAATCTTTACTCTAAATTTGAAAGAAGCATAGATCATGAACGGCAGGGAGAGCACCACAATCCAGGCAAGCTGGCTGTTTAATCTAAACATATAAAAAGCGGCAAAACCGATACTTGTCATAGCAGAGAAGGTATCAATAATGCCCCAGGTGAGCAATTCACCCATCTTTTCCGTATCAGAAGTAACCCTGGACATAATCCAGCCAATCGGCGTTTTGGAAAAATAGGACAATGACAATTGTTGCAGGTGATTAAACAATTTTTTGCGCAAATCATAACGCAAACGCTCACCTAACATACCGACACTGAGAATCATCACGAAAAAAGCTGACATTTGAGCCAAAGTTACGATTGCATAATTCTTAAAAAGCGCAACAATTTGGCTGCCGTCCTTGGCAAGAATACCTTCATCAATAATACGTTGATCAAGAATTCTGAAATAAGCATCAATCCAGGATACGAAGCCAATCGCCACGACAGCAAGCAATAAAATCCACCAATAAGGTTTTATCAGCTTTAGTAGCCGACCGATAACACCACTTTTCAGGTTAACTTCATCGTCTAATTCATTTTCATCTTTATAAGTCGACACGTTCAATTTCCTCTTGCAGGGCACTGTCAATTCGCGATTGAATCTCGTAAATGTCCCGATAAATTCCAGCTTTATTAACTAAATCTTCATGCTTGCCCTTTTGGACAATTTTTCCCTGGTCAAAAACCAAAATCTGGTCAGCATTCATAATGCTTTGAATACGGTGGGCGATCACAAAAGTTGTCCGGTTTTCCATCAAGCCATCCAAAGCATCTCTGATTTGCACCTCGGTTTCCATATCCACTGAAGAGGTCGAATCGTCCATAATCAGAATGCGTGGGTTGATTAGCAAGGTCCGGGCAATTGCCAACCGTTGCTTTTGACCACCGGAGAGGGTTACCCCTCGCTCACCGACCGCTGTATCATAGCCATTTTTGAATTCCAAAATCACATCATGGATTGCGGCTTCTTTTGCGGCTTCAACGACTTCTTCCTCACTGACCTCCCGATGGACGCCATAGGTGATGTTTTCGCCAATCGTCGCCGAGAAAAGGAAAGGTTCCTGCTCAACAATGCCAATTTGCGAACGCAAAAATTCGCGCGAATAGTCTTTCAAATTGACGCCATCCAGGAGGATGCGGCCACTGCTGACATCATAAAAGCGCGGTAAAAGATTTACCAAAGAGGTCTTTCCTGAACCGGTTGAGCCCAACAGAGCGACCACTTCTCCTGCCTTGCAACTAAAGTTGACATCGTCCAAAACCGGCTGTCCCTCTTCATATTGGAAGCAAACGTTTTCAAACTGAAGATCTCCGTTGATACCATTCTCCGGCTGATAATTCGAGCTGGTCATATCTTCTTGATCGGCTTCGAGGATTTTATTAATTCGACCTAAAGAAACAAAAGTTCGCGAGGTGTCAACAATCAAACGTCCAAGATTACGAACTGGCCAAATCAACCAACCCAATAACCCCATAAAAGTCATAAATTGACCGAGAGACATCGTGTTGTTAATCACCATCATCGCTGCCGTATAACCGCTGAGGATAATCTGAGCGCCACAAAGTCCATCAGTAAGAGGCCAAAAGAGGCTGTGCATCCAATTGAATTTCTTGCCCAAATCATACTTTTTAAGATTATCCGCATCGAATTTGTTCATTTCATAATCTTGGCGGGCAAAGGCTTTGACCACCCGAACACCGCTCAAGTTTTCCTGAAGTTCAGTCGAAAGAATAGCACCTTGTTCCTGATAGGCTTCATAGGCTTTGGAAAGCGCCTTGAAGAAAATCATGGAAAAAATCAAGACAATCGGAAAAACGATGATTGAAATCAAAGCCAGGTTCAGGTTCATTTTGGCAATCGAAACGAAAGAAATTCCGAAAATCAAAACGATGCGGCCTAAACCAATGGCTTGATCACCAAAAAAGCGCCGGATTGTATCAACATCAGAAGTCGCTCTTTCCAGCAGATCACCGGTTTTCGCTTCAGAATGATAAGCAAAAGGCAAACGCTGAATGTGATCAAAAAGCAAATCACGCAAACGGCGGGTTGAATTTTCGGCACTATAATTTGCCATCCAGCTTGCCATGAAGCTTGAAAGCGCTTGCAAAACGATTAACGCCCCAAAGTTCAAAGCTCCGAGGACTAAATCCCTGCCCACAATCCCTTTGTCGAGCACCGTATCCACAAAAGTGCCCAGGTAGGTATACATCCAGGTGCGTGCAAGCGCCGAAAGTCCGGTGAAAATAATTGCAATGAAATAATGAAGATAAAAACCCTTCATTAAGTAGAAAAGACTCTTTAGCTTATTAGCGGCAGTAACCTTTTTGAGTTCAATTGGTTGATAATTTTGACTTAATATACGCATTTTATTTCCTGTCATTTCTGATACACAGACGAGAAACAAGTATACCTTTGAAAAAGGTCAAGTCAATTCATTTCGACATTTCGAGATTTAAACTCAGGCTTCAATTTCCCACTCGGGTCTTTGATAAAATTTCGGACAAGATGATAAGAGACAAAAGTCATGGAGGACGAAATGGAAAAGCGAAAGCAGTACAGTGAAGAATTCAAAAAGCGAGCTGTGAAAATGAGTCATGACCCAAATCGAAGCGTGCAATCAATAACGCAAGAATTGGGAATCAGTCGAACCAACCTCTATAAGTGGCGCTTGAAATATGACGATCAGGGAGAATTCACTGAAGAATACAGCCAGGGTGATGAGTTAAGCAAGTTAAGGAAAGAAATTGCCGATTT
>Ga0265295_1004824_pt1 | contig 17832 bp, 17 predicted proteins | sample Munlansysbiofilm_FD_192503 | JGI IMG/M metagenome (GOLD analysis project Ga0265295, IMG submission 192503) | Leachate microbial communities from a municipal landfill in Southern Ontario, Canada - Methane capture system biofilm | ecosystem: Engineered > Solid waste > Landfill > Unclassified ...
TATATTTTTAGAAGTTTAAATGGCTATCTGTAATGGCTCAGCTGTATTTTTCAGCTGGGAAAGTTGAGTTACTTACTTAAATAGTCGCGATTAAATGTTGATTCAGCATCATAATTTAATTTTGTTGATTTTAGTTTATAACCATGAATTGATTTTGTCAAAGGAATTTAAGAAGAATAAGCCGATACAAGCGGAGAGGTTAAGATTGGCATGAGGAAAAGTGGCAGTATTAAAGCTTAGAAGGAGAAACAAAAAATAAAAACAACGGCTCTTCGATAAGACCGTTGCTTTCATGAAAGGTTAGGATAGTTTAAGTGTTTGATGGTGCTTTGTATATTTATAATATATACGCCAATGCTTAAAAATGTCTTGAAATGGTTCTAAGTTAAGAATTAATTAAGAAATTCTAATATAGATGGATGTAGTGTATAAGGCACATAAATATTTATTTGCAACCTGGTTACCCATGCATCAATTAACAACCATGCCCTTTGCAATTGAACGCTATGCCAGTCATAACCCGAAGACAATGAAGATGGAAGTTTGGGTGATGCCAATAAAATAATTGAAGGGTTGATTTTTTTAATAAAAAATGAGTGAGAAAAGTCTGATTAGGTTCAGGCTTTTTTTATGTCAAAATGAGAGCTTCATTGTCAGAAAATTTTGAAAATGTTCCAATTAATTAAATAAATCTTGAGCATCGCATGAATAATATATGCTATAATAACCACGTATAACTTTTTTTCTAATTGGGTGATATTTTAGCAATATAATTATTTGATAATCGATCAATTAGTAGTTTCCCTGGGATCGGTTTACTAAAACTGAAAAAGTAGGACGTGGAGAGAAGGCATCATGAATAATCAACATTTTGTTAACAAGGCTTTTCGTATATTTGTTATCAACAGTATCCTTTCTTCGGCTGGGGTAGTGCTGGGAACCTTTGTCGATGCTATCATTCTGGGGAATGCTTTTGGTGCAGTTGGTTTGTCAGTACTGGCCGTTTCAATGCCGATATACGCGGTTTATAACCTGTTCGGTTACGCCTTTGGGGTTGGTGGATCACTGAGAGTTTCCGAGTCCATTGGCGCTGAGGATAGAGATGGGGTCAGATCCTATTTTACTCAAGCAATGGTTTTTGCAGCGGCAGTGGGAGTCGTTATTGCGGTATTGGGAAGCCTCTTTCTGCCGACCATTATTAGTCTTACCGGAGGGGCGGGAATTGCTAGTGCCAGGGATTATATGTGGCCGATTGTAGTCACGGCACCGATATTTATTCTGGCTCCGGTGATGTCGTTGCTGATTCGCAGTGACGCCGATCCATTTTTGTCGACTCTGGGGATTGGTGTCTCGGTGGCGGTAAATCTGGTTTTGGATCTGATTTTCATCTTTGGACTGAAGATGGGTGTGTTTGGTGGGGCGCTCGCTATGATTATCGGACAGCTGTGTGCGGTTTTCATCTATTCACTGCACTTTTTTAAAAAGCATAATCACCTTAAATTGGGTCGGACTTCCCTGAGTCCCAAAGCCGGCGCTCAGCTTTTTCAGGGGGGCTTTGGGATTGCATCGGCATTTATTTATCAGGGGATCACCTTGATCGTTATTAATAATTTACTCAGTGTAACCGCGGGGGGCGGGGGATTGGGTGTCTATAATATCCTTTTTAACGTATCATTATTTGCTTATGCCATATTTGATGGTATTTCATTGGCTCTGGCACCACTGGTGGCAACGTTTGCCGGGGAGAAGGATACTGAAGGCGTTTATAACACCATGGGCCTGTCCTTAAAGACGGCAGTTTTACTTAGTGCTTCATGTGCCCTGGCTTTGCTGATCTTTGCTGAACCAATTGCGTCGATGTTTGGGGTGGCGGACAATCTGCCGCTGGTAGCCCAGACCATCCGCATTTTTGCCTTCGGGGCAGTACAAACCTGCTTTAACTGCGTCATGGCACACTTTTACCAGACCATTAAGCGGCCGACTCTGGCGGGGCTGATTTACTTTATGCGGGGGCTATTGCTGCTGGTTGCCTTTTCGGCCTGGTTTATTCCGGTTTTTGGAGTGCTCGGAACAGCATTGGCAATGGTAGCGGCGGAAACGGCAACCATGGTGATCCTGCTCATTGCGGCACTGGTTATCAAGAAACAGGGCGGGTACCGAAATATTTTATTGTTTAGAGAACCGATTATCGCGAAGGATAAACTATATGAAACAACCCTTTCTTCTGACATTAAAGAGCTTGAAAATTGTGTGGTTGAGATTGAAGCTTTCTGTGAACGGCTTGATATTGATAGCAGGAACGCTTATTTTATTAACCTGACCATTGAAGAATTGGCAACTAATATAATTAATTTTGGATTTAGTGATGGGAAACCGCATTATATCCATATAAAAATTGCTCTATTTGAAGAGGACATCTATATTCGGCTCAGGGATGACAGCACCAGCTACAATCCTTTTGAAGAACCGGAAAAACCGGATGAAGGACTTGATTATCTGGGTGTATCAATTGTACGCAAAAAGGCAAAATCATTTGCCTATAACCGGACGCTGGTATTTAACAATTTGCTTATTATTTTATAGAAAAGGTGGCATGTATGAAAGAACAAAAGAGCATTCGTCGAATCAGTTTAAAAACCAAGTTTGCCTCAGCCAGTATGATTCTGGCACTGGTGTTATCATTGGTGATTGTGCTGGTTTCCTATTTTAGTTATCGGGATTCCATGTTTAAACGCTATGAAGAAAACATCACATCACTCGTGAAAACCGCTTCATCCTTTGCTCCGGTAGACAAGGTCAACCAGTATTATGAAACGGGCCAGACCGATTCTGATTATGAATTGTTCATTAAAGAGTTGCAGGTCATCCAGGAACAGAACCACTTGGAATTCCTTTATGCCTATGTCCCAATTGAACAAGGGTTTAAAGTTTTTGGGCAGGGAACCAAACCGGGGACGGCAGGTCATTTTGTTCTTGGTGATTTTCTGGGAACAGACTATTATCCACAAGAAGATATTGATGCTGCTAATCAATATTTTATCGGTTCTGAGAAATCAAAGACCATTATCACGAATGAAAGTGAGTTCGGATATCTGATTTCTGCAGTTCATGTGTTAAAAGATGCAGAAGGGAATCCGACTTTGATTATTGGGGCAGATATGTCCATGAAAGATATTAATTCGACTCTTAGTAATTATATTATTCTGGTTTCTTTTGTTGCGGCACTGATCCTAATTTTATTTATCACCATTTATCTGCTATTTCTTAACAAATCGATTATCGATCCGTTACAGGTGATTGTTGATAATGCCACCGATTTTGTCAATACCAACATCGATGATAACCTCAATGAGATTGTCGCCTTGAATATCGAAGTAAATACCGGTGATGAAATCGAGATGCTGGCCGAAGCTTTTAATAAAATGACCAGTGATATTATCCGTTATATCAAAGAACTGACCAGTGTCACCTCCGAGCGGGAGCGAATTGAAACGGAGTTGCGGATTGCCACCCTGATTCAGGAAGGAATGTTGCCCCGGAATTTCGAGTACCCGGACAGACATGAGTTTACACTCTACGCATCGATGCGGGCAGCCAAAGATGTGGGCGGCGACTTTTACGATTTCTTTTTTGTCGATGATGATCACTTTTGCATTACCATCGGGGATGTTTCCGGAAAAGGGGTTCCAGCCGCTTTGTTTATGGCAATGACCAAAGCGACGGTAAAAGATCTGGTGCTCAGACGCTTGCCCGTCGATGAGGTCATGACCGAGGCCAACATTAACCTATGCAACAATAACGAACAGGGTATGTTTGTGACCTTGCTGATCGCCATTATTAATGTCAAAACGGGGGTGTTCCAATGGTGTGATGCCGGACATGATCCGGCGATTATCTGGAAAAAAGATGGCACCGTTGAGATGCTTACCGGCAAAAAAGGCTTTGTCTGCGCCGGCATGGAGACCGCTAAATATAAGATGAATGAATCGCAAATTGAAAAAGGGGATATCATTTATCTATACACCGATGGGATTCCCGAAGCTAATAATACTAAAAATGAATTTTATGGATTGGAACGCCTGAAAACATTGGTTGCTTCAAAAGATGAGCACGATATTAAATCACTGTGCGCCGATATCCTAGCGGATGTGGATGAGTTTGCGGATACCGAACCGCAGTTTGATGATATCACTATGCTCGGGTTTAAACTTGAGGAGTAGAGAAATGGAAGTTATTATAAAGCAGGGGGAACGTTTGTCGCAACAGGACTTTGGAGCGATCATTGAGTTGGATTGTAAAACTTTCGGAGATGGCATAATAGTAAATGAAGGAATGGCAGAAAAACGATTTTTGAAATTCAAAGACGGTTTGATTGCGGCATTTTCTAGTGAAATATTGATTGGTTTTACCTGCTTTTTTAGTGTCGACTCCAGCATTTATCAGCGGGCAGTCAATAACCGGGAGTATATTGATGACAATCTTAATGACACCGATGTCCTGCCCTTGGAAAAGGGCCGGAATAACGATATTCTATTGTTTGATATTGTAGTAGAGCAAGCTTTTCGAAATCAGGGAGTTGCAAATAGATTAGTTGATTCAACCAGGGATTATCTGAAAAAAAAGCACGAGGAAGGATATCCGATTGGGAAAATAATCGCTTTCGCAATAACTTCTGATGGCATTAACAATATGGTATCTCTGGGCGGGAAGTTGATCTGGTCGAATGATAAGGTGACACTTTTTGAAATAAGTAAAGAGATTTTCTTGAGGCGCTTATGATAACAATATGGGACAGAAAGCTGGACAAAAATAACCTCGAAAAAGCGACAGATGTGCTGTGCCAAGCCTTTAAGAATGACCCGTTATACCAGGCAGTGTTTCAGAATGAGAAAGATCTTTGCCGGTACATTAAGCTGATGATGGATTATTATAATCGCAATGGTGAGATTCATGTGGCCGTTGCTGATGATAAAATTGTTGGTGCCTCCATTTGGAATCACAAGGGAAGACCATTTTTTAGTATCCGCAGTGCCCTTGTCAGTGGTATGTTTGGAGAAATAATCAAATTTCTACTGCTGATTCAGATTAAAAGTATGATCCGGCTGAAGAATGAAACCCTGATAACCGAGCGATATCATTATAACAAAGAGCATCATTATATATTTATGATCGGTTCTGTGATGAAAGGGGCGGGCCGGGCGCTGATGGAATATGATATCAAAAAGTTCAACGACTGTCCCATTTATCTCGAGAACAGCAATGTTAAAGACAACCATACTTTTTACCAGAGACTTGGCTTTTATTCGATCAAAACGATTGATGTGATGGGGGTCTCAGTGGATTTGTTAACCAACAGTAAAGGAGATCAGATAATATGAAGAGATTGACTGTTAATGCATCGACAGATAACCTGCCTAAGGTACTCGAATTTATCGATAGCGAATTGGAGACAGCGGGGGCCAGTATGAAAATGATATTTCAGATTGATCTTGCTGTGGAAGAAATATATGTAAACATTGCCCACTATGCCTATGCTCCGGATGATGGCAACGTGATCATTCAATTTGATTCCTATGGTGAACCCCCGCTGGTCGAAATTCAGTTTATTGACCAGGGGAATCCCTTTAATCCTCTGGATAACCCGGATCCGGACATCACCTTGACGGCTGAAGAGCGTCAAATCGGCGGGTTGGGTGTGTTGATGGTCAAAAAAAGCATGGATGAGGTAGATTATCGTTTTGAAGAGAACGAGAACATATTGACCATTAAAAAATTGGTATCCTAAATTAAGATAGGTCGTTTTATCGTATCGAATAAAAAAACGAGGGCTGGAGTTGTTTGATTAACACTGGTTAGAAAGCATTTGGATTTCTTCAAAAATTAACAATAAATACAATGGAGGCGATTGATGAAACGCATTTTTGTAGGCTTGTGCGTATTGATGACATTATTGCTGGCCGGATGCAGTCAGACGGTAGCACCCCTTCCGCCGGTGGAAACGGCAAAAATAGGAACGATGATTGGAACATTGAGTGAATCACTGGCCCCCGAAAAATACCCTGAGGCAGAAATCAGCCGTTTCAACAATTATGTCGATGAGTCGGCCGCGATGATGGCGGGAAAAATTGACTATGCCATCATGGATTATGCAACGGCCCAAAATTTTATTAAGAGTAACGAAGGAACGACGATTTGGTCAGAGCCATTGACCGATGAAGTAACCGCGATGGCTCTTAAAAAAGAGAATACTGAGCTTAATCAAAAGATTAATGGGGTGTTGAACAGATATTTAAGTGATGGTACCGTAGATGAAATTAAAGCGCACTGGTTTCCGGAAGAAGGCGGGGCATATGAAATCGTTGACGTACCCAAAAATGCCAGCGGCCCGGTGTTGAGGGTTGCCGTAACATCCCTGACCGAGCCCCGGTGTTTTGTCAAGGATGGGGAGCTGACCGGCATGAATGTCGAATTGATGAGCCGTATTGCTTATGAATTGGGGATGCAGGTTGAATTTCAGGACATGGACTTCAAAGCAATGATTGATAGTCTCCAATCGGGAACGAGCGATGTGATTGCAGCCATGTATAATACCCCGGAACGGTCTCAAAAAGTCGATTTTACAGCCGGCTATTTTCCCAATCCTCAGGTTTTTGTTGTTATGGAAGATCGGATCGAGGCAACTGAAGGGGGCCAGACAAGTCAGCAGACGATAAGCAGTAGCAGTGATCTGAACAAGGCTGGCTACATCATTGGCGTACCGGAAGGAACCCCACCGGAAGAGGTCGCCAAAGAATTCATGCCCAACGCTGATATTTCCTATTTCACTCAGTTTATGGATGGCGTGGCAGCATTAAAAAGCGGTAAGGTCACAGCGGTGATCTATGACAGCTCCGGGGTTGATCGGATTCTATTAAGCAATCCGGATCTGGTTAAGCTGGAGGAAGAACTGGGAAACATCGAGATTGCCGCCGTGGTGAGTTTGGAGGATGCAAAGCTAAATGACCAGCTTAATACCTTTATCGGTCAATTTCAGGCTGATGGCACCGCTGCAGCGATGGTTGAGCGGTGGATAAGTAATACTGGTGGGGTAATGCCAGATATTCCCAAACCGCTAAACCCGGTGAAAAAGATCACCATTATTACCAACGGATTAACCGAACCGATGAACTATTATGAAAATGGCCAACTCACCGGTTATGATATTGAATTTATGAAGCGTTTCGCCAGCTATGCTAATCTGGATTTTGAAATCATCACCATGGATTATGCGGCAATGATCCCGGCGCTTCAAAGCGGCAAGGGCGATGTGATCATTTCTGACTTTTTCAAAACCGACGAACGGGGCCAGGAAGTTCTCTACAGTGATGCCTACGTGGTGCTGCATAACAGTGTCCTGGTGCGAAAAAGCATGTATTCCGGAAATAGCGAGAATGTTGAGGGAACGGTTGCGACCAATCAAAGCCAGACTGGTACGGGCAGTTTTTTTGCCTCGCTTCAGGACAGCTTTAACAAAACCTTTATTGTCGAAGACCGCTACAAGCTGGTGTTAGAAGGGCTTTGGACAACCATTGTCATTTCGATGCTGTCGCTATTCTTTGGCAGCTTCCTGGGCGCCGTAATCTGTGCCATGCGCAAGTCCCGGTTAAAGATCGTATCCGGGCTGGCGATTGTTTATATTCGATTGATTCAGGGGGTGCCAATTGTCTTAACCCTGATGATCCTCTATTACATTTTGTTTGCATCAGTGGATATTCACCCGATCCTCATTGCCGTGGTGGGTTTCTCGATTAACTTTGCCGCCTATTCGGCGGAGATCTTTAGAACCGCCATCGATGCCACTGACAAAGGACAGCTGGAGGCGGCCTATGCGCTGGGATTTACCAGGGTATCTAGCTTTTTCAAGGTAACCTTGCCCCAGGCACTGCGTCACATTCTGCCGATTTTCAAAGGTGAATTTATCAGTATGGTAAAGATGACTTCGGTGGTCGGCTATATTGCCATTCAGGATTTGACCAAAATGACGGATATTATCAGAAGTCGTACCTTTGATGCCTTTTTCCCGTTGTTTGTGACCGCTTTTATCTATTTTGTGATCACCTACCTGTTTATTATCGTGTTGGGAAAAATTGAAGTTCAGGTCGATCCTAAACGCCGAAAACGGGTGATCAAAGGGATTGTTGATCCTGAAGTGAGCGTAACGGAGGTGCTAAAATGATCACGATCAATGGTCTATCCAAAAGCTTTGGCACGTTACAGGTGCTTAAAAATATCAGCACCGAGATAAAAGAAGGCGAAGTGATTTCGATCATCGGGCCATCGGGCTGTGGGAAGTCAACCTTTTTGCGTTGCATCAATTTGCTGGAAACCCCGACAAGTGGCGAGATCGTCATTGATGGTCAGAACATTCTGGCTAAAAATGCCAATGTCTCGGGACTACGGCAAAAAATGGGGATGGTGTTTCAATCTTTTAACCTTTTTTCGCATCTGATGATCATTGAAAACCTGATGCTGGGCCCCGTGAATTTACTGAAGATGCCCCGGCAACAGGCCTATGAGGAAGGGCTTGCCTATCTGGAAATGGTCGGGCTGCGGTCAAAAGCCCTGGCCTTTCCCGACGAATTATCCGGCGGCCAGAAACAGCGGGCGGCGATTGCTCGAACCCTGGCGATGAAACCAGAGATTGTTTTATTTGATGAACCCACCTCAGCCTTGGATCCCACGATGGTCAGTGAGGTACTGGGGGTTATCCGCAAGCTGGCATCAAGCGGGATGACGATGATGATTGTGACCCATGAGATGAAGTTTGCCCGGGATGTCTCGAGTCGGGTGTTCTATATGGATGAAAAGGGAATTTACGAAGACGGATCGCCGGCAGAAATTTTTGATCATCCCCAGAAGGCCAAGACCCGGGCGTTTATCCGGAAAATTTCAGCCTTTGAATACACCGCTGCAGGTAGCGGCTTTGACCTCTATGAACTCAATGCCAAAATCGAAACCTTCCTCAAAAAGCAGATGTTCACCGATCGCCAGATTATGAATGTCCAACTGGTCTGTGAGGAGCTGATCCTGGCGATCCTGCTGCGGGAGTTTCCCAAGGCCAACGTAGCACTTTTGGTGGAGTATTCGGATTTAAGCGGTGAGGTTACCATCGAGGCCAGCTTTGAAGGGGACACTTATGAATTGGAAAAAGCAGAAGAAAATGAACTGTCCCTGGCGATCATTCATACTTACGCCAAAGCCGTTACCGTTACCAATGAAGCGGGCCGAAATACGGTGAAAATAATCATTTGACCACATCAATTTTAGTCGCAGTCAGCTGGCAACGAAATCGGCAGAAAAGAAGGCTACCGACTCGGAGGTCCAATCAACGGCACCAGCGCCGACTGATGTGGTTACCGTCAATAGTTAGAGTGAACGTGTCGGTAGAAAGATATAGAAGAATCGATAAAACTCTACGGAGCGTTGATTGAATAATTCCCATCAATCCATTAGTATAGTTCATATGGAGGTAAGATTATGGATTGCACGAAGGTAGGCATCCTACTGAAGGCGTTACGAAAAGAAAAAGAAATGACCCAAAAGCAGGTTGCCGATCAGATGCACATCAGTGATAAAACAATCTCGAAGTGGGAGCGTGGCCTGGGTTGTCCAGATGTATCCCTGCTTAGGGAACTGTCGGAACTATTTGAGGTGAATATTGAAAAAATACTTTTAGGAGATCTGGAACTAAATGATATGGAAACAGGAAACTTGAAACGCATAAAATTTTATGTTTGTCCAAACTGTGGAAATGTGATTAGCACGACTGGCGATGCGGAGCTTTCCTGTTGTGGACGAAAACTGGCCTCGTTGGTGGCCAAACCGGCCGACGGAGAACACACCGCTATAGTAGAAGATGACGATGGCGAATATTACATCACCTTTGATCATGAAATGAGTAAGGCCCATTTTATTTCCTTTGTAGCTTATGTGTCGGCTGATCGAAGCTTGTTTGTCCGGCTTTATCCCGAGCAAACCGCGGCGGTACGGCTACCTAAAATGAGCGGCGGCAAGCTGGGGAAGAAGTTTGGCAGTAAACTGTACTATTATTGCAGCAAAGAGGGTCTTTGGGTACTGTAAGCAAAATATAAACTGAGTTGTTTAAGGGGTTTTAGATAGATGGAAACACGATCAAAAAAAGAACTAAAAGAGAATTATAAAAACAGAACCGTTATCGGCGGGATCTTTGGTATTAAATGTCACGGTAATGACCGGACTTGGATAAAATCAACCAAGGATATGCCGGGTCAAAAAAACCGCTTTGGGTTTTCAGTGGCAACCAATTCATGTCCCGAACCCGGCATGCTGGGGGAATGGAAACAGTATGGTGCCAAGTCGTTTTCCTTTGTTGTCCTGGAAGAAATCGAAAAAGGCAAAACCCAGACCGAACAGGAGTTTAGTGATGACATTGCGATGCTGCTGGAAATATGGCTTGATAAACAAAAGGAAGCGCTGAAAAATGAACACACAATTACATGCCATTGACTTTGAAACCTGGGATCGGAGACAATACTTTTATTATTTTACTGAAATGCTGCCCACCGGGTTTAACCTGAATGATCAGGAACAATATTCCGGAAACCACGGGATTCTGGCAAAGCCGGAGCTACCGCCCCCCAACAGCTTTATGGTCGGTATGCTGCCGTGGACACAGTTTAGCAGTTATTCACCGATACCTTATGGTAAGGCTGATTATTATTTTCCCGTTTTGCAGAAATGTTCTGACCTAAAAATGCCATTGGAATTTGTCTTCCAATGGCATTTTGTGGGCTGGGTAAGGGGTTAGTTTTTTTACATATGTATATTATAGTGCTGGTTCTAGTTGCTGCCACTTATTGCCCAAAACAGGCGGGATATAGTGGATCATTTGACTAACCAACTCGTCTGGATTCGACGAGACCAGCACCAGTTGCGTATTGGATGGGTTCATAAAGCCCTCATTGACAATAGTTTGCATCATCGCAATAAAAGAATCAAAAAAGTTGGAAATGTTGAAAATTCCAATCGGTTTTTTATGAATCCCCAGTTGCGCCCAACTATAGGTTTCAAATAATTCTTCAAAGGTACCCACTCCTCCCGGAATAGCAATAAAACCATCGGATAAGTCAGCCATGGTTTGTTTGCGTTCATGCATGTTTTTTACTTCAATAAATCGGGTCAAACGATCATTAATCACTTCGTTAGGAAAAAGTCCTCCAGGCATAACTCCAGTAACGCGGCCATTATTGTCTAACATATAGTTGGCAATTTCGCCCATCAGACCAAATTTTGATCCGCCGTAGACCAATTCAATATTATTCTTGACCAGCACCAGACCCAATGCTTTGGTCATTTCTTTGTATTCCGGACGAACACCGAGATTGGAGCCGGAATAAACACAAATTCTTTTCATTGTTATTTCCTCCCAGAATTATATAAAAACTAAATGGCTGTATCAGAGTAGATACACCAGAACCATAAAATTCTACTAAGATCTTGAATTATATCAAACAGTGATTTAGTTGACAAGCAAGAGATGAAAGTTAATGTTTTAATTAAGAATTGACAGGAATCTTTTTTTCGAAGTTAAAGAGAAAGTCGAATGAACCCCTAAAGAGGATTTTAATAGCGATAGAGGATTGTCAAAAATATTAACGAGTAAATTATGAAGATTTGTTAAAGATTTGCTAAGTGCATTGATAAAATCCACCTCGGATGCTATACTTTTTTCATGATCATGTATTAGTGATGCACGAAAAGCTGCAAAAAAATATAAAAAGAGTTTGATCTTTATTTTCTTATCGGTAACATTATGGTTTATGGGATATCATGTCGTAGCTTCTGCTGTTTCAAAAGACACGATGGTTTTTCGGGGCTGGAGGTTTTGCTGTAACTATCTTAAAATTTTTCAGAGTTCAGATTCTCGAAACGAGATTTAACATAAAATAGTTTAAATACTAATCGAGTTTTAATGAATGATTGAGAAAATAAAGGGGTAAATAAAGAAATACATGGCAAAAATAGATGCTAACGGCTAAGTAAAAACGATCAGACAGACCATTGCGAAATTGCAAAAGGCTGTGGTAATTTCACAATTATCGCTAAAATAATCAGAAAAATAAACTGATTTGAATTTAGATTAACAGAAGTGGGTGAGGGTACATGACACTGTATATTATGCTAGGAATAGCGATATTTATTATTTATATTTTGCTGCTTCTCCCGGGGAGAATGCCAAAGGAGGTTGATGATCGACTCTGGACGAGTTATTATGCCCATCGAGGATTGCACGAAAAGGATAAATCGATTCCCGAAAATTCCATGGCAGCCTTTAAAAAAGCTGTGGAAGCCAACTATGGCATTGAAATGGATTTAAATCTCACGGCAGATGGAAAGATCATTGTTTTTCATGATGATAATTTATTGCGTTTGTGTGGGGTGGATAAATTAATAACCGATTGTACATATGTGGAACTGTTGACCTACAATCTGGAAAACACTGAGCAAAAAATCCCTTTGTTTGAAGATGTTCTGAGAATGGTCGATGGTCAGGTTCCTCTGATTGTTGAACTGAAAAACACAAAAAATCTCAATGAGTTATGCTCAAAAACAGCAGAGCATCTCGATCATTATGATGGGTTGTATTGCGTCGAATCGTTTCAGCCTTTAATTGTCAGGTGGTTTTATAAAAATCGGCCAGATGTTGTGAGAGGTCAGCTCTCAGTTGGGCGAAAAAGTCTTAAAGGACTCGATGTTAAATTGTGGCAATGGTTGTTGATTATTTCATTTGCGACAAATTTTATTACGCGTCCCCATTTTATGGCTTTTTATCATGGCGATGCTCGTCGAAAACTGGGCCTTAGTCTGTTTCATTTATTAACCGGCAGGATCGTTGGCTGGACAGTACAGGATACCGACGATATTGAGTATTGTAAAAAGAAATTTGATGCAATCATATTTGAATATTTTGAACCATGAGTTTAAGGCTGAAGGTCTTAAGCTATCGTTTTGATAGCTTAAGACCTTTATTTTGTGTGCCCGGCATGGGTTTTACAATCTAATGGGAAAAGTCCCGAGCACAGGCAGGTAGTGCCAAGTACTTGTTAAATAATTTGCTTCAATTGAATGTTTTTGACCTGTTGAAGGGTCAAAAAACTGCTCTGGTTGCATGTCCTCCAATTGCTCTGTATAATGTCATTATCACAGAGAAAGGAAAGACCCCAAGGAACCTATCTTAGCAGGACAAGCGTTCCGAGGGGTCAACCAACATGATTATTATAGCAAACTATACGTTGGACTACAACGAGGAACACGCTTTTTTTACACAGTGAGTCATGAAATGCCAGGCATCTGCCCGATATGCGGTGGCAAGCTCAATTACCGAGATAATCGGTTGCGGATTTTCAAAGAGTATGGCGGTGATAAAAAGAGGCTGCTGATTCGTCGTCTTAAATGCAAATGCGGAAGGCTGCATCACGAAATCCCGGATTTTCTGGTGCCACATAAGCACTACACGAATGAAGTGCTTGAAAATGTGCTGGATGACGTATCCACACCAGCGGATCTGTCCAGCGAAGACTACCCCTGCGAGATTACCATGAAACGTTGGAAAGACTGGCTTTCAAGGAACCGCTATCAGATTGAGGGGATGCTTCGAACCATCGGTTATAAGCTGCCTGGATTTACTGTAACACTTCTGAAATCCAGGATTTCATTACTCACAGGCCTGCGGGAAAGCGGGAGCGATTGGCTGGCAACCATCCACCGTCTGATTTATAACTGCGGATTGCGATTAACCCCTTAAACGGGAGGCGCGGCATGCACCTGATTTGTTTTGCTGTCATTGGCATGGACATGCTATGATGCGCAAAAAAGGAGGTGCTTGTTTATGACAAAACAGCGCAACACCATTGACGACTGGAAAGAGCAACTTGCCTTACAGCGTCATGAAATGATTACCCCCCTGTTGGATGATTCCCTGGATCCTCAGAAAAAACAGCAGTTAAGGGTTCGGCAGGCCCAAAAGTACGGGCTTTCGACCCGAACGATCAGCCGTTATGAGGCCGCCTATTTAAGCGGAGGCTTTTCCGGTTTAAAGCCAAAATCCCGGGATAAACGGCCATCGCCAGAACTGCCAGAAAATTTTGAAGCCCTGATCCAGGAAGCGATTCTGCTAAAAAGAGAAGTCCCCTCCCGAAGCATCAATCAGATTATTCTGATTCTGGAAATGGAGGAACGGGTTCCGCCGGGGGTACTCAAACGCTCAACCCTCCAGCGCCATCTGTTTGAAGCCGGGTTTGGTAAAAAACAGATGAAACAGTATGTGGAAGCCAAAGTCACATCCGCGGGACGGTTTGTAAAACCCCACCGGATGATGCTTCTTCAGGCCGATATCAAGTATGCCTTGAAGCTGCCCATTGGCAGGAATGGCAAAATGATCCAAACCTATTTATCAGCCGCTATTGATGACTGTACCCGCTATGTCGTTGCCTCCGGTTTTTATGCCCATCAGGAGGCAACCATCGTGGAAGATACCCTGCATCAGGCGATTTTAACATGCGGAAAACCCATGGCCCTTTATCTGGATAATGGAAAGCAATATACGTCCATACAGCTCACTAAAATATGCGCAACACTTGGTATTCGTTTAATGTATTGCAAACCATATTCTCCAGCTAGTAAGGGCAAGATCGAAAAATTTAATCATTTCGTCAATGCCTTTATGGCTGAAGCCAAAGCTGCCAAAATAAAAACCCTGGAGGCATTAAACCACCTGTGGCGGGTCTGGCTGGAAGCCTATTACCATGATAAGCCCCATGATGCCCTGGGTGAAGGGATAAGCCCCAAAATGGCCTTTAATCGGGATAGCCGCAGCCTGACCTTTCTGGATGTCAATCTGGTTGCCGAAGCATTCCTCCATCATGAGCAGCGGCGGGTTGATAAGAGTGGTTGCATCAGCTTTAAAGGGCGAAAATACGAGGTGGGCCTGAGTCTGATTGGCGCAACGGTTACCATCGCTTTTGATCCCCTGCAGGATGAAACCCTCACCATCACCTACCGTGACATGGCGGCCTTTGAATCAAAACCCCTGGCAATTGGTGAGTTTTGCCAGAAAGCGCCCAAAGTCCCGGAACATCTGCTGCCGACAGAGCCGGAAAGTTCGCGATTTCTGGATGGCCTGGAAAAGAAGTATGACCAGGAAAAACGTCAGGTCGCCAATGCCATCTCCTTTGGCACCTATAAAAAGGCGGTGACTGATCATGTATGAATCGTTTTTCGAGATGACCGGCACCCCTTTTGTCCGGGATATCCCCACCGCTGCCCTGTATGAATCCACTTATGGGGCAGAAATTCTGGGCCGACTGTCCTATGCCGCCGATCGTCAGCTGTTTGCCGTCCTGACCGCCGACCCGGGATGCGGCAAGTCGACCATAATCCGGAAATTTACCCAATCCCTTCCCAGTGATGGTTATGTCCTGCTCTACCTGTCGGATTCCAAACTGACACCCCGGTGGTTTTATAAAGGGCTCCTCGATCAACTGGGGATTGAATCCAAATTTTACCGCGGCGATGCCAAAAGACAGTTGCACAAGGAAATCGAGATTATCCGTGGGGTCCAGAAGAAAAAAGTCGTCTGTGTGCTGGATGAGGCGCATCTGCTGGATAAAGAAACCCTCGAAGAATTTCGTTTTTTGCTTAACTTCAAATTTGATTCCATGAGCCCCATGTCACTAATTCTGGTCGGCCAGTCTGAACTCTGGGAAAAAATGAAACTCCAGCGTTATGCCGCCATCCGGCAACGGGTCGATCTGAATTGTGTGCTCCCGCACCTGGACGCCTCACAAACCGCTTCCTATATCCAGTGTCACCTTGCCTACGCCGGTTGCGATCACGAACTTTTTACCGATAAGGCGATGGATGAGATTTATCGCTGTTCCACCGGAACCATGCGGATTATTAACCGGATTTGTGAAAAGTCTCTGATGTACGCCTGTCAGCAACGTAAGAAGCTCATTGATGATCATGCCGTTCGCTATGTCATCGAGCATGAAATGCTCGGAGGTGATCGCCAATGATTGAATATGAATGTCTTCAAACCGTTGGCAAACGAACCACCCGATGGTCCTGCACCATGGAACTCAAAAGAAAGCAGCCACCTTATGAACTGGAGCTCTCCGCAAGGGGACACCACTTTCATATCCTGTTCGGAAAACATGCCTATGGGAATTTTCTCTGCATTCCCAACTGGGACATCGGCTGCGAACTGGCCGACTACGGTGATACCTTCTGGAATACCGAACGACTTTCCCGGCACATGAAAAAAGCAGATGCGATCTCGATCGCTCAAGCATTAGCAGTGATCCGGGAATACTTGAACTAATCCTTGCGATTCGGGGCATCAGCCCCGAATTATTATCGCTTTCAATGACAGCTTTATGAGCAGAACGACGACAACTTATGAGATCAGTTTAGTGCCAACCGAGCAAATCTTTGACACCAACCGAATTTAAACAAAATACACCTGAGCAAGACCTCCTTTCCTAATAGGCATAAAAATAGAACAGTTTAACGACTTGTTCAGGTCAAAAAAAGACACCAAGATTTCTCCTAATGCCTTAAATACTCCGATATATAGACCCCCTACAATTCATAACAAAGAACTTCTTTATAAGTCTAAAATTTTGTCCGCATTTCCTAGTCTTACAAACTATAATAGATAGTTTTAAACGCCAAACACAGTATTATAAATATGTCGCCTATACTTGCTAATCTAAAAAAACATTAAAAAAGTTTTTTCGAGAACTTTCCTTTCATCGGCTTCCTCAATCTTTTAAGAGTTTCACCACTTTATAAAATGATATCATACATCCAATCATACAGCCTATAGCAATAATTTTACTGATTAACAGCATAATTCCCAATGATTCAAACCAATTGCCTGTTAAGTTATTACCTAAGACTAGCACAGTAACTATACCAAGCCATACAAATCCAACGAGTATTAACACAGCCTGTCTTATTTCCCCGGTCCCCCTAGCTTTATCAATAAATGATTTTCTCCCCATATTCCAAGGTTGGAGCAAGAGAACTATTGGCCCATTTAAAATCAATGTAGAAACCACACCTATATCATGCACCAACATAGCCGCAGATAAACATATTATAAACATAAACAAATAAAAGTAAAACTGATTTTCAGGCCGCCTCCACCACCAGTCACTGAAAAGTCTATTTGCTTTTTGTTTAAAATCCTCACGATATGTAGAATAGTAAAAGCTAAGCAATTTTTCAACATAACTATCATTATTTCCAGAAAATTTAACGGCTTTAAGATATTCCTTTTCAGCCTCTATATATTTCCCTTGCTCTGAAAAATGCAAACCTCGATAACAATATGTTTCTGGGTCTGTATCTTCCACACGCTCATGCGATGTAACTTTTGCATCCTTACCAAAACCTATCTTAACATTACCCCAATTTGCCATTTAATCTATCCTTTATATTGAAATTCTTGTACCCATTTTCCTTTTTGCTGTATTTCCGATAAAATCTTTTCGTCAAATTCATATACAGGTGCAGAAGCTTCCAAAGTTACTTTATCGTAAAATGTATCCAATCTATTTCTCTTATAATATATTTGTGAACGTATTTGAATTGTATTGACAACTCTATCTACAGTACATATTGCTTTTTGCATTGCTTTTCGTGCATCATAACCAATATACTTCTGTACAACATTTGCTGCCGTATTATTCAACCATTCCTTGATGTCATTCCAAAAATATAAAAATGCTCCTACCATCAATACAGCTC
>Ga0265295_1004827_pt1 | contig 17813 bp, 15 predicted proteins | sample Munlansysbiofilm_FD_192503 | JGI IMG/M metagenome (GOLD analysis project Ga0265295, IMG submission 192503) | Leachate microbial communities from a municipal landfill in Southern Ontario, Canada - Methane capture system biofilm | ecosystem: Engineered > Solid waste > Landfill > Unclassified ...
CTGGGTAGTTCCCTGGTAAAAATTGAAGTTTGCACCGGCCGCTACGCCAAACCACCACGAGGGATTTGTGTAGGTGGTATCCTGTGCTTGGATCGTCGATAGACCACCTACAGCAATTAAAACGGCTAAAAAAAAACTTTTAAGTGCCAGACTGAAAGGGAATCGCGCCTGACGCGATCCCTTTTTATTATTAAAATTATTTTTCATGATCTAATATAATTATGGTGTAGTTATTATAGTGGCAGCCATCGTAACTGCGCCAATACGTGTTAATGCTCTTCCATTGAGTACAGCACCGGTATTCAGCGATATTGACTGATCAGCCAGAACATTTCCGTAGAAGACGGAGGTTGTTCCAAATGTTGCCGAAGTGCCAACAACCCAGAAGATGTTATTTGCCTGTGCGCCACCAGCCAAAACAATGCTGGTTGCAGGATCTGTTGTTAATGTGGATCCTATCTGGAAAATCCATACAGCATTTGAATTACCTTGTGCATCGAGTGTAAGGATTCCATTAGCACCCGTTCCGGATATTCCACTTGTTGATGAATTGGTGTACAGTCCTGGAGTAAGCGTTAAGCCACCGAGTTGCCCTGGCAATGAAATGGCATCTAATACTCTACCCTGGCCATCAATATAAGCAGCAGTTAAACACAGTTTTGCATCAGCTGCCGCAGGAGTGTTGATCTCAAGCGATCCATTTATGACTCCCGGTGGGAATCCCGTAATGGCTGTACCCGGACTTAACCCAACATCGCCATTAATTATTGAAGGACCGGTACTTGTAATTGTAGAGCCTGCAAGTATTGCAAAGGGTACAGTACAATCAAGGTCAATTATCGGCGGGCCTGATGGAGGTAAAATAACTTCCTCAAAGTTGGCGACCAAAGTCCGGTTTTCGGTGATGATAAAGCTATAGTTTGCGTTCGAAGAAACAATGTTTGCACCTTCCGTCCAATTTGTGAATGTGTAATCTATCGCAGCAACTGCTTCAACAGTTACCGAAGCTCCTGCATCATACAAACCTGCGCCGTTTGTTGTTCCGCCATCCAGCGGACTGGATGTAAGCACTACGGTATATTGTTGGACATCAGCCTCAAAGTTGGCGACCAAAGTCCGGTTTTCGGTGATGATAAAGCTATAGTTTGCGTTCGAAGAAACAATGTTTGCACCTTCCGTCCAATTTGTGAATGTGTAATCTACTGCCGCAACCGCCTCAACTGTTACCGAAGCACCTTCGTCATACACACCTGCGCCGCTTGTTGTTCCGCCTTCTGCCGGATTCGATGAGAGCAATACTGTATATTGCGGGGTAGTTGAATTAGAGAAGTTGGCTACCAGCGTCCGGTTTGCGGTGATGATAAAGCTATAGTTTGCACTCGAAGAAACAATGTTTGCACCTTCTGTCCAGTTCGTAAAAGTATAATTTACTGCCGCAACTGCTTCAACCGTTACCGAAGCTCCTGAATCATACAAACCTTCACCACTTGTCCCTCCGCCTTCCGCCGGATTCGATGAGAGCACTACAGTATATTGCTGGACACCAGCTTCAAAGTTAGCTACCAACGTCCGGTTACTGCTTATTATAAAATTATAGTTTGCATTTGTAGAAACAACGTTTGCTCCTTCTGTCCAGTTCGTAAAGGTGTAACCCACTGCCGGAACTGCTTCAACTGTTACCGAAGCTCCTGAATCAAACACACCTTCTCCGCTTGTTGTTCCGCCTTCCACCGGATTCGATGAGAGTATTACTGAATACTGTGGGGTAGTAGAGTTAGTGAAGTTAGCTACCAAAGTCCGGTTTCTGGTGATGATAAAACTGTAGTTTGCACTCGTAGAAACTATGTTTGATCCTTCTGTCCAGTTTGTAAAGGTGTAACCTACTGCCGCTACTGCGTCAACTGTTACCGAAGCACCTGAATCAAACAAACCTTCTCCGCTTGTTGTTCCGCCTTCCGTCGGATTTGATGCAAGCATTACTGAAAACTGTGGGGTAGTTGTATTAGAGAAATTGGCTACCAAGTTCCGGTTTCCGGTGATGATAAAACTATAACTTGCACTCGACGAAACTACGTTTGTTCCTTCTGTCCAGTTTGTAAATGTGTATCCTACTGCCGGAACTGCTTCAACAGTTACCGAAGCACCTGAATCAAACAAACCTTCTCCGCTTGTTGTTCCGCCTGCCGCCGGATTCGATGAGAGGGAAACGGAATACTGCTGTGTAGTTGCTGTAAAGTTGGCTACCAAATCGCGGTTACCGGTTACAGCAAAAGTATAATTTGCACTTGAAGAAACAATGTTTTCTCCTTCTGTCCAGTTTGTAAAGGTGTATGCTACCGCAGGCATCCTTGCAGCCTGCTTGTTTGTGCGCTCGCTCATATAGCTTGTAAATGCAGGCCCACTTGCCGGTACTGCGCTAACTGTTATCAAAGTTCCTGACACAAACGAACCTCCTCCGGTGGTCGTTCCTCCTTCTGGCGGGTTCGACGAAAGCGAAATCGTATATTGCGGGGAAATCGATGCAAAGTTGGCTAACAAAGTCCGGCTTCCGGTGATGATAAAACTATAATTAGCACTTGCAGAAACTACGTTTGTCCCTTCTGTCCAGTTCGTAAAGTTGTAACCTAATGCCGGAACTGCTTCAACTGTTACCGAAGCACCTGACTCAAACGAACCTCCACCGCTTGTTGTTCCACCTGCTACAGGATTCGACGAAAGCGTTACTGTATGCTGTGGGATAATTGACGTAAAATTGGCTGACAGCGTCCGGTTGCCGGCAACGATAAACGTATAATCAGCACTCGTAGAAACTATATTTTCTCCTTCTGTCCAGTTTGTAAAGGTGTATGCTACTTCGGGCATCAATGCAGCACGCTTGTTTGAATTCTTGTCCAGTTCGTTTGCAATTGATTTCCCTCCTGCCGGCACTGCGCTAACTGTTATCGAAGTACCTGTGTCAAACGTACCTCCACCACTTGTTGTTCCGCCCAGCTGGGGATTCGAGGCTAGGGTAATTTGCGGCTGTGTAGTAAAACTCCAGACAAAATCTTCCTGAAGCGCGCTTTTCATTGGATCTCTCACTCCTTTTTTTATTATCGCTGTATAAAGCGTATAGGGAGCAAGCGGGCTTGCGGGAACGAAATTAAAAATAGCAGTCTTAGCACTTACCGGGCTAACCACTCCTGCAATAGGAGTTGTATCCTGCATCAATATAAAGGATTTAGTATTGATCGTTGCAGCATCCATGATTTCATTAAACGTGGCTACTATACGCTTATCGGCAACTATATTTACGCCTTCATCAGCGGGATCAGTGAGTATCACCAAGGGGCAAATACCTATAACTTCTCCCTCATAGTCATCTTTTTTACAGTGCGTCATAAAAACAGCCAGCACCATTATCATCAACATGGGTATAATTAAATACCCCGAAAACCTCTTCCTTTTTTTCAAAAGAAATTTTTCTTTCATCAAAGTCGTTTTGTTTAACATGTTCAGTAAAATTTAGCGATTAAATTATTTTCATAAAATTACTTTATAGCAAGAGCACAAGCATTACATATTCCTCCATAAGAGTTACACATATCACACGTTTTTTAGTAACCAGCTGTTTATCTGAATAGTACAACTGCTGGTTTTCCAATCTCAAAATCTCGAAAACCAAAATCTTCGGTTTGAAATGAGTTAAATTTAAATACATCAACACCATTTCCCGGGATTTCGGGATAGAATGAAAGTGAGAGTTGAAAAGTGCTCATCACCAGGTTTTCGTTTTTTATTAAAACCCCCACACCAATATGTGTATATACCCTACTATCGCGGAATCCCTTTTTTGCATCGCCAAGCATACCAACTGAAAAGCTTAAATACGGTCCAAAATGAAAGCCAATAAAACTCCAGGGAGCATACAATTGAGTTTGAGAAGTAAACACTGCCCGGCTGTTTCCTGATAATGTGGAACTGTTAAATCCTTTCAGGCCATATTCATTATTTAGGGTCAGGCTATCGTAATCAATACGGTTGATGCCAATAATAAGCTGCGGTTTTATAAACTGCCTGAGTTTCCAGGGCCCGATTTCGATCAGCTTGGTAAAATAATTTATGCCTGCACGAAAAACACCCTGCCTGGCTTTTAATGAATGCAGAAATGTGCCATATTCGAAATTGGTACTCAGGTAACCCCACGAATAATAATTGCCTGACGAGAACCGGCCTCCTATATAAATACTTCCAAGATCATTTTTTTTCTGAAAGCCGCCCGTTAAACCTATAACTTTCCCCACCGGGACATCTTCTGTTACCCCGAACTTGAAAATATACTTATCCTTAAAATATAAGCGCGATGAAACACCTACGCTTATAAGATAAAAATTCTCGTTAGTATAAAACTGAAGTGTATCAATGATTTCGGGTGGTTTTTCCAGAAAAAGGGTTCGGATAAACCGTGCGCTTGTAATAAAATTGGTTGTGCGTTCAAAATCTCCATTTCCTTTAAAAATACGAACGGCATTCCCTGCCCAATAATCTTGCTGATTATATTTAAACCGCATAAAGTTGATGGGTCCAAATGCTCCAATATTAAGTTGTTGCGAAACGCTAATGCCTGCCGCCCATTTTGCCAAAGGCGAGAAAAACGGCCTGTCAATGGCTATGCCTTTAATAAAGTTTCCGTTTTCGTCAGTACCGTATTGTAATGTCGAATTAATATAGGTGTTGCGAATATTTGGCACAAAGTATTTTGTTTTATAGGCATAATCACCGTTTGAATGATTCCACACAAAGTCGTTTTTGAATTCATGACCCAAACCCAGAAAATTAAGTTCTCTCAGTCCAAAGCTAATGCGGGTAGGAGCAATTGAGCCGTCCGGAATGAGGCTCCATTTATCTAATTCACGAATAGTTATATCAACAGAATCAGGGCTTCCGGGAACAGTCTCAACATAAAACGAAACATCGGTTACATAACTCATACTTCTAACCAGCCGCTCGGATTCTGTTGCCAGCAAGGCATCAAAAACTTGGTTTTTACGGATGAGTAATAGGTTTCTAATGGTACTGGCATTGGATTGCCGGTGTAAACTATTTCCTGCTCTGGTAAAAAAATTTAGCGATGAGGTGATGGTATCGCCTATCGAGTTTCCAAAGGGATCCAGCGTTTTGATGTTTATGTTTCGGATAATCTTCCCTTCAAAAGTGGAATAGGGTTTTTGTATCTTTCTTTTGCTTTTCTTTATTTTTGTCAGACCGGATTCAACCGGTTTAAAAAATAAGCGATAGGCAAATTTGGTAAACTTATTTTGGTTGCTATAGTTTTCTATATTCTCATAAAGGCGTGTTGAATCTTTTTGAATTGGGTCTTCCTGCGCAAATACACAATCATTTGCCAGTAATGAAATAAAAATCAGTATGATAACATTTCTGAAGCACATTGTCTCTTCCCATTTCCAAAAGTTTATTCTTTATCCTTTTTATTTGATTCAATTTCAACTCCATTTTGCATCTCCATTTCTTTCTTCAGCTTTGCCTCTTCTTTTGCTTTCCGTCTGTAATAGCCCCTGAAGAAGAAATTTTCCTTGAGCGCTTCCATATTTTCATTCAGTCCCTCTGCGCTTTCTTTGAGGTTAAAAATGGTTTCCGAAATATTTGATGCAGTTGTTGTATCCCTGATTAACATGCCGAGCGTGCCTTTACCACTGTTGATATCTATCATGATTTCGCCAAGCTGGTTTGAAGCAACTTCTGTTTTGGCAGCAGTTTTTTTCAGGCTCTCCATAAAGGCAAACACATTATCTTTAGTAAGCTCAATAGTTTCATCCAAACCTTCCGAGCTCTTTTTGAAATTTGCAATGGTTTGATTGATATTTTCTGCAATGGTAGAATCTTGGATTAACCTGCCCAGGGTGCCTTGTCCGCTATTAATATTTTTCATTATTTCAGCAAGTTGCTGCGTGATAATTTCTACACTCACCGTTGATTTTTGAAAACTCGCGATAATGGCATCGGTTTCGACCGGCTCTTTGGACGAAAGTTTTTGTCCGTCCTCAGCCATTGGTGCATCAGGACTTCCATAAGTAATAACGATCAGCCGGTCGCCAATGAGTCCTTCTGATCCAATGGCAGCTTGGCAGTCTGCTTTAATAAATTGCTGAACACTCTTTTTTACCAGCATATCTACCGAAACGGTTGAGTCGTTAATGATTTCAATTTTATCAACAGTCCCAACATTTATCCCGGTAAAGCGGACGTTATTTCCCACCTGCAAGCCGCTCACATTTTGAAAAGTAGCATTGAGCTTAAAAACAGGGTTAAACAAATTTTGCTGTTTCCCGATGATAAAAATGGCGAGCACAAACAAGGCCAGCCCACCGATAATAAACAAGCCCAACCGTACTTTAAATTTCTCAGTATGTGTATCCATGATTTTTCTTTTTTTCGTTTTTTATTTAAAGAACGATTTTATAACAGGGTCTTCTGACTTTTCAAACATTTCCAGGCTTCCCTCCAAATAAATTTTGCCGTCCATTAACATCACAACACGGTTTGCATTCGTGCGCGCACAGGCAATGTCATGCGTGATAATTATGGATGAGGTTTTGTACTTTTCCTGCACCTCGTTGATGAGTAAACTTATTTCGTCTGAGGTTATCGGGTCGAGACCTGTTGTAGGTTCGTCATACAACATGATCTTAGGGTCTGCAACAATGGTTCGTGCCAGACTTATTCTTTTTCTCATACCGCCTGAAAGTTGTGAGGGCATCTTATCCCTCGAATCGGGCAAGCCAACGTTTTCAAGCACTTCATCAATTTTTTCTTTAATCTCTTTTTCAGAAATACCTTTTTTTATTCTCCTTAAGTGAAATTCCAGGTTTTGCCTCACCGTCATAGAATCGTACAAGGCACCGCTTTGAAACAGGAAACCCATTTGCTTCCTGAGGTCGTTCATTTCTTCCCGTTCTAAAGCCATTACATCCTGCCCAAATACATTGATTAATCCACCATCAGAATTTAACAACCTGACGATACATTTTATCAGAACAGATTTTCCGCTGCCCGATTTACCAAGCACCACCAGGTTTTCGCCTTTATAAAGTTTCAAGGAGACATCTGTTAAAACTGCCTGATTGTCGAAGGATTTTCTGAGATTATCAATCTCGATCACAGCTTCGTTCCGGTCTATTGTATGTGGTGAATTGGTGGTCATATTTGTATGCTTTAAATTACCATCATGTCAGTTATCTGAACTGCGATTAAGTCGATTATAATCACCAGCAGAGAAGCCAGCACTACCGCCGAATTAGCTGCAACACCAACACTCGCGGTTCCGCGCCCGGCGTTATAACCTTGGTAACATCCGACCAAACCAATTACGGCTCCGAAAAAGAACGTTTTTACAACAGCAGGCAGTAAATCCATAAAAGTGACTGATTTGAATGCCTGCGAAAAAAACAGCACAAAGCTTACATCACCTTTTATATTGGCGCCGGCCCAGCTTCCAAGAATACCGAAACCATCAGCATATAATACGAGTAAGGGAATCATCAGCGTTGCGGCAAGCACCCGGGTAACCACCAAAAAACGCATCGGGTTGATGGAGGAAACTTCCATGGCCTCTATCTGTTCGGTTACTTTCATCGAACCCAGCTCTGCTCCCATACCCGAACCGATTTTACCGGCACAGATTAATGCTGTTATCACCGGCCCTATCTCTCTGATAAGTGATAAGGTCACCATTCCCGGAAGCATGGTTACTGCACCAAAATCAACCAATACCGGCCGCGACTGAATGGTTAGCACCAGGCCCATAATGGCTCCGGTAACCGTTATTAAGGGCAATGATTTATAGCCAATTTGATAGCACTGGCGAAAAAATTCCTTCACTTCAAAATCGCGCGAAAACGTTTCTTTTAGCAGCACGGTAATAAAGATGAAGACAGACGCAACTTCTAAGAAAAAAATACTTGCAATCTGGGTTTTCTCCAAAGTTTTTTCACTCAGCCTCCTGGATTGCTGTGTGGCAAATCCTTTTACTTTAACGACCGGAGTGAATTTTTTCATAATTACGCTCTTTTAAATACAAGTTTTTAATCTTTAAAATCAGCTGTGTGTAATTCCAACTATATCAATATTTCCAGAATACAAAGGTAAAGACCGGTATTCACGAATGCTTTACAGCATTCTTGACAAGAGTTACATCATTCACACATCTGAAGCAAAATACTTTTGAATTTACTTTTTCGAAATTTGTTTAATCCTAAATAAGGGAGGCATGGTGTCGCCCAGTAAAAATCCCCAAGGTTCCAGAGGTTTAATATGGTCGAATATAAGTTTGGCAATGGCCGTAAGCGGAATCGCAAGCAACATGCCCTGAATGCCCCACATAACGCCAAAAACAATTACAGCAATGATAGAAGCAAGGGCATTGAGTTTCACTTGTGAGCCAACAATTTTCGGGGTAATGAAATTGTTGTCAATAAATTGTGTGAATATATAAAGCGCCAGAACCAACAATGCAAACCAGGGCGAGGATTTTGTTGCGACGGCAATCATCATCGGCAACAGGGCCGCAATGATGGAACCGAGGTATGGAAGGAGATTGAGAAAGGCACCTATTATGCCAAGAATTATCGCATATTCTATGCCCAATATCAAAAGCCCTACGGAATACATCGTAGCAATTATGGCCACTTGTATAAGAAGCCCTATGAGGTAACGCTGAATAAGTGTCTTTATCAAAATAATCACTTCGCTTACTTTGCTGCGGTTGTTTTCACCAAAAACCCGGCGAAAAAATTCAATTAGCAGTGGCTGATAAAATAATATCATAAATACATATACCGGAATCAGAAATAAAAAAGCCAGTGTACTACCCACATTCATAATGGTTTGACCAATTTCCAAACTGCCGATGAGTTCATTTTTGGTTTCTGTAATCCAGGCTGTGATTTCGCGATTACTGAGGTTGAAATGCCTCGATATATAGACGATGGTTTGGTTGATAATCTCTGTAAATTTATCTACCAGTTTTGGCAGCGATTCGGTAAAGCGGTATGCTTGTGAATACAGAAGCAGACCTAATGAAGCAATGACTATAAGTGTTAGGAATAAAGTAATGATAATAGCCAAAACCCGGTTAACCTTATACTTGACAAGCAGGCTTACAATGGGATGTAAAACAATGGAAATAATGGTCGCGAAAATAAGCGGTACAATAATGCTCTTGGCGATGTACAAAACAGCAAAAAAGGCAATCATGCCGATAAAGACAAGAGGTGCCTTGACACTAAAGGGAAATTCTGTTCTGCCTAGTTTATTCGTTTGCATAAATTATTCTTCTTTATGCGAAATACGTTGAGAAATATAATGTCCGACAGCCCTGACTGTTTTTGGGTTTTGCGCGATTATATTGGCAACACCGAATTGCAAAACGGTTCCTAATAATCTTGCAAGTTTATTTCCTGACCAACCTACAATGGCCTTTTTAGACACATAACCAACTGCAAGTCCGACACCGGCACTCAAAAGATTGTCAGCAATATAAGGAGATGTAGTGATTTCTTTCAGTGTATTTTGAAGTAGTTTACGCGGATTTAAACTTTCCGAAGTTTGACGAAAACGATTTTTCATCAACTGTAAGTTAATGACCCTTTCTGCCTCAAGCAATTGGATAGCATCCTGAAGTTCGGTGGTGTAATATCTTTTTTTCATTGGATTCTATTTATGAGCCTTTTTGATGATATAATCAGAAACCCTCGTTTTAATGCAATCGTGCATAAAGAAATTTACCACGAGTGCAGCAAATCCATAAAACGCTGCAACGGCTAAATAGCCAAATAAGGCATCCCCCAATATGTCGCCAAGATAAGACGCCAGGCCAAGCGAGAGAAAAAGCAGGAATAACATTAGAATTAGAAAAAAAATAGCATGTGGAACTAAAGAAGAAACCACATCCGATGTTCTATAAATCGTCTTCAGTTTTACGAGATCATAGCTTGTTTTACCATAATCGGCAGCACTTTCCAGTAGCGATTCTAATGAATCCACAATATCTTCTACAGTTTCGGACATAATGCTATTGTTTTTCTAAAATTTTATTCGCTTCAGTTTTTCTTTATGATTTTCTCAATTTCTTGAGATTTAGCCATTTTCTCTTCCGCGAACTCAGTAACTTCTGCTTTTACTTTATCGGCATAGTCAGTAACTTCGCCCTTTACAGCTTCAAATTTATCGGTAACGGCATCAAGTAGCTCCTCTAACTTATCCTTGACAGAATCGACATAATCTTCGCCCTTCCTAACAATCCTTTTTCTGGTTTTCGAGCCTTTTGCAGGAGCAAATAAAATCCCTGCCAATGCACCGGCGGCTGCGCCTGCCAGTATGCCTAAAAAAACTTTTTCTGAGCCCATAATTATTTATTTTATTGATTTATTGATTACTACAAAGGTCAGTCTCCTTTCGCCTTTGTGTGTTACACAATTTCGAAAAAAAATTACATCATTCACACTTTTGAAAATGTTTGTCCTTTTTTTTAGTAAAAACAGTTTTAAACGTGCCCAACTTTATGCCGAAATAGCGCTACTACTTGCTCTTGGCATAATATCTAATGGCTTCAGGCATAAATTGTTTTAGCTTTTTTATCCTTGTCGCATCTGAGGGGTGGGTACTTAAAAACTCAGGTGGTTTTGCACCTCCGGCATCTGACATGCGCTGCCAGAAAGGGATTGCTTCCTGTGGATTGTATCCGGCCATGGCCGCAAATATCAAGCCGTAATGGTCGGCTTCTGTTTCCTGCTGTCGCGACCAGGGCAACACAGCACCAACCGTGCTTCCGATGCCATAAGCCTGCATAAATAAATTCTGTGTTTCTTGTGGTTTTTGTGCTAAAGCAACTTCGAGTGCCATTCCACCCATCTGTTGAACGATACCCTGGCTCATGCGCTCGCTGCCATGCTTTGCGATAGCATGCGCAATTTCGTGGCCAACTACAATAGCGAGTGCTGTTTCATTTTGGGTTATATCCAATAAACCCGTATAAACAACCACTTTCCCGCCGGGCATACACCAGGCATTAGCTTCTTTGCTGGCAACCGTGTTAAACTCCCAGTTGTATCCTTCTATTACCGATTGTTTTCCCTGTCCCTGATAATACTTCGTTATAGCATTTGAAATGCGCGCACCTACGCGATCAACCATGGCAGCAGCATCACTGCTGGAAGGGTTCAACACCCTGTTTTCGTGCAGAAATGTGTTGTATTGAGCTACAGCCATCATTTGTAACTCCGATTCCTGAACCAAACTCAGCTGCTTACGGCCGGTTACCTGGTTGAGAATACATCCGGAAAAAAAACCGGCCATTAATAATACAATTATGATCTTTTTCATTAGTAGATTTTTTAAAATGAAAAAGTGAGGTTTCAGCTCCCAATTTCAAAAGCTAAACTATTGATAAGCCCGTAAATAACATAATACCAGAGCGCTAAATCAAGGATTAAAACATCTTTTTCCCTTGAATAACTCTAAGTATTACAGCGATGAGTGCAATAACAAGCAGGATATGTATAATCCCACCGGCATTGTAACCAATAAATCCGATTGCCCATGCAATAATAAGGACTACAGCGATGATGTAAAGTAAATTTGACATGACTTAAAGTTTTTAAGTGTTAATAAAATTATAAGAATAATGAGACTATTGTTCAAATACTGATCACACAAGCTACAGCCTGTCCTGCCCAGTGGGAAAGCAAACTGAGAATTAGTGCAGCCTATAAAACAGCTTACTATACTGAGCTAAAGCCTGCGCCAATTGATGGTCAAATCAGCATTAAAAAATGAAATATATTGTGTTTACGTAAAACAACAATTTTACTTTACACTGGAGCCAATATTTCCCTGGCTAATAATATTATCAAAATCAACTGCTGTTTGATAAATGTTTATATATCCATTATAAACCAGCCAGTTATCATAAGTGATATCCAAACCCGAGTCCAGTTTTCGGATAGTGGTATAGCTCTTCCCGGTTGTACCATCAACACTGCTTAGCGCTTTTGTTACCGGCCCACCACCTATTGTTTCAATTGAACTTAAGTTTATAGTTGCGGGATAAGCTTCGCCCGCAATAGTTCCCGTAAGACTAAGGGTTACAAGGGTACTCCCGTTTACTCTTTTTTCGAAGAGCGCGGTTCCCTTCACGCCAAAATTACCAACGGTTCCAAGTGTATATGTTTTGTTGGTTTTAGTAATAACATTGCCTCCAATATCTCCTTGAGCTAAAATTACATTGGGGTTACTGCTTTTCACCACTCTTACAAAACCGTTATAAGTGATCAACTGACTGTAAGTTAAAGAAGTTATCAGGGTACTGCTGGTGCCGGAAGCATCAATAGGATTAAGTTGCTGAACTAGTTCGCCTCCTTCAGCAATGGTGTTCATGTACAATGCGGCCGGGTGACTTCCTGATGGCGCACCAGCAAGTTTTATTGCTATGGTTGCAGAGCTGGAAGTTGTTTCAATAAAAGTAACAGTGCCTGTAACTCCCAACACATCTTGTACTTTCAGATCATAACTTGTTTCTCTGACAGGATCCTCATCCTTTTTGCAACCGCTGGTTGGCAAGATTAAAGTTGCCATCAAAACTATTGATAATAAGGAGATTAAATTTTTCAGTTTGAGCATTTTATTCTTATTTATTTCCCGTAAATGACGGACCAGCCGTGAAACTATTTTCACATAACAAAGATACAGATTTTATGTCCTAAAAAACATTATATAATTCTGAATAAGACTTACATTTATCACACATTCTCAGCTTTAAAAAAGCGCCTTTATACAAAACGCGATGGAGAGGACATGGAAATGCTATTTTCTGATTCCCTTTTATTAGTGGTTAAATAAATTGGTTTTCTTTGTCTGCTATTTGTTTTGACTTCGTGTGAAAAACTTTTTGAGTGTCGATTTTCTGAGCCAATATACTTTTCAATGGTTAACCGGGCCATCAGGTAACTTACGGTTGATTCCGCGCCCTGATTGAGGTTCACGTTGAATTCTTCCAAGCCATCATAACAGCCGCCGGTACAAGGATTATAGATAATTTGATGCAGCCTGTTATTACCTAAAAACCAATTGAAGGCAATTTTCATTTTTTCGTCGTATTTCTCGTCCTTAAATGCATCGTGAAATTTAACCAGCGTCAAAATCGTATAAGCCACATCAATGGGTTGCTCACCAAAACCACCTTGCTTTTCTCCTTTTTGAAGCCAGTTAATATTGGAAATTACTTCGATCCCGTTTTCATTAAAAATTTGAGACAAGAGAAAATTAAATGATTTTACGGCGATATTTTTATATGTGTCATCTCCAGTCAAAAGCCATGCGTATAACAAGGACTCTGACAAAACACTATTGGCATAAGTAAGATAACTTTCAAACCATTCCCATCCTTTTTCTGATTCATGCTTATACATCTCAACCAGCCGACCGGTTAATGTTTGTATCAATACCAGATTTTCAGGAGAAGCCATCGTTTGATGATAATAGTAAATCCCTTTTATGGCAAATGCCATTGCCCGCGTGGAATGCATGGGTTCAATGCATTGGAAAGTAGCTTTTAGAATTGCATTGGCTTCTGAGACTATTTCGGCGGGAAGAATAGCTGATAACGAGCACAAATATCCTAAAGACCAGATGGCTCTTCCGTTAGAATCATCCAAATTAACAGCATCATTTTGCTTGGTGAATTGATTATTTTGATCGGTATAATTAAGAAACCCACCTTCGGGCTGCTGGCAATATTTGATAAATTGCAGGTATTTCTGAATATAACTAACACATCCCTCGTCGCCGGTTGATTGGTAATACATGCACATGGCAATCATGGCGCGGGCATTATCATCCAGCGTGTATCCGGTGCTGAGATCCGGTTGGTTAATCTTTGAAAATTGGATAATTCCAATATCAGTGGTCATTTTCTTCAGGTGATCCAGCTTAATACCAGGAACATTGAATTTTAGTGGAATTGTTTCTGTTATAAACTGATCCAGAAGCAAGGCATGTGCTACGGCTGAATTTTCCCAGGCCGTTAGAACTATTTTCTGCAAGGTATTTCTGCTCATCTCCTCCCGCTTCGAGTCATCTTTTAACAGCAGAATAACTGCATCAGCCAATTGTTTCGAATTGCGAAAATCAAAGATAATCCCTGTGTCTTTCGTCAGTATTTCCAGGGCATGTGGCATTGGCGTAGAAATAATTGGGCAGGCGCAACTCATGGCATAAACAAAAGTTCCGCTTACTGCCTGATTCGGATCATCTGAGGTAAACAGGTATATGTCAGTAAGTTGTAGGTATTCCAACAATTCGGGCAGAGGCACGTACTTATTAATAAATCGCACATGATCTTGAAGATTAAGTTTTGCGACCAATCTTTCCAGCATTTCACGGTATTTTTCTCCTTCTGATTTCACTACTTCAGGATGCGTTTTCCCGATGACAAGAAATATAACTTCCGGACTTTCTTTTATAATTGCAGCTAAGGCTTTCAATGTAGTTTTAATGCCTTTTCCTGAACTCAATAACCCAAAAGTACTGAGCACTTTTCGGTTCTTGAGGTCATATTTTTCCTTTAGAAAGGTTTCGCTTAAATGAGGAACCAAATGCGTGCCGTGGGCGATAACAGCTATTTTATCTTCCGAAATTCGATAATCATTTTTCAAAATTTCGGCTGAAGAATTCGTCATTACAATAATTGAACGACAGACAGCTGCAACACTTTGTACTATTGACTTTAGTCTTTCATTAGGAAGCGGAAGCACGGTATGAAAAGCAATGACAAGCGGTTTTGAAAGTTTGGATATGAATCTCAGAAATGCCTTTTCCTGCTTGGCAAAAAGTCCAAACTCATGCTGAATTAGAACGATATTTATTGACTCGTCCTGATTTATTGTATTTGCCATTATTTCATATTCTGAAGCAATGGATGTGTTCAAGGTATATTTGACTTCGCCGGGATACAGGTATGTTGAATCACCGGTTTCCAAAGCACAAACCCTTATTGTTAGAGAGTTACTGAATTTATTGTTTATAGCCGTAATCAAATCTTGCGAATAGGTTGCGATTCCACATACTCTGGGCGGGTAGGAAGAAATGATCAGGATTCCGGCTTTTTTCTTGGTTGCATCCGGGTTTGATTTTAATCCTTCAGCTTTTGGAATAATCGGTAAATAATTAGCATTCAATGATTTGACAAACCCCTTTGGATGAGTATTATTCGCGCCAAAACCATGAGTAATTATTTTGTTTTTCATTTTCCCGATTTACTTTGTAACTTTTGCTTTATACAATAGGTATAAGCCTTGATTAAAGATCCGCAATTATTTTTTGTATCTCTTCTTTGGTTTTGCCGAGCTTAACCTGAAGCCTTCCCAGCATTTCGTCGTGCTTACCTTCTACCAATAGCAGATCATCGTCAGTGAGCAATGCAAATTTTTGTTTGAGTTTGCCTTTTGTCTTGATCCAATTTCCGGATAATTCTGTAGTGTTCATATTTTTAATTTTTTTGGTGAATAAATTTACCTTACAAAGATGAACTCATTGACAGCTGAAAACATTACACAATTCCGATTATGAGTTACATCATTCATACTTTTTCGGATAAAACCCATTCCTTTTAAATAGTTTAAATCTCGAAAAGGAAAGAAGGAATTTACATGCTTAATTTTTGCGGGATGATTTTCCAGCTTATTGATTCCATCTTGTTGATGGAAAATCAAAAAACCAAGCTATTTCATTTTATTCCCGATACCCGGGAAAGCAAAAAATAGTTCGGCTTTTCGACTGTGCTAAATCAGTAACCAAATATAAATTACTGATACACTTATATTTACATCAATACATATAGTTTGCTGACCACAATTCGTTATATTCTACCTTGGTGGATAGCATTTGCTTCAATTCTTTTTTCGTTCGTTTCAGCATGGCTTTATGTTTTCCACGCATCTCCTCTTTTTTGCCTTCTTCAAACAGCAAGTCATCACCGGTGAGTGCTGCAAATCTCTGTTTGAGTTTGCCTTTCTCCTCACTCAAATTCAATTTTGATTTAATCGTTCTCATTTCGTAAGATTTTTTAAATTAAGGAACTATTGCTAAAATAAACCACAAAAAGCAACCTACAATTAAACGCAGCCATTATCCTGTGTGTGATAATTTCATACAGTAAGTTGAAAAAAACTGACTCTACAAAGATGTGTCTCTCCTGACTTAAAAGCCTTACACAATTCCGCAAGGAAGTTATATCATTCACACATTTTTGTACAATTATGATCCTATTTGTAGGCTTTCAAAATCTTGATTCAAACAAAAATTACTCCTTTGATGCTTTTATTTGTTCAGATTTTCCAGAGGACTTTAACACATCGAGTAGTTCTCTGAGATTTACGGTTGCATAGGTTGACGCGTGGTCAGACATGGCGTATGGGATTATCAGGTCTTCATTATGAATAATAGAACCACAGGAATAAATTACGTTTGGCACATAACCTTCCCGTTCCGATTCGTTGGGCATCATCAATGGGCGAATCAGCCGTCCGATTTCAATTTCGGGATTTTCAAGATCAAACAAAGATGCGCCCAGCGTATATTCCCGCATAGGCCCTACAGCATGGGTGATTACCAGCCAACCATCATCTGTTTCAATCGGCGATCCGGCATTTCCGATTTGAACCAATTCCCATGGGTACTTAGGTTGCTGAAGCAATATGGCAACATGCCAGTTATTGATACTGTTAGAGTAAGAAATGTAATTATTTACGCCATCCATCCGGCAAAGCATCACATATTTTCCACCGATTTTTCGTGGAAAAAGTGCCATTCCCTTATTTTTTGCAAGCTCCCCGTTGATAGGCAACATCTTGAAGTTGTAAAAGTCTTTGGTACTGATCAGCTTGGGCATCACATTCATACCGTCATAAGCAGTGTAGGTGGCGTAATAAGTGATATCGCCATCATCATCAGTAAATTTGACAAAACGCGCATCTTCAATCCCCTTCTGCTCGGTGGCCGATACGGGAAAAATAACCCTTTCGGAAATAGCCGAATCGATAGAGAAGTGAATCTCATAATGCGATAAAGCAAGCCCCATCATTTGATTTATTATTAAGAGTTGGTTTTGCGAGATTTTTGGTTTTTTGATGACAGCAGAAAGCTCCTTCATCAATTCGCCGTAGGTAAAATCATCACCCAAATTATTTAAAATAAAATCCGGAGAAATCACCTTTTTTTTAACGTAAATTTCTTCCAGTTTTCCCCTGAAACTCGTCTTATTGTAGATATTTCGTTTTATTTTTTCGGCTTCGGCCAGCATTTTACCAACCGGTTCAAGGGTCAGGTCATTGTTCCGGTCGAGCATCCCTGAACGGAAAACCACTGACGAGATATGACCTTCACCGGTGGCCCGAAAGCTAAAAATCACCCTTTTTTCGTCGGGACGCATGCCGGCCTGATCAGGGTCCTCAACCACCGAAGGATTGAAAAATGCCGCTGATTCAATGGAGTATTCCATCGTAAAATAGGAGCCAATCAAAGCCTTTCGGGATTCACTCAGATCCTCTTCCTTCACTTCTATTTTATCAAATATCGGAGCCAGCCTGGCAAAATGGTTTTCAAAAATGCGCGAAATATTCCTGTGCCGGCGCGAGAAACCTCTTAATAGCTGGCTTAATGCAATATTGACCTCATTATCGGGCATTGCCAAAACATTTCTGATTATATCGGCAGATCTTTCAGCAGAGATCATCAAAAACCGGGCAATTACGCGGGATGGA
>Ga0265295_1004828_pt1 | contig 17812 bp, 22 predicted proteins | sample Munlansysbiofilm_FD_192503 | JGI IMG/M metagenome (GOLD analysis project Ga0265295, IMG submission 192503) | Leachate microbial communities from a municipal landfill in Southern Ontario, Canada - Methane capture system biofilm | ecosystem: Engineered > Solid waste > Landfill > Unclassified ...
CAACGCCGCACTCGGATGGGTGCCAAACAAAAAAGTAGGTACTAATAGCGTTGGCAGGATCGGCGGATATTTACACCTGGGCGAACAAGTCAGCAAACTATTGAATTTGCAATTAGGAGAAGTAAATTATGGCGGTAAACCGGAACAAGCCTAAAAAAACTATTAGAGATGCAATGCAGGGAGACCCTGCATTGGAAGCCATCTCTCAATCACCAGCACAAACCCAAGCCGAAGCTCGCGCTTCAACAGAAAAAAAGGATGGACTTTGGGGCTTGAGTGACGAAGCGTCCAAACTTGCAAAGCAACGGAATATGACTCCTGCACAAAAACGAAGAGCAAAAAAGGACAAGCAAAGGGAAAGAGTATATATCGATGCCCCTGATTATTTGCGCGATTTTCTTCAAACATACGCTGAAGCCGAGGGCGTTAGTCAATCTCGACTTGTGTGCTTTCTGGTGGTTTTGGGTCTTGAAAAATTTCTTGAAGACAAGATTGATTTGAACGAGCACAAAACACATTCACGATCTCCTCGATTTGAATATGAGCTGCAATTACCCGAAGTTCCCGATCGTTCGTTGTTTATTACCGAATTCAAAAAAGCCAACGACTAAAACGTGCAAAAGGCCGTTTATACGGCTCCATAAACGGGGGCATAAATGCCCCCAATTATGGAGCCTATTACGTCACCGTTTACGGGGTCATAAACGCCCCCTATTACGTCACCGTTTAGCTTATTCTAAGCCCTCCTAAACGATTTTACAGCCCAAAACCGTGTACTTACACACCTGAAAGAAAACGCCTCTCCTGGAGTCTCTCAACGCCGTGAGCGACGTTTTTGTTTTCCTTGTTTTCTGCCAAAAAAACAAGGTCTTTTCCCTGTTTTTCACCCCGAAAGGAGGTGTCGCATGACGCCTACTGCTATGCCCGATTTGTCGCCCGAAGCTGCGGCAACGCTTTCCCGGAAATATCCGGGGCATTCTCCCCAGCAGGTCAGCAACGCCAACAGCCTGCCGGCACTTGATCCAGAAACTTTTCACGAAGCATTCGACCTGCTTGAAGGTTATGAAGAAATGGACGGTTTCCCGGTCCTGATTTTCCCGCACGGATTTTCTCTCGTAGACACCTTTGGTTTGTCCGGCGCATATTCATTCATGAACCGATTGACTCTCATTCGACTCATCCAGAAAACCCTCGGCCTGACAGTTTTCGATGAGGTACTCTGGGAAACTTTTGCAACCATTCCGCTTGTCCCCGAAAGAATTCCCACTATGCAAGAATTCAACGCCCACCACCAACAAGTAGAGGACGCCAATGTCAGCTAAATTCACATCTCTTATCTGGTCGGCTGACCTTGACCGGCCGTTGAAATTTATAGCACTTGTACTGGCTGATAGCGCGGATCCTCACGGAATCGTTTCTTCAGATGACAAAAAAATGTTTGCCTGGCTCACCGGATACACTGTGCCGGAACTGGACAAGGTGATAGCTAAACTCATCAAAACCGGCATACTGGTGCAAATGTCTGAAAACCGCTTGCGCTTCTCCGCTGATCACATTACACCGTTGACGCCGTACTGGAAAGACATGACCATAGTTGATGATGCAGCAATCGCACAACTGAACTACCAGTTATCTTCCTTGCACATCAGCACAGAGCTGGTTGAGGAGATTCTTCAAAACCACACAGCAGCGCTGATCACCGCCTGGCTGGAATTGTACGAGCAAGCCGTCGAGGTTGGCCTTGCTGATGGATCAGGGTATTTGGTATCCGCATTGAAACGGAACTGGAATATCGAAGACGCAAAGGAACGAATAGAAGCCAAACGTCGGCAGATTGCCAAACAATCACCTGATCTACCCGATGAACTAATGGATCTTTTGCAATCTCTCGATTGGCAAGACGACCTGGGCGAGATAAGTGTTTGCTACAACGAAGATCCCGATCGCACCCTGGCCTGGGCCGTCCACGCAAAAAAACAGGGATGGAAGGCTGGAAGATTTCGCAAATCCCTTCGTTCAAAACTATATCCGCCCAACAAAGAAACTTCTTATGAAACCGTTTTGATGCCTACGATCCTTACAATGGTTAATAGTGCTGAATCATCAACACAGGACGATTGGACAGAACCTTCTGAAGAAGCAGTCAATGCGTGGCAGGAATGTCTGAAACAAATCGCACAAATGCCAGATGCAGAAAGAGGGTTCAACGGCGGAGAATTCGCAAGCTGGCTCAAGCCAGCACAGCCAATCAGCATCGAATGCACTGGGCTTGACAATGTTTTCACAGTCAAAAGCTGCAATAAAACAGCAGCGCAGTGGATCGCTGAAACCGCCCGAGGAACAGTAGAAGACGTTCTCCAATCAGTCCTGGACAGATCAATCAACCTGGAATCAATCAGCTAACAAACCTGTAAGCTCGGTTCCAATTACCTATCTGCAAAGGCGGCGTACAATATGTCGATTTTAATTATTACTATCTTACCGGATGAGGGAACACATAATGGCTAAAACTTTTGATAATTTCGCATCATTAAAGGGTGTGATATATCTCAAAAACGCTAACTACAGCCGGTATCAAGGAAAGCCCTATGTTGATTGCAAGATTGTCACCAGCGATGGCCCGATGGCACTTTTGCAAACCCACGATATTTTTGCAGCTGGATATCCAGCCGTAGAATTGTTGGCGTACATCAGGGCCAACCACGACAAACCAATCACAGCGAGAATAGAAGGCGAGCTTATATCGCGTAAGGGAATCTCCATTGTCAAGGCCAATGAATTTGACTACTACGTCAGTGTTTCCACAGCGCAAAAAGCATCTTCCATATTGGACAGCCTGAAAAATGGAGATACCTGGCTTACTGCCAATTTCAAAGCCAGCTTTGATGACACCGTGCTCTCCCACGCAGCTCAACTCACCAACAACCACAATACAACAATAAAGCATGACTGATCGGCAGTTATTGTTGTTCCGAAAAGGAGCATCCTATGAAAAAACAACAAATCTTATGTAGCTGGCACCTCTGCAACGTTTATATATTCGCGCTCCCCAATGAAGCCGGCGGTTCGGACATCATCGACACCGTATGCCCGATATGCTGGTTAGAAGAAACTTTCCAGGGCGCTGCTGTAACCGATATGATCTGCAATGAAAATAACGCCCTGGTTGGGCTGGTGTTTGATAATCATCAAGCGCTGTACCTCAACCAGCCTCACGGAATTGATCAGGATGGTTTCCATTTCCAATACCATGACCAGGACACACTATTCACCGATATAACCGCGGCATTCCTCAAATCTGTTCATTACGTCCCCGGAGACGAACTCGCCGGCCCAATGCTCAAGATAGAGTTTGCAAGCATGACATCTTGCCGGCGCACAAACTGGTCGCTGGTTGAAGTACCAGAGATCGAGAAACAGATCAGGGAAAGGTTGCTGGATGAGCACATCCCCAACTAACGCCTTATCGGTCATCTGCCCAATGCGGGAGCCAACGAAAGGACGCTCCCGCATTGCAGTTAATGATGACGGTATTCTTCATGGTAGAAAGGTAGGATTGATAGAATATTATGGCGGTCAAAATAAAGAAAAACATCCCCGCAAAACAGAATCGAATATCCACCTCAAGGATAGACCAGAAGGCGTTTCCTTCACGTTCTTTCAGTCCCCGGACAACAGTCCGCTAAACCAGAAAATCATCAGCGGTAACGATCTCTGGTCTCATCGATTTTCGGTTCCTTTTTCACCCTCAACGATTGCCATAATTAGCCAAAATCAATTACACCGATACCCATTAAAATCACGATTAAAGGGGGGGAGGGTGCGTTACTATATCCACACTTCGTTTCGGGTAAGGCAGGTATAATCCTGGCGTATTAAGGCGATCAATTGCAGTCTATGCTACTACTCATCTGGAGACACAAAATGCCAAAATCGCTGTCCAACGAACCTCTCGCAAACACCCCCTCTTTGCCAACTTCATTCCTCACCGGTATACACCAATTCGACGTACTGGCGCCTCGTATTTCTTTCGCCATTCAGTCTCTTGCCACAAAGCCTACCGCTGTTTTATATTGTCACATTCACGCGCTTGCCGAAGCCTTGAATACTAAGGCTAGTTCGCGCGGCGTTCGCACACCATTTGAGCATCTCAAAGAGACCGATTTCATCAAAACGAGAAATATTTCCCTTTTCGGCAAACAATCCTTTGTGATTGCCAGCCTTACCCAAAAAGGCGACGCGCTCGCCAATCAACTGGGTTATGCGAAAATACCAAACGATTGGGAACGCATCACCTTTAATCGCAAGATCAGCGAACAAGAATATTTGGGCCAGGTCATTCAAATAGCTTATCAATGTCGATTACGAAGCGTTGAAGTAGAAGTCTCTCCGTGGATGGTCGAAGAAAATCCACCTGATTTGCTGATCGGAAAGGAAAAATACTGGACCTACGCTACCGGAACGCAGGTGCTGTCACCCGAAACGCTTTCCAAACTGGCACTCGCCGCGAAAGCAGCAAATAGACCGCTTGCAATCATCACAAAAGATAAGACACCCAGAGAGAAAATGACGAATTCTTGCAAAAGATTAGGAATAGCAGCCCAATTCTCAGAACTCAAGTATTTATTCAACATCACAAAAAATAAACCCGACAACAACAAGGAATTTAAACAATTATGGATGCAACAAGTGTAAGGTTACACCCTGCTGAAATTCCTTCATATCTGCCAATACTGGATAGATATAAAACAAAGGAACTCCTATTCAGAATTCTATTTTTGATCGGGCAAGAGGGACTTTCGACACGCTCTGACATTGCACTGGCAATGGGACTTGATATGTCTACCCAGCGAGCCAACAGAACAAGCAGTCAAAGAATTAGCCGGGCTTGTGAAATCCTTCAAAAAAATTTAGGTTTTATCGAACAGATTGAATCAAAAGAGCTTTACCGCATTAAAATATTTCACTTGATAAAACTCACTGACACCGGGATCTCCTTCTGCCAGAACACTTGGGGCTGGAATGTTCTTATGTCTGATTGGGACAAATTGATCGCCTGGCATTCAGGCGAAGACCACAAAGCGCACAACGCAATGGTGCTGAATTTCGCCTTTCACGCACGGCTAAGAGGATGGGACGCAATTGTAACGCCTCGCGATATGCGGGAAAATTGTGATCCAGACGTGTTGATTTTGAAAGAAGACCAAATGTTTTACATTGAATTTGAAAGGAAGGCGTTCAAAACCGAGCACAAATCCAGGAAGTGGGCAAATCAGTACAAAGCACAAAAGAGAATTACAGCCTGTTACTCTACGGCCAGGGCAGCTTATCATGCTGCTGGCTCTTTCGTTGTCATGGGATATTCAAAGTTCAATCTTACCAGTTTGCAGTATCTACAAAAAACAGCGTACAATCAGCCGGATGGCCACCCCGGTCGCCTATGGCAATTCACATCAGAGGAGATTTTGAATCATGGCTAGAGTCAAACCTGAATCATCGTTCAGCAATGCACCAGAACAACCACCTTTCGACGCCGGGCTTTCAAACCTGCCTGAAAATGGTCCACAGAAAGAAAATAGATTTCCTTTGCCCATTCCCGTGATGATTGGCGTCGTATTGGCAATGGTGGCTTGCGTTGTGTTTGCCTTGCTCGCAAGCAGCGACTCAAAAGAATTACCCACGCCAACACCCCGGCCAGCTACGGCCACAGTTGAGCCCACCCGGCCGCAACCAACCAATCAACCTACCCCTACGGTGACATTACCGCCGCCAACATTCTCAGATGAGTTTGACAAGGGCTTATCCAACTATTGGGCATATTTTGTTGCACTGGGCGAAAAGAACGATGTCAATATTTCTGCTCAGGGAGAACACGTGAGATTCACTATCTCGGATTATGATACCTACGCTTATTTGATCTATGAGCTGCAAAATTATTCAGATGTCAGAATTGATACCGAGGTAACCAATCAAGGTTCTAACAACAACAACGTTGGACTGGTCTGTCGATTCTCCGAAACCGGTTGGTACGAAGCGAACATCAGCTCAAGCGGCATTTACAGCATCTACGTGTTTGACAACAACGATTATCGAAAAATTTGGAGCGGGGGATCCCACTCAATCAAAATTGACAAAGAAACCAACCTTTACGGGTTTGAATGCAGTGGCGATGAATTGACATTGTATATCAACGATGAAAAGGTCTGGTCCGGCGAAGATAAAACATTCTCTACCGGCAAGATTGGTTTGTCAGCATCAACGAAAGACTATCAACCGGTCAAGATTGATTTTGAGTCTATTTCAGTTACCGAAATCAACATGGTTGACAACCAGGAAAGTAAAACCAACTAACATTCAGGACAATGAGCAGCTGGTTTCAACTATTCAAGCAATACGCAAAAGCGCATTCACAACCAACTTGTTATTCACTGCGCTTGAGCAAAGAACATAGCTTGAAAATCAAGGAGGCAAAATGGAATCAACCTTTAATTTATTAGAAGAAAGCTGGATACCATGTGTGGATATGGAAGGGCGGCCAATCGAGCTTAGTCTTTCTGAAACACTGCTAAAGGCACATCAACTACGAGAGATCGCCGCATCCTCACCATTGGCAACAGGCGCTATCTATCGTTTGCTGCTGGCTATCCTGCATCGCAATTTTGGGCCAGAAAGCATGAATGCCTGGGGACAGTTGTGGGAATCTTCCCAATGGGATCAAACTACACTGCAAGCATATTTTGAAAAATGGCACCATCGTTTTTATCTGTTTGATGATGAACATCCCTTTTATCAATCAACCCATTTCAAGGCCAACCAACAGCCCATTTCCCAATTGGTCCCCCAATATAGTTCGGGGAACAATGCAACTCTTTTTGACCATCATGTAGATGATGACGGAGCCAGCCTTTCCCCGGCAGAAGCTGCTCAAGCCCTTGTGACTATCCAATCCTTTGGAATTTCTGGTACGAATGGATTGAAACGAAAGCCTTTTACCGATGCTCCTTGCACAAGAGGAATACTCTTTCTTTTAGCAGGGAAGAATCTGTTTGAAACGCTGGCATTGAATTTGCTTCAGTACAATAAAGCTGAACCGCTCAACAATCTTAGTTGTACGCCACAGCACCAATACACGGATGAAACGGTCGATAAACCTTCCTGGGAAATGGAGGACCCTTTTGATCCAGACCGGACGATGCCGACAGGTTATTTAGATTATCTGACCTGGCAAAACCGGCGCGTTCTTCTAGAGCCAGAAGAAAGCGAAAACGGAGAGATAATTGTCCCCCATATGTTATGGGAGGCTGCGTTACGACTTGACAGTTCTGTATTGGACCCGATGAAACATTATTTTGTTGACGACAAGGGCATATCTCACGTATTGCGATTTTACGAGGGAGGTGCCGTATGGCGAGACAGTTCGGCGCTGTTTGCTGCAAGAACTGACACCAATTACCCTCCTATGGTATTTAAGTGGGCAAACGACCTGACGCTTTATGGATTTTTGGAAAAAGACCTATTTCAATCCGTTGCTCTTGGCATGGCGAATTTTCAATCCAAAATATTTTATTTCCGAGAAGAACAATTCGATCTGCCCAGCACATACTTGAAAGACGAAACGCTTGTCGATGAACTATTCACTCAATTAGACTACGCAAAACAAACCGGGAAAAAGCTATGGGGTGCGACACAAAGTTTTGCAGCCTTGTTGTTATCTCCCGAATCAGACACGGATGATAGCAAAAAGCCAGATCCAAAAAACGTCAAAAATCTCGTTAATCGCTGGGGTATTGATCATATATACTGGGCAGGGTTGGAGGTTCCCTTTTACCGGTTGATGGATGCTCTCCCCAAAAATCGCCTTGCGGCAATAGAAGCATGGGAAACTACGAGTCGGAGACAGGCATCTTTTGCTCTTGACGAGGCGATCCGAATAGCTGGAAACAAACCGGCCGCCATGAAAGCTGGAGCAAAAGCGTCTCGGCAACTTTATTTCGGAGTAAAAAATATTTGGCCTGATAAAACCAAGGAGGAAAAATGAGTGAGCCTCACCCATTTATTGCATACCTGATCAACAAAGCTAAAAAAGATGATCGTAAAATGTTGGCGTCCCTGCGTCGCGGATTAGGATTGCCACCAGGAACATCCCTTGAAATGCACACTTACATAGCTCCCTGGTTGTCTGATTTCGTATCGGATGATCGTGGAAAATCGTATTATTTGGTGGCTTCACTGTTTGCATATCATCCTGAAAATGCAGTTACAGGAAACATGGGCGGTCACATGGCTCTCGCATTCCCCACAGACGATGACAAGAAGAGCGTAAATTTGCGCTTTAATCAACTGCTCGCTGCTCACCCGGATGATCTATACAAACAGCTAAGATATATAATCAGTTTTCTGAAAACCAAAAAAATCCCGGTCAACTGGGATCAGCTACTCAAGGATATAACGAATTGGGGACACCCAGACCAATTTGTACAGCGTTATTGGGCAAATGCCTTTTGGGGGGGCTACCGTCCTAATAAAACCAACGAACAATCTCCCGAAAACGAAGAATAGGAAAGGATAAAACATGTTTATTGAACTCCACTTCATTCAGAATTTCGCACCTTCAAACCTCAACCGTGACGAATCTGGCAATCCGAAAGAATGCGATTTTGGCGGTGTACGCCGGGCTCGTATTTCATCACAGTGCATCAAGCGATCTATTCGCACTTCACCGATATTCACAAAGTACACTTCTGCGGAATTAGGTTATCGCACCCGATGGATAACTCAATACCTGCTTGATCCTCTGCAGCAGAAAGGTCTGCAATTTGAAGACGCAAACGAACTTGCCATGCTTTTTGCAAATGCGTTTCTCGGTGAAGATAAAAAGAATCCTGGACGCACCACGATGGTGATATATATGAGCATAGAAGAGGTCGATATTGTTGCGCAGCAACTTGCCGACAACAAGGATGCAATCTTAAGCGCCGACGATAAGGACGTAAAGGATATACTCGCCCGGATAATCAAAGATCTGGTCAAGAAGTCCAAAGATCGCACAAGCGCCCCTGATATCGCTCTGTTTGGTCGTATGCTGGCCAGTGAGCCGAAATTTAATCTCGATGCTTCTTGTCAGGTCGCACACGCCATTTCCACCCACCGAATTAGCATGGACATGGATTTTTTCACCGCCGCTGATGATTTGGAAGGTGGAGATGCTGCTGGCGCCGCTATGATGGGTGTTACTGGATTCAACTCTGCCTGTTTCTATCGTTATATGCGTTTGGATACCAGGCAGCTCTTGATGAATCTTGACGGGGACAAAGAGATGACTCACAAAACGGTAGAAGCATTTTTACGATCTTCTATTACTGCTGTGCCTACTGGCAAGCAAACGAGCTTTGCAGCCCAAAACCCTCCCAGCTTTTTGCTTGCAGTTGTACGACAGGATGGCATGTCATGGTCACTTGCAAATGCTTTTGAAAAGCCGGTATTCCCAACCCGAGCAAATAGCCTCGTGGAAAATTCAATCGCTGCCGCAGATAAACACTGGGGACGTTTAATGAAAGCCTATGGTGGTGAACCCGTGCCCGTTGTTTTAACCCTGGACGAAAACGCTCCGCTAGAATCTCTAAGCGATGCACGGGTAAATTCAGTAGACGAGTGGGTAAATGCCATCCTAGATAAACTCCCACAGGAGTAAATCATGGACACTTTATTATTCAGATTGACAGGCCCAATGCAATCCTGGGGTACTCAAAGTAGATTTGGTGTACGCGAAACAGAACTTGAACCATCTAAAAGTGGCGTGATAGGCTTATTATGTGCTGCACTCGGACGGCCTTACTCGGCTCCTGTTGATGATCTCGCAAATCTACGCATGGGTGTGCGCATTGATCGCGAAGGAAAACCCGCAGTCGATTATCATGTCGCGCAGAATATTCGCAGGGCAAGCGCAACGGGAGGCATAAAAGGGAGTGATGTATCAACCCGGCATTATCTGGAAGATGCCGCTTTCCTTGTCGGACTAGAAGGGGATGTCACCCTGCTGAATTCACTTCAGGAAGCACTCAAAAACCCGTACAATATGCTGTGTTTAGGAAGGAAAGCATTTGTGCCGGGATCACCTGTGTGGTTGAAGAACGGTCTGCGTTGTGGTGAAACCCTGGAAGAAGCATTGAATACATATCCTTGCCTGTGCTCTACCAAGGAAGAACAGCTCCGTATTGTATTGGATGATCCAAACGGACAACGATCGCGTACCGATGTTCCCATTTCATTCGCAGAAAGAAAGTTTTCAAAGCGAAGAATCCAAATTGGGTTTATTTTGTCGCCACAAACAATGTTGGAGATAACCTAATGTATCTTTCCCAATTGATACTCAATCCTCGTAGCCGGCAGGTTCAACGTGAAATTGCAGAACGCTATGAGTTTCACCGCACACTGATGTCTGCTTTTCCTGAGCGGCTTTCAGATACTGAACGCGTGTTATTTCGTCTGGAGATAGCGGAATATTATGGGGTAAAACGACCTTGTGTTCTGCTGCAATCACAGCTCCTACCAGACTGGCACAAAACAGACAAAAAAAACTACTTTTTTGATGAACCAAAAGTAAAAGAAATTTCACCGAAATTCAATCAAGATCAAAGACTGCAATTCCGATTGCTTGCAAATCCCACTAAGAAAATCACAATTTCTCGCGGGAATTCATCACGTATAGGAATTTACTCTCATTCAGAACAAAATGCGTGGCTGGATCGCAAAGCTAAAGCTGGTGGCTTTCGCGTGTTGTCAGTTGCTCGTAATGAGCGTGACTTTATAAGTGGAAAGAAAACCAAAGACGAAACTGTTCATAATATGAAATTTGTTCCTGTACAATTTGACGGAATTCTAGTCGTAGAAGATCCTGACATATTTTTGACTACGCTCAAAGCAGGAATTGGCACCGGCAAAGCTTTTGGTTTTGGTTTGCTTTCTTTGGGACCAGCCAGCAGACTAAAAGATTGATGAAAGGCTATGCTGAAAATGTTAACGAAGAGTGTTCCCCACACATGTGGGGGTGTACCCACATTCGCCAAAGCCGCAGGCAGCAACGTCGAGTGTTCCCCACACATGTGGGGGTGTACCAAGGTTTGAGAGGTTGTAAAAAAACAAGGCTTTGTGTTCCCCACTCTTGTGGGGGTGTACCGGCTCGTGAAATCTTGAGCACCAAAGCAACTTCGTGTTCCCCACACCAGTGGGGGTGAACCTTGCTGAATCTCATCAATAATCACCATTTTAGCAGTATTCCCCACCATGTGGGGGTGAACCAGCGGCATATAGACTAACATGGGATTCCCCACTCTTGTGGGGGTGTACCTTTAGGACGGACATATTGACAAAAAAGAATTACGTGTTCCCCACGCAAGTGGGGGTGAACCCATGACCGGATAACCTGCTTCAAATTCAGCTTTGTATTCCCCACTCTTGTGGGGGTGAACCTTCTGCAGTAGTATAGAGCATGTCAAGTAGTTTGTATTCCCCACTCCGGTGGGGGTGAACCAGCGTATACGCCATAGGGTTGTGCCGAAATCGTATTATTCCCCACTCCGGTGGGGGTGGAGCAACCCCCTATGCACAAAAAGCCAGGAGAAATCATTGCCTGGCTTTTTATGTTTAATGCCTTGTCACTACTAATTCATTCAATCGTCATTTTTCCGATTCATGCGTGCCATACCCTGCAGCATCTCAAGAAAGTTTTGCAACGTGGGATTTGCGAATTGAATATAAATATGAAACCTACACGATTCAATACACATTCTCGCAGGATCGCGTTCAAGAATTGGAGGATGAAGTATTTGGCGAATTCGATAAAGTAACTGCAATATTCAAAGGCGCCGAGCTGATCTACGATAAAAGGGAGTAAATTCTTGCATAACCATTATCACCGGCCAGAACGCTCTACAAGTCGGTGATAATGGTTATAATAAACCTCCCCAGGTTGATCGGGGAATCGCGGCGGCCGTAGAGCCGTCGAGGAACGTCCGCACTCCATAGAGCAAGATGCCGGATAACGTCCGGGGCGGGGCAACCTGCCGGATCGGGCCACAGAAACAAACCGCCTTGAAAGAGGTAAGGGTGAAATGGTGGTGTAAGAGACCACCGGCGTCTGCAGTAATGCAACGGCCGGGCAACCCCCATCTGGAGCAAGGCCAAGCAGGAACGAAGATTTATCGGGAAGCTGCTCGTTTCCCCCGCACCAGAGGATCGTTCCGGGTAGGCTGCAAGAGTAGGCCGGTAACGGTCCACCTAGATAGATGATTCCACAGGCAATTCAATTGCTGGACAGAAAGCGGCGTACAGATCGACCTGGGGACTATTAACTAGAAGATTTGAGTTAAGGCATAAGATTCACTCATATCGTCATAAACCCCTTTAATTCTTCCAGCGTGTATTTGTCTTGAAGAACTGCTTTTGCTGCATTGAAATCGTCCATTGACCACGGCAAGGTCTCAGTCAGCATGGAATGTATTGGGTTGAGGTGGGGGGCGAGGCTGTTGTCGATAATAAACTTCCGCCGCCGGGTTGGACCAATAAGCACAAAATACAAATATTGCTGGCGCTCTAGAGCGTCCAGAGGGCGAAAACCTTCACGGGGATCATGGACATTGATCCAATATTCACATTCCCATTCTGGCGCATTAATGCCGATGATCAACAACAAAGGAGTTGCACGGTCCTCATACATAATTCCCGCATTAATGGTCACCTGGAGAGGCAGATCAACATTCAGAAGAACATCATCATCAGCTACTGCAATGTAAAATATCAACTCGTCCTGATTGTCATGAGAGAATTGAGTAACCCCATAAGCAGACAAAATAGAGACTTCAGCCTGTCGAAAAGCATTACGAATATCGCGCAACGGATCAGAATCCATTTACTCACCTCCTAAAGTTCATGGCCCTGTCGGTCTCTGTGGATGCCCCAAAAACCAGCCCAAGACCGCTGCCACTAAGTCTGCTACTACCTTTGCCGTGCCTACAGCATCCTCGCATAGATTATATCCCTGACAACATTATGCTAAATCTAGTGAGTCAGTTGATGATGGTCTATTTCTTTTTGAGAATACAAACACAAACATCGGAAAGAAAACCCTAACAGATTTAACGCATGCAGAAATTGAGACTCTATATTCGCTCTTCAAAATACCATCCATTCTTTGTTTTACTCCTGGGAACCTGAATCCTGCGATAAAGAGTACCTTTAACCCCATTACGACCCAATCGTCTTAGCGAACGCGAGAACGGTTTTTCACGATCGAAGTACAACCTATAGATTCTCTCGCACCTGGCGCCCCCAACCCGGAAATTGCTTTCCGGGCATCTGACAACCGAGAATTTGCATTCAGGATTGTCAGATTTAACAGAGGTAGATGCCGCAGTATAGGTTTTCCTTCGATAGTTGCCACCGTCAGGCATGCCTGAGCGATTAGGAACAGTATAGTGATTAGGCAGCTGATAAACGATATAGGGTTGTTTGCCGATGCGTGCAGTAAAGGCATGGGGGCGTGAAAACTCTGTATAGGGGGTGATCAGTGCAGGGTCAACACTTGTCAAGCACCAATTGTGATGGATCTGGACATGGCCAAAACGCTCCAGTTCCCATTGTGTTCTGCCTGGGATCCCTGTTATTTGAAAGAGAGTGGCCCGTGAAACAGGGCGATTCTTGAATTGGGTCAGGATGAGATCCCAGACGTTGCTTTTCCAATGAGTAAGCGTGAGTGTTTTTGCATCGGTTAGGCATCGCGGGCCAATGTCTGGAACATCAATTATTTGGCCCGTGTTGTGAATGCTGAGGATCAGGAATTGCGAGCCATTCCGCACCGGGCGCAGCAATCGGCTTGCTGATGCAGCACGCAACCAACGGTATCTGCTTGCTCTGGTGATGCCGAGAAAATCCAGGTAGTCCATGAGCAAATCTTTGTCTACAACGCCTGATCCCGATTCATCCAGCGCTTTGGCAAACGACCAGACACGGATCGCACCGCCGAGATTTTGTTGAGCAGCGGCCATAATGATTTGTGGCCAGATTTTTATTTTGTCAGGGAAATTCTGCAGGGCAGGGGAGGGGGAACCTGGACCAACGGCAGCACAACCTCTCGCACGAGTTGAGCGAGATGATTCTGATAGGTTTGTTTTGAGTGCTGATCCAGATATAGTTGTCATAGAGTATGTGCAATTCCCGCAAATGACCCCCAACATTGCACATAATAATACCCATATAGGTATTGACAACTACTGCGTTTTCCTGTATAAACAAAGCAGTAGCTAGAACAACGACGACCAAATCGAAGCTCATTTGTGCGATGCCCCCGGCCAGGGGCATTTGCGTTTTAATTGTCAGTACGGTCCGGCTTGGTGCCGGAGAGACCTCAGTCCCTTTCTTTGTGAATGAGTTTTGCGAGATCCGAGAAAGAGTGAACATCTTCTGGATCGTGCTTACTTAATTCAACGGTTAACCAGCGTATTAGAAAGCCGATTAACGCGCCGCGAGAAACTTTTTTTCCAAACCCTTTTGATAGAATGGTGATCAGGTTATCCAGATCATCAATATCATCTTGAGGACATGCAATAGAGTAACGCCGAATCGGAAATTGACCACGAGGACGGCCAGGCTTGCGCTTACGTTCCTTTATGGTTGTTCTGTCTGGATGCAGTTTCTGATGCACATCCAGCAATTCCGAATAGGTATCTAGTTTATTACTCATCGCTTGTTATCCATAGTTAATTATTACATTTATTAAGCAATTAATTATTACATTTATCAGGTAATTAATTATTACATTAATTACCTGAGGCGTTGTCCTGCTGCTGACAGTTCACGCCAGAACGATTCTTGTCTAAAAAACCACAAGCCTTTTCAAACATAGCTTCGTCAATGATAGTTTTGTCGTCCTGCTCGATCAGGATATTCAAAGCAGTGTTGCACACAGACATAATCTCGCGCGGTACGCCGAACGATTTCTCCCAAAGCAGCTCAAATGCGTATTTCGTGAACAGTGGGGCGTCCCGGCCAGCAAGGGTAGTCCGATGATTTACCATCTGGCTGGTTTCCGACACACTCAAAGGACTTAATTGTAACCAGGTGTCGATGCGAGAAACAACTTCCGGAACTTTATCCAGATTTTTCCTGATTTCGGGTTGGGTGAATAATAAACACTGCACCAGTTTCTCGGTAACATCAAAGTTGTAGAAAATACGAAAAGCATGAAGCCCCTCAGGTTTGATTCCCTGCGCATCATCGAAGAAAAGAACAACATTTTTGCCGTCCTGATAATGCCTGATGAGGACTTTTTCTATCTCGCGTAATGCGGTAGTTGTTGATCCAAAACTGCCTTGTCTGACGCCCAGACGACGACCAACGTCTTTTAAAACAGAAAACAGCGACGAATATACGGTGGAGTGTGTGTAAAGAGTCACATAATTATTGGGATCAGCAAGATATGCGGAGTGTAACATGCGCGCAAGGGCCGACTTTCCCATCCCGTAATTTGCTTCGACGATCCCCAACGCCCTGCGTTGAGAAATCATCTGGCGCAAGTGCATTTGGGAGTCAGCCAATAATTCAGACTTCCAAAAAAAACGAGGATCGGCAGAGCGAGAAAAAGGCTCTTCGTTAAACCCGATTTTTTGAAGTGTTCGCATCCTTTGATCTGCCATGCTATATAATCTACCTCGAATTAGTGAGAGAGTCAATAGAAGGCCACAAAAACACACGCTCAGCGAGCAATATTTAAGATTTATTAAAAATTGTGTACACATATGATACAATATAGCATATAAAGATAGTAAGGAGTATGTTTATGGATGAATGCATTCAGCTTGCGAAGAAATTGGTTCGAGAAGGCATAGAAAATATGTCGCCAGAAGATAAAAGACTTATTGAGTTGGAGATAGCTTCTGAAAAGCTGGCGGGGGACTTACACATCCGGATCACTCCGTTTGAGAGAGCCGCAGCCGAAGAATTAGCCGTACGCAGATCTACAGACTTGTCAGGTTTGTTTTTATCTTTTCTTCATCAAATAATTGGGGGAAACGCAGACTGGGATAAATATCAACGAATGTGGCCTTTATGGTCCACAGAAGATGTAGCAGCGCAATTGAATTTATCCCCCAATACTATAAAGGCAATGGTACACGATAGACAGATACCTGTGGTGAAAATAAATTCACGCACCTGGAGATTTCGGCCAGAGGACATAATCGCATTCGTCGAGAAGTGCCGTGTCGAGTAAACCCAAAATCGTTACCCCGATAATTGAAGCGTTGTGGACCCCGGAAGAAGTGGCAGAATACCTGAATGTAGAGTTATCTACCGTTCTCCGAATGGCACGAGAAGGAGATATCCCTGCGGTCAAGGTTGGCCGGCTGTGGCGATTCAGAGGAGAAACGATCAGAGAGGCGTTCAGGCCGAGATTTCAAGGGAGGGAATAAAATAACTATTTAGATACATATCCAAACTAGAGTGAAAGCAATAATTTCGAAGAAAAAACAGGAGTTGAAACATGCTCTACGACGAAGATGCATTAAGACAGCAACAAGCAGCGCAAAAATTAAAGGCGGTCTTCAATAAAGCACAAAGCATTCAAGGCGATCCTTCAGAAAACAGAGCAAAGGTTGTTCTTGCGTGGTTATCGGACTTGATAGACGAATACGGGAGCGCTCCAGACAACGAGCCTACGGTTTTTGAGGAGATAGCCGAATCATTGGATTTCTTGCTGCAAAAATACCTCATTCCTGATATAGCAAATGAAGCATATGAGGCTATGCTGTACATTGACGAGAAATACAAACAGGGAGAGGAAAATATGAGCAATAAAGAAGAAAGACAATTGGAAGAAGAATTGATTTCAAAGTTGGGTGCTATTGTCCTGAAATGGGAGACACAACTATCGACCGTTGTCCTAAACCGGTTGGGTCAATACGCTGATGCGGAACATTATGGTAGCGAGGCTGCCAAGTACGCCAGTGCGCTAAAAGGGATGATTGAAGGAGCAAAAGAAGCTGAATACAAAAACCCGTTGGTACTAGATGCTTTTTCTGCATTACAGGAACTGGACGCGAAATTTGCGAACAATGAAGATTGGCAAACCTGGCGCACTCAGTTCGAGCGCATTGATCCCGAGCAAGCATAAAGCTATCACTGCCTGGTGCGGCGAATTGAAACAATTGAATAGGCGTTATATCAACAGCAGGCCAGCGGGTAATCGCTGGCCTGCGTTATTAACAAAAAAACGGGGTTATTGTTACGGGCTATTCAGGCTGTTTTTCCTGTCGTTTTGTTCGGTTAGAAACTGCACAAAATTCTCAAAAGATTTCCGGTTTTCCGGGGCAAGCTGGTAATAAAGATATGACCGCTCAACAGCAGCTGGCATAGGTATTTTGTATTTTGCGTCCTGATCATATTCAGAAACAACAGGGCGGCCACGAGACACCTTTGAGTGATAGCGTTTTGGATGTTCAATCCGGTCTTTGAGGTACCGGGCTATATCCAACACAAATTCTTGTTCATTTTCAGGCAATTCAGAAAGTACAGATTGAATTTCAAAGTTAGCATCGGCCATGTGGTGATCCCTGATACAGCCCTTTTTATCCAGATAAAGAAACAGTAGTTTGTTTGTAGGGCTGAATGTCGCGATCTAACCGTCCCTGCAACTTGTCTTTTGCTACATCCAGATCGTAATCATCCTGAATACCCAGCCAAAACTCAGCAGAAGTGCCGAAGTACCGGGACAACCGGAGAGCGGTATCGGCAGTTACACGGCGCTTACCCAGAACAATAT
>Ga0265295_1004829_pt1 | contig 17810 bp, 13 predicted proteins | sample Munlansysbiofilm_FD_192503 | JGI IMG/M metagenome (GOLD analysis project Ga0265295, IMG submission 192503) | Leachate microbial communities from a municipal landfill in Southern Ontario, Canada - Methane capture system biofilm | ecosystem: Engineered > Solid waste > Landfill > Unclassified ...
GCCGCGTTGGGCATCGACCTGGGAGCGTTGCCGACGGCCAAGCTAACCACCTGCGAAAAGGGGCAGAGAAAAAAAAGAGTGTAGTGCCTTTTTAAGCGGTGCTATTCCCCCAAATGCGAAAGTTGGGTTAGCTTGCGTTGTTCTCCGCCGGCTCAGTGCCGGCGTTTGTTCGTAGTACAGGCTTTAGCCTGCGCTCTTAGCAAGCTTTAGCTTGCGTTGTTCTCCGCCGGCTCATTGCCGGCGTATGTTCGTAGTACAGGCTTTAGCCTGCGCTCTTAGCAAGCTAAAGCTTGCGTTGTTCTCCGCCGGCTTTAGCCGGCGTTTGTTCGTAGTACAGGCTTTAGCCTGCGCTCTTAGCAAGCTTTAGCTTGCGTTGTTCTCCGCCGGCTCAGTGCCGGCGTTTGTTCGTAGTACAGGCTTTAGCCTGCGCTCTTAGCAAGCTTTAGCTTGCGTTGTTCTCCGCCGGCTTTAGCTGGCGTGAGAAGGCACCAACTACAGAAATTTATTTATATCCAAGAATTTCGGCCCATTTGTAGCGTCTTTTAAGCACCAGTTTTGGGGGGGGGTATCCTGTTCCCCAGCCATTTCGCGCTTCGCGCTCCGTGCCTGGGGTTACTATAATATGGCGCTACGCGCCACACCGCTGGTAAGATTAAAAAAGGCACTTCGCGCCCTCTTTTAGGGTAATATCTTGCATAGCAAGAGTTTACCTAGTACCTTTAACAATAGTTTTTTCCTTGATTCTTCTTTAAAAACTGTGAAGTTAGTGCCAATAGGCCAATAGGCAATGAGCCTGTACTACGAACATACGCCGGCTAAAGCCGGCTAAGAGCGCAAGCTAAAGCTTGAACTACGAACTTACGCCGGCTAAAGCCGGCGGAGAACAATGCTTTTCAGGCTTAAGTTAAGTTAGCGCCAATAGGCAATGAGCCGGCGGAGAACAGTTCCCACATCTTTTTAATGTAGTGGCATACCTTTTTTTCGCAAATCGTGATAGGCGGCGTTTGCCGTCACAACGGAAAAAACCGAGCGGAAAACGGGGGAAGAAGACAAAAAGCAAATGAACAAGCGGGTTATTTCATACGAAGCCCTTGAAGAAGGCTGGAAGAAAACAAAAAGCATACGGAGAAGAAAATGGCAAGTAGATGAACCATGAGAACTGCTTCTATGAAGCATTCAAGAATATCCACTGAAGAAATCTGCCGCATAGCAGGATAGGTTGGTTCTCGCTGTGAGAAAAGAATAAAGCAAGCGTAATATATGTTTGGGTGACGCAATGGTTTTGACAGACAAAACGCACAGCGGATTTTTTGTATAATTAAATGCACGTGGGCATTTTTGTATAATTAAACGCACGTGAGCGTTTTTGTAATAGTAAATGCAAATAGGCTAAAAAACACGTGCGTTTAGTTTTACTACTTACAGCCAGAGCTTTCCGGCCTCGTATTTCCCGGTTTTCTTGAATTCCCGGCAATGGGCATTACATTTCCTGCATGACTTAGTCTTCGGTTTTTAAGGAAAGGAAAACTTATGAAAACAACCGCTTTACGGCTATATGGCAAGGACGACTTGCGCCTTGAGAGCTTTGATTTGTCACCCTGCGGCGATGACGGCATCATCGCCGAGGTGGTCTGCGACTCCATCTGCATGTCCAGTTACAAGGCGGCCAAACAGGGCTGCGAACACAAACGCGTGCCGGATGACTGCGCCACTAATCCGCCTATTATCGGACATGAGTTCGCCGGACGCATCCTGGAGGTGGGCAAAAAATGGCAGGACCAATTCCAGCCTGGCGACCGCTTCGGCATACAGCCGGCTCTGATGTACAAGGGCAGCCTGGATGCGCCGGGCTACTCCTTCGGCGAAATTGGCGGAGATGCCACCTACGTGCGTATTCCCTCCTGCGTGATGGAGATGGACTGCCTGCTGAAATATGAGGGCGAGGCTTTTTTCATGGCCTCGCTAAGCGAGCCTATGAGCTGCCTGATCGGCGCCTGCCACGCACAGTACCACATCAGCCCGGGCAGCTATCAGCACAATATGGAGATCGTCGAGGGCGGCAACTGCGCCTGCCTGGCCAGCGCCGGCCCTATGGGGCTGGGACTGATCGACTACCTGGTGCACGGCCCGCGCAAGCCAAAGCGCATCGTGGTCACCGATATTGACCAGCCCCGGCTGGACCGCGCCAGCTCCATACTAAGCCCGGAAAACGCCGCTAAATACGGGGTGGAGCTGGTGTACTTGAACACCAAGACCGCCAGCGCCGTGGCCGACATGATGGCTGTCAGTGAAGGCGAGGGCTTTCACGATGTCTTTGTCCTGGCACCGGTGGCTTCCCTGGTCGAACAGGCCGACGCCGTTTTGGCCCGCGACGGCTGCCTGAACTTCTTTGCCGGACCCACCGACCCGGCCTTCAGCGCCAAGCTTAATTTCTACAATGTGCACTATGCCGGCACCCACATCGTGGGTACCTCCGGCGGCACTACCGCTGATATCCGCGAGGCCTTGGACCTGATGGGCAGAGGCGTCATCAATCCCTCCATGATGATCACCCACATTGGCGGTCTGACCGCGGCCAAGGACAGCACGTTGAATCTGCCCAACATCCCCGGTGGCAAAAAGCTCATCTATACGCATCAGGACTTCCCGCTTACCGCTATCGCCGACCTGCCGGAACTGGGTAAAAACAACCCGGTGTATGCCGAGCTGGCCGAGGCCTGCGCAAACAATATGGGGATGTGGAACCTGGAGGCCGAACGGATAGTGCTTGAAAAAATGCCCAAGCTCAAGGTCAAATAAGCTGCCCCGATAAAAAAGCAAACAGGCAGGGGTCTGGACACGAAGGGACACGAAGGGACACGAAGGCACACGAAGGGACACGAAGGGACGCGAAGGGACACGAAGGGCTTATGCGGCGCCCGCGGCGCCGCATAAGCCGCCTAAGGCAGTGCAAATTTTGAATCTTTAAGCCTCATCTTATTATGAAAGAGCGCAACATGAAAGAACTTAAAGTAGCGGTTAATACCAACTCGCTGCGCAAAAATTTCAGCAATGCCGAGATGGTCGCGCTGATCAAGTCCTGCGGAGCCGGCGGCATAGAATGGGGCATGAATGGACTCGAGGGCCTGCAGGAAGAGTGTCGGGAGATGATCCGGCTCACTGAAGACGCCGGTCTACAAGTCATCTCCTTTATCAACGGCGGCAAGCTCCTGAATACCGAGGAGATGAAGCGCTGGACCGAGACCGTCGCCGCCAGCGGCGTGAAAACCATGCGCGTGGCGCACCCCTGGTATGCATATAATTTCGAGGAGGCTCTGCATCAGCCGGATAATTACCTCGATTTGTTGAAGATGACCCGCGATGGGCTGGAGCGCATCGAAGAGCTAGGTCGGCAGAGCGGACTGCGTTATGTTATGGAGACGCACGGCTCCTCGGTTTTTGCCTCGCCTGTGGTGGCACATTATCTGCTGGCCGGCCTGGATCCGGCGGTCTTCGGCGTCATTTACGACCCGGCCAACACTTATATAGAGGGCTTTGTGCGACCGCGCGGCGCCGCCGAGGTGATCGGGCCTTACATGAGCTATGTGCATGTCAAAAACATCCGCTGGAAAGAACAGCAAGGGCTTTTGCTTGGCGAGCGCCAACGACAGGTCTGGCGCCCGGAAAAATGTCATCTTGACGAGGGTCTGGTTGACTATCAAGAAGTCTTTTTCGCCATGAACTGCATAGGCTTCGAGGGCTGGTATTCCTTCGAGGAGATGTTCTCGCAGCCTGACCAGGTCGCCGCCGAGATACGCCGCGGCATCGAGCATCTGAAGCTCTGCCGCGAACAAGCACCGCTTGCGCCCCGCGAGCCATTTAAAAGCTTTAATTACTAAATGCCCCCTGAAGGGCGGCAAGAAAGCATATTTAATGCCGATTTGGATCGATACCGACGAGGCTCTGGAACTGGTGTGTCAGACTGCCAGCCAGCAGGCCTGCCTTGCTTTGGACACCGAGTTTGTTTGGGAGCGCACATATTATGCGCAGCTCGCACTTATACAGCTGTCTTGGGGACAGGATGACTGTGTGCTGATTGACCCGCTGCGCATCAGAGATACTGCCCCGCTGGCCGCCCTGCTTGAAAATAAAAACATAGTGAAGCTGCTGCATGAGGCCGCCAGCGACCTGCCTATACTGCAGCGCTGGTGCAAGCAAGAGCTGCTCCCGGTCAATATCTTTGACACCCGCCTGGCGGCGGCATTCTGCGGCATGGGTCTGTCATGCTCGCTTAACAAGCTGCTTACTGATGTTTTGCAGATCACCCTGGAAAAGGGCGAGACACGCAGCGATTGGCTGCAGCGCCCCCTGAGCGCCAAACAAATGCAGTACGCCTGCGAAGACGTCCTCTGGCTGCCGCAGCTGGCCGGAGAACTAAAAAAGAAAATGGGCGAACTGGGGAATCTGTCCTGGTTTACCGAGGAAATGCGGCAGTTTGAACAGCCTGAATACTATGCCCAGGAGCCGCCTGAGCAGGCCTGGAAGCGCTTTGCCAGCAGTGCGCCGTACATGAATGCCGAATCACTAGCCGTGCTCAAGGCACTGGCCGCCTGGCGTGAAAGCAAAGCCAGGGAACTAGACCGCCCCAGACCCAGGCTGCTCAGAGACGAGCAACTGCTGACCCTGGCTGAAATGAAACCGCGCACAGCTGCCGAACTGCAGCGCCTGCCAGCCTTCTGGCCGAAGAATATCAAAAAATATGGTGCCGAAATATTGGCGGCAGTGGAGCAGGGCAGGCAAAATCAAGGGCTGGAGATAGTGGTCAAGCCAGCGAAAAGATTGCCTGCCGACCTATTTCGCAAACGCCTGCGGCGCTTGCAGAGCCTGGTCAAAAAACGCGCCGATGCACAAGGCATAGACCCGGTGCTGCTGGCCACTCGCAAACAGCTCGCCAGCCTGGTAAATGCCGCCGCAGAACAAAGCCTGGAAGAGGCCAATATGCCGCAAGGCTGGAGAGCAGAGCTGCTCGGCGACAGCTTTCAAGAATTATTAAACCACAACTTCAAAGAATAATGATAAAATTACAGAGTCATCCCATAGGAACAACAAAAATCAGCCCAGATGCATTGTAGTGCCTCTACGAGGCACCCCTTTTTTAGAGGCCTCACCCCAGGCTAAAGCCTGGGGTTAAGCATGATTATGCGCCTACGGCACAAATAGATACGCTATTTTATAATAAATTGTGCTATGAGACAAATTCATTATAGGATTTTGATTTTGTCAGTAGATTGACCCTAGTTGGTTAATCACAAAAGCAAAATTCTCCTGAAAAACGCCGTTTTCGGAAGAATTTCTAATTTTTTTCCGAGATTCAGTCCATTTTGTGCCCTGAAAGGGCAACCTAATGAAGCCCAGGGTAAGCGAGGCTCCGTAGGAGCCGAGCGCCACCCTGGGTAGAGGCCCCCCCTGAATGGCGCCCTGTAAGGGCGCCACAAACGGCCTTTCGGCGTTATGACCTTTTTGGATGGGGTCTACATACTGACCAGAAACAACTCAACTTAGACAAATTAAATTTTCATAATTCCATTGCTGTGACTTAGTGTCCCAAAAATCCTCTGTCTCACTGGATTTTCTCGGCCTGTGTCATTAGCGAGACCGAGTTCAAGCCGGCTTTTTGGGCGGCCCGCATAATGGCCACGATATCCTCGTATGGTCTCTCACCGTGGGCGCGTATCATAATATTGACCTGGCCGCGTTCTTGGCGCAGGCGCAGCAGTCTGCTGTCCAGCTCGTGCATGGCCACCGACTGCGAGTCCAGGTCTATGACCCCGGCCTGGTTCAAGGTGATCAGCACCGGGTTTTCGATTTCCTCGGCCTTGGTCTTGCCGTCCAGCTCCGGCGGGGTGACGTCGGTGGCGAATTCTATGACTGGCACGGTGATGACAAACACGATCAGGAGCATGAAGGTGAGGTCCATCAGTGAAGTCAGGTCTATGCTAGTGATGGCTCCGCGGCGGTTTTTTCGGTTATTGCGGCGCATTTTCATTCATCTCCGGCTTCGGCTCCAGCTTCCTGGCTGACACTTTGCGGCAGCTTGGTTTCCTCCAGCCTCAGGCTGCTGATAAAGTCCTCGGTGAAGGTATCCATGCTCACTTCGATGGCGTCTTGCAGTGCGATCATGCTGTTATACGCTCCCAGGGAGGGCATGGCGACAAAGAGTCCGGCCACGGTGGTCAGCAGCGCGCCGCTAATGCCTGGCGCGATGGCCATCAGGTCGGGCCGGCCCACCTTGGCTATGCCGATAAAGGTAAGCATAACGCCCCAGACCGTGCCGAAGAGTCCGAGCATGGGACTCATGGCGACGATGCTGCCCAGGGTGGGCATCCGCTCCTGCATCTGCAGAAAATGGCTTGACATCACGCGGTTCATGGTGCTGCGGATTTTGTCGATCTCATCCACGCTGAGCTTTCGCGACAGCAGGCAATGTCTGAACGAAAGCCCTGGAGAACCGTCGCGTTGCAGGATGTTTTTCAGCTCGACGATGCCCGCCTCGCAGACCTCTTTCAGCGGCCCCTGGTACTGCGGCAGCGTATTGGCCATGGACAGTGGCGAGTAGCCGGCCTGCTCGAAGGCATGGCGCAGCTTGTTGCATTGCCGCCGGATTTCCAGCAGACTGGAAATTTTATGCATCATCAGACACCAGGCATAGGCGCTGGCCAACAGCAAAACCAGGACTATGCCCTGTCCCATGCGGTCGCTTTGCCAAAATGCGTAAATCAAGGTTTCTATCATCGCTCTTCCTTAAAGGTAGCCGGGCAAAAATTTTTGGACACTAAGACACACAAAATCGCACTAAGGCACACGAAGGGGGCCTCCCCTCTTTGGGTTCCACGCCTGGGGTTATTTTAGACCCCGCCCAAAAAGAATGTGGGTTCTTGGGGCAAGCCGGCATCTAGCCTATTGGCGCTAACTTAAGCCCGAAAAGTGTTGTTCTCCGCCGGCTTTAGCCGGCGTATGTTCGTAGTCCAAGCTTTAGCTTGCGCTCTTAGCCGGCTTTAGCCGGCGTGAGAAGGCATCAACCACAAGATTTTCTTTGTATCCAACAGTTTATGCCCATTTGTAGCGCCTCTACGAGGCGCCAGTTTTGGTGGGTATCTTGTTCCCTAGGCACTCCGCGCTTCGCGCTCCGCGCCTAGGGTTATTATAGTATGGCGCTTCGCGCCACCGCTGGCAAGATTAAAGAAGGCGCTTCGCGTCTCTGTTTAGGGTAATATCTTGCATAACAAGAATTTACCTAGCACTTTTAACAATGGTTTTTTCTTTGATTCTTCTTTGAAAACTGTTAAGTTAGCGCCAATAGGCATCTAGCCGGTTTTCGTCCCAGGTATGTAGTACAGCCTTTAGGCTGCTCCCCGCTCCCGCTCCCGTTCCCTGCCATTCAGCAGATTAGTGGCGCCCCTACAGGGCGCCGGATTTGGGGGAGGGGCTTTTACCCAGGGTGGCGCTCGGCTCCTACTATTGCCTCGCTTACCCTGGGCTTCATTAGGTTGCCCCTTCGAGGCACCAAATGGACAGATTCTCAAGAAAAAATTGAAATTTCAGCAGGAAACTTGCGTTTTTCATGTTATTTCATCGGGTTTTTCTGTTTTGCCAGCAGCAGTTCTGCCAGGGTCAGGTATTGTGCCGGCGAGATATGCTCGGCTCGGCTTTCTTCGTGCAGCTCCAGCTCTGCGAAGGCCCTGCTCATATCGGCCTGCGGCAGCAGGCTCTGTAAGAGACGCAGGCTTATTTTGCGGCGCTGGGAAAAGGCTCGGGCCACCAGTTTTTCGGCCAGCTCCAGGCTGGTCGCCTGCGGCAGCCGCTTTTTGAGGCTCATCTTGACGAAGCAGGACTGCACCTCGGGTTCCGGAAAAAACACCTGCGGCGGCACATCTCTAAGCAGTTTGCTTTCGTATCTCCAGGCCAGCCTGGCGCTCAGCGCGCCGTATTCCTTGCTGCCGACTCCGGCCAGCAGGCGGCTGCCCATCTCCTTTTGCAATAAGATATAAAGCTCCTGCGGCGGATTAGACCCAGAGCAGGCCCTGGCCAGAAAGACCGAGCTGCAAGAGTAGGGCAGGTTGGCGATGCAGCGAAAAGGGCGCGCACCAAAAAGCTCGGCGTAGTCTACCTTGCAGGCGTCGGCCTGCAAAAGCCTGAAGTTGGCCTGGCCGGCAAAACGCTCCGCCAGCCAGTCAGCCAGGCGGTGGTCAAGCTCAATCGCAGTCAAATGACAGCCGCTGGCCAGCAGACGCTCGGTGAGCACGCCGGCACCAGGGCCTACCTCGAGAACCTCCTCGCCGGCACGAGGAGCAGAATGCTTCAGCATGGCATCAAGAAGATTGCCGTCAAGCAGAAAATTCTGACCCAGACGGCGGCTGGGATGAAAGTCGAGACGCTTAAACAAAGCGGATAATTCGGCTTTTTTCATAATATAGGGCAATGAATAAAAAAAATTCCGGCACGAGATAAATATAATGCTTTTTAATTCTTCGTGTGCCTTCGTGTGCCTTCGTGTGCCTTCGTGTGCCTTCGTGTGCCTTCGTGTGCCTTCGTGTGCCCCTTCCCACTCTCCAGCAAAAGATATTCACCTAAAACCCGCGTTCCGTCCCAACTTCCCGCCATGTTATGCTATATTTTAGTTATTCTTTTACTTAGCATCCACCGCAGGCCTTTTTTTCATTATGCAGACACTCACAAGAAAACGCGTTTTAATCACCGGCGGCGCCGGATTTTTAGGCTCCAACTTGGCTGAGCGCCTCATTGAGCAGGGTCATGACGTACTGGTGGCCGACAACTTTTACACCGGCAGCAAGGACAATATCGTAGATCTGCTGGACCATCCCCGCTTCGAGCTTATCAGACACGACGTCACTTTCCCGCTCTATGTCGAAGTGGATGAAATCTACAACCTGGCCTGTCCGGCCTCGCCGGTGCATTATCAGCACGATCCGGTGCAAACCACCAAGACCAGCGTGCATGGAGCCATCAATATGCTGGGACTGGCAAAACGGCTTAAAGCCAAAATCCTGCAGGCCTCAACCAGTGAGGTCTACGGAGACCCCGAAGTGCATCCGCAGCCGGAAAGCTACTGGGGCAGAGTCAACTGCATTGGTATCCGCTCATGCTATGACGAAGGCAAACGCTGCGCCGAAACCCTCTTCTTTGACTATTGGAGGCAGCATCAGCTGCGCATCAAAGTTATACGCATCTTCAACACCTATGGGCCGCGCATGCACCCCAACGACGGCAGAGTGGTATCAAACTTCATTGTGCAGGCTCTGCTGAACAAGGATATCACTCTCTACGGAGACGGTAGCCAAACGCGCTCATTCTGTTATTGCGATGACCTCATTGAGGGCATGATACGCATGATGAACTCCGACGAGCAGTTTACCGGCCCGGTGAACCTGGGCAACCCCGGCGAGTTCACCATCAAGGAGCTGGCCGAAAAAGTGCTCGAACTCACCGGCTCAAGCTCAAAGCTGGTATACCAGCCGCTGCCGCAGGACGACCCTAAACAAAGACGACCCGACATCAGCCTGGCAAAGGAAAAACTGGGCTGGCAGCCCAGCATCAACCTGGAAGAGGGACTGAAACGAACCATCGCATATTTTGAGCAACTCTTGCAAAAAAGCTTCTAACTACTAATGCACACTAAGAGCTAAAGCTCCGAAGCTTGCTCTGCCTTCGTGTCCAAAAATAAGCAAACCACAAGGAGTATCTGAAAATGACTTTGATCGCCGCACAAATGTATACTTTGCGAGAATACTGCAAAAGCGCCCTTGACATCGCTAAGTCCTGCGCAAAAGTGAAAAAAATGGGCTATGACGGCATACAGGCCTCAGGAATGGCTAAAATAGACCCGAAGGAAATGAAAAAAATCCTCGACGGCGAGGGCCTGCTTATGGCGGCAACCCATGTGGGCTTCGACGAGCTCGCCAAAGAACCCGAGCGCATCATCGCGGAGCACGCCCTGTGGAACTGTAACTATACCGCCATAGGTGGATACGCATTTGCCGAATGGACCAGGGCGGCAATCGATAAATTCATTGGCGACTATAACGCCGTGGCCGCAAAATTTGCCGGCTCAGAGCTGAAAATCGGCTACCATAATCATCATCACGAGTTCGCCCAGATAGACGGGCTGCGCCCCATAGACCTGTTTATCAATAACTTTGACCCCGAAATCTGGCTGGAAATCGACACCCATTGGGTGGTGCGAGGCGGAGCCGACCCGGCGGCCTACATCGAAAAAGTGGCGGGGCGCATACCCTGCGTGCACTTCAAAGACATGAGCCTGAAGTACGAGGGCAGAGAACCGCAGTTCTGCGAAATCGGCGACGGCAACTTGAACTGGCCGCGTATCATACAGGCCTGCCGCTATGCCGGCGTGAAGTGGTATATAGTCGAACGCGATTCTGGCGAGGTAAATGCCTTCGACAGCCTTGAACGGAGCGCCTACAATATGCGCGAAAAACTCGGCCTGTTCTAGGCCCCCCCCGACAAAGCAAGCTGCTTAGTGTCCCTTCGTGTGCCTTTGTGGTTCAAGGGGGGCATAGTAGCGCCTCTACGAGGCGCCGGTTTTGATGGTTACCTGCACCCCAGGCTAAAGCCTGGGGTTAAGCATGGTTATGCGCCTACGGCGCAAGGAGACATGAAGCTTTGTGGTAAATTGTGCTAAGGAATAAAACGGCTCGTTTCTGCGGCACAATTCACCTCATGGTTCTGATTTTGCCAGTAGTATTGACCCTGGCCGGTTAATCATAAAAGCAAAATTCTCCTGAAAAATGCATTTTTTGGAAGAATTTCTAATGATTCTGATTTTGCCAGTAGTATTGACCCTGGCCGGTTAATCATAAAAGCAAAATTCTCCTGAAAAATGTAGTTTTTGGAAGAATTTCTAATTTTTCTCTGGGATTCAGTCCATTGGTGCCCCGAAGGGGCAACCTAATATAGCCCAGGGTAAGCGAGGCTCCGCAGGAGCCGAGCGCCACCCTGGGTAAAAGCCCCCCCTGAATCCGGCGCCCTGTAGGGGCGCCACAAGCGGGCTTTCAACATTACAAGGGCTTTTTTGACGGGGTTTAGTTATGAACCTGCTTTTTATCGGCGCCGGCAAGATGGCCAGCGCCATTGTCAGCGGAATCCTGAATGAGAACCTGTTCCCGCATGACAATATCTGGGCCTGTGACATCAATCCCGAGGCCAGGGAGGAATTCAGCCGCCGCACTACCTTGAGCTGCGCCAAGAGTGCGGAGTCACTGGCCGGCAAGGCCGATGTCTTGCTGCTGGCCATCAAGCCTCAGGGCCTCGAACAGCTGCTGGCCAGCCTGCCGCCGCGCAAGCCGGAGGCCCTGGTGCTCTCTATCTGCGCTGGCTTGAGCATTGCCAGACTGCGGCAGGGCTTTGCCACCGGACGCATAGTGCGGGTCATGCCCAATACCCCGCTAATGGTCGGCATGGGCGCCAGCTGCTACGCCCTGGGCAGCGAGTCCGACGAGAGCGCCGCCGCCCTTACCGAAAAGGTCTTCGCGACCCTGGGAAAAACCTGGCGGGTCTCCGAAGAGCTGCTCGATGCGGTCACCGCCATCAGCGGCAGCGGACCGGCTTATATGTTCGAGTTTATCGAGGCTTTGCGCCTGGCCGGCATCAAGCTGGGTCTGCCCGACGAGCTTGCCCTGCAGCTGGCTGTCCAAACCATGCGAGGCTCAGTCGAAATGCTGCAGCAAGGCCTGGGCACTCCAGAAGAGCTGCGTCAGGCGGTGACCTCCCCGGGAGGCACCACTGCCGCCGCCCTCAAAGTCATGCAGGAGGCGGATTTCAGAGGCCTGGTCGAGAGACTCACGCAGGCGGCCTGTACGCGCTCCAAAGAACTCGGCGCCTAGCATCAACAACGAAGGACGAAAACATGAGCATTTTAGTGACTGGCGGAGCCGGATTCATTGGCTCGCATCTTTGCCGCGCCCTGCTGGCCCAAGGTGAGGAAGTGACGGTGATCGACGACTTGTCCACCGGCAGCTATGACAATCTCGCCGATTTGGAGGGCAACCAGGCCTTCCGCCTTATAGTCGAGGACGTCAACAACCAGGCCCTGGTCGATGATTGTGTGCGCCACAGCAGCGCCGTCTATCACCTGGCATCCGCCGTCGGCGTCAGGCTCATTATCGAACAGCCGGTGCGCACCATACATAGCATCGTTGGCGGCACCGAATCTGTGCTCAAAGCCTGTGCGCGCTATCGCAGGCCCTTCCTGCTGACCTCCAGCTCAGAGGTCTACGGCAAAGGCTCAAAGGTGCCTTTTGCCGAAGACGACGACAGCGTCATGGGCGCAACCAGCACCAGGCGCTGGAGCTATGCCTGCGCCAAGGCCTTGGACGAGTTTCTCGCCCTGGCGCACTGGGTGGAAACCCGCCTGCCCGTGGTTATCGTGAGACTCTTCAACACCGTAGGCCCCAGGCAGACCGGACAGTACGGCATGGTGCTGCCCAACTTCGTGCGCCAGGCACTCAACAACCAGCCTATTATGGTGCATGGCGACGGCATGCAGAGCCGCTGCTTCGCCCATGTGCAGGACGTGGTCGAGGCCTTGCTCGCCCTGATGGCCTGCCCGCAGGCGCGCGGACAGGTAGTCAACGTCGGAAACGACGACGAAATTAGCATTTTCGACTTGGCTTGCCGTATCAAGGAACAATGCGGCAGCAGCTCGGAAATTCAAAAAATACCCTATGAACAAGCTTACGGCGAAGGCTTTGACGACATGCGCCGCCGCGTGCCGGACCTAAGCAAGGTGCACAGGCTTATTGGCTACAAGGCAAAAAGAGACCTGCAGCAGATAATTGCCGACGTTATCCAGGAAATGAGCAAAACCAACGCCTAGGACCCTAACACAGCAAAACCGAGCATGGCCAGCAGATATGACTTCGTGTGCAAAAAAATGCCGTATTATTACTGAAAATCGAGATATTTTCAACCGCCTCGCGCAATCTGAATTTTACGATATAAATTATACGCTGTCATAAAAAACATCGTTTTTATGAGCTGCTTCTCAAGCGTTTTTTTTTTGGAGTTCGCCATGTCAACTTACGAGATGCTTCAGCCTTCGCGCGAATGCCTGTCCGAGGAAGCGGAGGAGCCTCCGTCCAACCCAGGCCGGCTGCCGGCCAAGTCCAGCAGCCGCAGTCTTTTCGAGCTTATTAGTCCTCAAACCCGCGAATTTATCCACCGATTTTATCCGAATCTATGCGACAGTCAATGGAACGATTGGCGCTGGCAGGTCCGCAACCGTATTCGCAGCCAGTCTGAACTTTGCCGTTTCATGTCGCTTACTGCTGACGAGGCTCTGGCTTTGTCTCAAGGCCAACAGGGCTTTCCTTTTGCTGTCACCCCCTACTATTTGAGCCTGCTGGCCGATTCCGCGCCGGGGCACCCGCTGCGTCTGTCGGTGCTGCCCAGCACCCAGGAATACCTCCTGGCTGAAGACGAGGCGGATGACCCGCTGGCCGAGGAGGCCAGCAGCCCGACCCCGGGACTGGTGCATCGCTATCCCAACCGCGTGCTCTTCCTGGCCACCGATTTCTGCTCGGTGTGCTGCCGCTACTGCACCAGGTCGCGCCTGATTGGCAGCGAGCATCGGGAAAGCCCGCGCAAACACTGGCAAGCAGCACTGAAATACATCGCCGAACATAAGGAAATCGAGGACGTGCTCATCTCCGGCGGCGACCCGCTGACCTTGCCGCAGCAGACCCTCGAGGCGCTGCTGGCGCAGCTCAAACAAATCCGGCATCTTAAAATCATCCGCATCGGCAGCAAGGTGCCTGCCGTATTGCCGCAGAGGATCAGCTCAAACCTGGTGAGCATGCTGAAAAAATACCATCCGCTTTTTATCAGCCTGCATTTCACCCATCCCCTCGAGTTGACCGCGGAATGCGCCGAGGCCTGCCGTCGTCTGGCCGATGCCGGCATCCCCCTGGGCAGTCAGAGCGTGCTTCTCAAAGGTGTCAACGACGAGCTGGGCACATTGCGAGAGCTGTTTATGGGGCTGTTGTCACTGCGTGTGCGTCCCTACTACTTGTATCAATGCGATCCCATACGCGGCTCGAAGCATTTTCGCTGCCCGGTGCAACGCGGCCTCGAGCTGATGCAGGGCCTGCGCGGCCATATCTCCGGCTACGCCATACCGCATTATGTCATAGATGCGCCGGGCGGCGGCGGTAAAATCCCCCTGCTGCCGCCATATTGCGCCGGACACAAAGGCGACAGGCTGCAGCTCTACAACTATCTCGGAAAACTCTACGAGTATCCCGATGCGGAGACGCAGCCATGAAAATCGGATTGAGCTTTGATCTGAAAAGCGAGTATCTGGACCAGGGCTACTCCTCGGAGCAAATCGCCGAGCTGGATATCGAGGAGACCATCGAGGCCATTGAAAACGCCTTGCAAGAGGCCGGACACCAGGTCGAGCGCATCGGCGGCCTCGAAAACCTGATGCGCGCGCTCCTGCAGGGAAAACGCTGGGAGCTGGTCTTCAATATCGCCGAAGGCATGCACGGCATGGCCAGAGAGGCGCAAATCCCCTGCCTGCTGGACGCCTACCGGATACCCTATGTCTTCTCCGACAGCGCCGTGCTGGCCCTGACCATGAACAAGGCCATGACCAATGCCGTGCTGCGCTGCCACGATGTCCGAGTGTCCGACTTTCAAGTCCTGCGCCAGGAAAACGACTTGAGCAAAGTCGCCATGCCTTACCCGCTTTTTGTTAAACCGCTGGCCGAGGGCTCGAGCAAGGGGATCAGCGAGAACTCCCTGGTCAGAAATGCGGCGCAGCTGGCGCAAAGCTGCCGCGAGCTCTGGCGACAGTCCAGACAGCCACTGATGCTGGAACGCTATCTCTGCGGACGCGAGTTCACCGTCGGCCTGCTCGGCAGCGCCGAACAGACCGAGCTGCTCGCAGTCATGGAAGTGACTTTGAACCATAAGGCCGACAGCAGCGCATACACCTATGCCAATAAACAACAATACGAGGAGCGAGTCAAATATCAGACCGTCGAGCAGCCAGAAGTCGCCAAACTGGCCATGCAGGCCTGGCGGATCCTTAATTGCCGGGATGCCGGCAGAGTGGACCTGCGCATGGACCAGGAGGGCAGACCACATTTCCTCGAGGTCAACCCGCTGGCCGGACTGAACCCGAAATACTCGGACCTGTGTATCATGTGCCGGCAAATCGGCGTCCCATATAACTGCCTTATCCAAAAAATCCTGGCCTCAGCCATGAAAAGACTATAAAAAAGCGGCACTGTCCATTTGGTGCCCTGAAAGGGCAACCTAATAAAGCCCAGGGTAAGCGAGGCTCCGTAGGAGCCGAGCGCCACCCTGGGTAAAGGCCCCCCCGAATCCGGCGCCCTGTAGGGGCGCCACACATGGCACTTCGATACAATGACCTTTTTGGACGGGGTCTATGTTATAGCCAAAGGTGCCTCCCTGTGCAAAAATTGCCCGCCAGCTCCGGTTTATGCTTCTTTAGGAATCTGGCTGTTTTGGCTTGCAGCTTCTCTTGTAGGCATTACGGTAAACAAACAGCCGAGAGTTTTTGGCCGCCCCACCCATGCGACGGCAAGGGGTCTTTTATTATTCGGGGCTTGTTTCGGCGCCAACTCATTTTTATCCTCATTCAACTCATATTAGGAGTATATCATGGCTAGAGAAAGCAATGTGTCGGCCAGCGAGTTGCATCAACGCAACTTAAAGCTTGCCTTGGGTCAGATCGAGAAGGAGTTCGGCAAAGGCTCCATTATGCGCCTGGGCGACCAGAGCCACCTGGATGTGCCGGTGGTCAACTCCGGCGCGCTGTCCTTGGACATCGCCCTGGGCATAGGCGGCTTCCCGCGAGGCAGAATCGTCGAGGTCTACGGCCCGGAGGCCTCAGGCAAAACCACGCTCTGCCTGCACGTGGTGGCTAATGCGCAAAAGGCCGGCGGAGTCTGCGCATACATCGATACCGAACACGCGCTAGACCCGCGATATGCCAGAATCATCGGAGTCAATACCGACGACTTGCTCGTCTCACAGCCGGACTGCGGCGAGGACGCCTTGAATATCGCCGACACCCTGGTGCGCAGCGGTGCCATCGATGTGTTAGTGGTTGACTCAGTGGCCGCCCTGGTGCCCAGAGCCGAGATCGAAGGGCAAATGGGCGACACGCACGTCGGCTTGCAGGCCAGGCTAATGTCACAGGCACTGCGAAAACTGACCGCCATTGTCAATAAAAGCCATACCTGCATCATCTTCACCAACCAAATACGCGAAAAAATCGGCGTTATGTTCGGCAGCCCGGAAACTACGCCGGGCGGAAGAGCCTTGAAATTCTACGCCTCGCTAAGACTGGATATCAGGCGCATGGCTACCATTAAATCGCCGGACGGACAGGCCAAGGGTAACCGCGTGAAAATCAAAGTGGTTAAAAATAAGTTGGCCGCTCCCTTCCAAGAATGCGAGTTCGACATCATGTACGATGAGGGCATCTCCAAAGCCGGCTCAATCCTGGATGTGGCGCTCAATCTTAACCTGATCGAAAAACGCGGCTCTTGGTTCTCTTTCCAAGACGCGCAAATCGGACAGGGACGCGAGCAAACTAAAAAGGCAATCGACGAAGACCCGGCCCTGGAACAAAAGCTGCTGGCCAAAATATACGAAGTCATCCCAGGACGCCCAAGACCCGCAGAGGGCGACGACGAAGTCGAAGAAGCCCTGGACGAAGAAGCATAAAACTCGCCCCCTTCGTGTGTCTTAGTGTCTCTTCGTGTCTCTTCGTGTCCTTTCCCCTTCCTCATTTGCCAGGCTTTCCATGTCCGAACCCTTCTTCACCTGGTCTCAGCTAGCCGAGATTTGCCAAGGCACCTATCTACTGCCGCCAGGCTCGCAGGCTCCACCAGGGGTCACTGCGGTTTGGGATGACAGCCGCGCGACTACGCCTGGCTCTCTTTTTGTAGCCATCAAGGGTGAGTTTCAGGATGGCCACCGCCATGCCTTATCGGCGCTTCGTTCCGGCGCTTGCGCGCTCTGCCTGCAGGAAGCGCCCGAGCCGGAGGCAAGCCAGGAGCTGCTTCGTCTCGGCGTGGCCTGCCTGCTGGTAAAGGACAGCCTTGCCGCCTTCCAGGCACTGGCACGAGCGCATCGGCAAAAATTTCCCGCCCTATTCGAGCTGGCCATTACCGGCAGCAGCGGCAAAACCAGCATCAAGGAGCTTTGCGCCGCCCTCTTCGAGCGGCGCTGGCCAGGCCGTGTGCTCAAGACCCAGGCAAGCACCAACAATCACTATGGCCTGCCGCGAAACCTGCTGCGCCTGCAAAAGAGCCACGCCGCCGCGGTGTTGGAGCTGGGCAGCAATCATCCCGGTGAAATTGCAGAGTTGGTCGCGCTCAGCTCGCCGCATATCGCCATTATCTCAAATATAGGCCAGGCGCATCTCGAGTTTTTTCACGACCTCGAAGGCGTGGCCAAGGAGAAATTCTCTCTTTTCACGGCTTTGCCCCCCGAGGGCTGCGCCGTATTTCCTTATGAAGCCCGCGGCTATGCGAGCCTGCAAGCAGCCTTGGCTGGTCGAAAATATCTTAGCTTCGGCGACTGCCCGCAGGCCGACCTGCGCGCCGAATACCTGGGCAGGCATGCAGACAGCTACAGGGTAAGGCTGACCTGGAAGCAGAGCGGCCTCACCAGGCTGCTCGATTGGCATCTGGGCGGCACGCATCAGGCGCAAAACGCCGCCGCCGCCGCCGCCGCCGCAACCCTGGCCGGCATTA
>Ga0265295_1004830_pt1 | contig 17806 bp, 13 predicted proteins | sample Munlansysbiofilm_FD_192503 | JGI IMG/M metagenome (GOLD analysis project Ga0265295, IMG submission 192503) | Leachate microbial communities from a municipal landfill in Southern Ontario, Canada - Methane capture system biofilm | ecosystem: Engineered > Solid waste > Landfill > Unclassified ...
TCAGTCGATGACGACTGCTTGGACGTCAGGAGATAGACAGTATGGTATTGGTGAACCAACTTGTGCCAATAGTGTCATCACGGTTGCTGCTCATTATTCCGAATTTCTTTCAGGGAGTGGGACTTTGCTTGGTGGGCAGATTGCAAATTTTTCTAGCTACGGACCTCTCATGACAGATACAATGAAACCTGATATTTCTGCACCGGGATCAAATGTGTGTTCTTCAATATCATCTTTTACATCACAAAGTTTTTCTTCGATTGTTACCAATGTAGATTTCGGTGGTCGGACTTATCCGTTTGTCAAGTTTTCAGGAACATCAATGTCATCACCTCATGTGACTGGCGTCGTAGCGCTGTTGCTTGAAGCAAACCCGTTGCTTTCACCTGTTGAAATCAAGTCAATTTTGCGTCAAACTGCCAGACAGGATTCTAAAACAGGAGTGATTCCACCAGAAGGAAGTGTGCGCTGGGGCTGGGGAAAACTCAATGCGTTGATGGCTATTTATGTAGCCACAAACACCCTTGCTGTCAACAACCTGAATCATGAACTATTACTTAAAATCTATCCTAATCCCGCGCTATATCAGATTTGTATTGATGCAGCCGGCTTTGAGCCAAAAACAGTCTTTGTTTTTGATATCAGCGGAAAATTTATTTTTTCAGAAAATCTCGCCGATTCGCAACAATGCATTGATGTTAGAGCCTTAAGCACAGGAACATATCTTCTATTTGTTACTGACGGAAAATATTGGAAATCAGAAAAGTTCATTAAGGAATAAACTATTCGATCATCGTATTGCACCCTCTAATAGTGGCTTGATCAAAACGGCCAATAACTTCAAAAGTGCCGTCGTCAAAAACTTTTCCCATATCATCAGTGGCGATGAAGGAACATGAGTACATGTTTGCCAAATCAATAATGTTTATTCCACCCGATTTACCGTCATGTCTTATACACAATGGATCCGATAAGTCTCTGACATATATCTTCATCCAAGGCGGGCATGAAAAGAGGCCTTCTCCTTTTGAATATGCTTGAGATAATAACTCTGTCATTCCGTATTCTGAATGTATTGTTTCAACTCCAAATCCAGCTTTTAGTAAGGAATGAAGCTCAGTCCTTATGATTTCCTTTCGCCTCCCTTTCATACCACCGGTTTCCATAACAATAAGTTCTGGAAAATCAAGAGAATGTTGTTGAACAAAATCAAGAAGGGCAAAACTCACCCCAATGAGGATGGTCTTTTTCTTCTTGTTTTTTAATTCGATTAGGCTTTCGAAGAGTTTGTCAAAATCGTTAAGATAAAACCCGCTTTCTAGTTTTTCTGTATCGCGAATGAGCCTTTCAACCATATACACAAGAGATGAGTTCTTTCTTTCCAAATAGGATGGCAATAAAGCCAAAAGAGTATAGTCTGAAATATTATCGTAAAAATTGCGGAATCCAGCCGTGAAACTTTCTTCATACAGCCCGATGTCATGAACATAATGTCTTGATGTGTCAAAGCCTGTTGTACCACTACTTTCAAAAGTCAACTCGTGACTTTCAGCTGCAAGAATTTTGTGATTCCGGAACATTGATATGGGCAAAAATGGTATTTTTTCTGTTTCAAAAACATTCGAGGGGTTTTTGCCAAGGGCCATGCAAAATGATTGATATACGTGATTGCGATGAAACTGAAATCCAAAAAGTTGGAGTGCAATATCCTTAAAAGATTGCTCGTTATCCGTGAAGATTAGTTTTTCCCTAATGGATTCAGACATTTTGTTTTAACTTTGTAAAAGAATGCAACTTATGAAATTTCGGATATTTAGAATTACAAAAATACAATTATTCATGTTTGCAGGGATACTGTTTCTGCAATCATGCATTGAGCGTGACGAATATCCTATTGAACCATATATTGAGTTTTCCGATTTTTATGTAATGATCGATCAGGCTTCTGGTAAGGAAATTGGCGTTATTGTGTTAAAATTTACTGATGGAGATGGAGATATTGGGCTCGCACCCAAAGACACACTATATCCGTATCAGCTTGATGGAGATTATTATTATAACTATATCATGTATTTTTATAAAAAGCAGGGAACGAATTTTGTGAAAATTGAAACTCCTTACAACATCAGAATTCCAATTATTAATCCTGATGATTTTGCGCAAAATCTTGATGGAGAGATTTATATAGACATTGACCTTGATATTCTTCGTACAGCAATTACTGATGGGGTCTTTAAATTTGATGCCTTTATTTATGATAGGGCCTTGAATAAAAGCAACACAATCACGTCTCCAGTAATTCAATTGGATTAAAGGGGATTGTTAAATCTTCTTCTTTCTTACAGTTTTTTTAATTCTTTCTCTGCTTGTTTTTTGTAATCTCCATTTCTAAGGATGATGGCTTGTAACAAAGCTTTTGATTCTTGGATCCTTTTCAGCTCAATTAGATTTAATGCGTAATACCACTGTGCTCTTTGATCTTCTGGGTTGTTTTTTAATATGGTTTCAAAATAGTCCAATGACAATTGGTATTGTTCATTTTCATATAACAAAGCACCCTGGTCCTGTTGTCCTCCTGTTGGTTTAGATGCTTGTGTCTCGGTTCTGGTATCACTTTTTGCAACATTTTTCATGCTTCTGTAATCTTGTGAGGCCAATTCATCCTTCTCTAAAGCTACAGTGGTTGTCGTTGGAGCATGAGTTCCTGTTGTAACTGTTTGATCTCTGTCTTCATTTTTTCTAGGTTGTTCTGTTTCTTTATCTCTACCTATTTTAGAATCCACAGTGACTTCTGCAAGGGTATTGTCGTTAATAGCATCTTCAATCGTTACAATATTAGAAAAAGATTCAGATTCTTCATTCTCTGCTAACATTAAAGGACTATCTGATGCTTTTGTTTGAACTACAATTATGTCTAGATCAACTGATAGTGGTTGGGGTTTTATTTCTCCACTTATTTTTTCCTGTTTAGTTTGAATTGTTTGTTCTTCTAGTGGTGTTGTTGCGGTCTCTTGTGTTTCTTCAGCAAATTTTTGTTGTGCTGTTTTTTCATGTACTGTTTCCTTTCTTAATTGGTGCTGCAGTACGAAAGTAACTGCAATGAGTGCAACAATAACGGCAGCTACAGACATGATAATTCGTGGTCTAAGAAAAAAAGTTTTGTGCTTTTTTGACGCGGCTAGATCAACCTTACTATTAATTTCACTAACAATTTCACTGATATTGTCTGGATTGGATAACAAGGATAAGCCCTCAACATAATCGCTACACATTTCACAATTAGCAAGATGAGCTTCGATAGAATGTATTCGCAAAGAATCAACCCGCCCTTTCACATAGTCGAGAAGCTCCTTGTCTGAAGGGCATTCACTGGGTGAAAAAAGATAATTGATTGGTTTATTCATTGCTATTAGATTCAAGTATAATCTTTAAATTTCTTTTGCCATTTTGTATATAACTTTTAACTTTTTTCATTTCGTAACCGGTCATCTGAGATACCTCCTGATAACTTTTTTCTTGGAGGTAGAACAGCTCTATGCATGTTCTTTGTTCTTTTGAAAGACTGGGAATTGCCTTTTCTAGCTCCTGCAATTGGTCTTCAAGCAGAACATTCTCTCCTTGATACACAAAAGCTCGGTTTTCCATAACATTTTCTAAAACCTGTTCTTCGTTGATGTGTCTTGTTGTTTTCTTTGACTTTCGCAGCTCAAGCAGACAGTGGTTTTTTACAACTGAATACAGCCATGATTTAAAATTTTCAATTTGATGTTTGTGCAAATACTCAAAAAGCTTTTCAAAAACACTCATCACTGCATCGTTGCATGCATCTTCTTCTTTCAGGTATTTCATGCTCACCGCAAAACAGAAGCCGGAGTATCGTTTGAACAGTTCTCCCACAATGTTTCTGTCTCCGTGTGTTTTATACAGGGCAATCAGTTCAATATCAGACAGATTAGGATGAATGGGTTCCACCGGCAGAAAATTTTTAGAACTGTAAAGATAATTTTTTTTCACCTCTTGTGACTTAATATGCGATTATTAAATTGAAAAAAGGTAGAAAAATGGCAAGCGATGAAAACGAAAAGGGTGCATCAATTGAATAAAAAAATTATATCTTTGAAAAAACAAAAAAATATGAGATCAATATTCTTGTCCATCGGATTTTTTACAGCTCTATTTATTGGGGTTCAGGCACAAAAGTTTGAAATACAGTCAGTTGTTATACATGGTGGTACCTTTCGCATGGGTCAATCTGTTGCTGGTGAAGAAACTGGTTTTGACGTAACTCTTGATACATACAGGATGAGTATTTATGAAATCACCAACGATCAATATTGTTATTTTTTAAATGAAAAGAAAGATTATTCTAAAGAAATTGAGCAATGGATTAATATTGACGGAAACTCTGTAGATGATCCAAATATGCTATATCTTGATTGGAAGACGGATACGTACAAAGTGCAACCTGGCTTTGAAAATCATCCTGTAGTGTATGTTAGCTGGCAGGGAGCTATGGCATTTTCCCAATGGGTGGGAGGATGTCTGCCCACTGAAGCTCAATGGGAATACGCATGCAGGGCCGGGACCACAACTCGCTTTAATACTGGAAGTTGTCTGGATGCATCTGATGCAAATTACAATGCAAACACTCCTTTTGAAGGATGTTCCAAGGGAGAGTTCAGAAATACGTTATTAAAAGTTGGAAGTTTTTCTTCAAATCCATGGGGCTTGTACGATATGCATGGGAATGCATGGGAATGGTGCCTTGATTGGTATGCTGATTACACACTTGTTTCGAAAGAGAATCCTGTGGGACCACCATCAGGAGAAAACAAAGTGCGAAGAGGGGGTAGTTATCTGGTCAATGGAAGGAGTAGTTTTACCGCACATCGAAATGTTGCACCGCCTTCTTCAATGTTTAGTGATCTTGGATTTAGAGTTGTGTTTAATCACGAATAAACTTATTGATTGAAAAAATGCCAGGTCACAATGGAACACGCTGTGGCTGCATTTAGAGATTCTGTATCAACACCTTGAGCTGAAGGAATTGTGATCTTTTCATGGAGAAGTTCCTCGATTTCGGGTGATATTCCATGACTTTCGCTTCCGATAACAATGACAGCAGGCTTTTTTGGTGTTACTGTGTTTAGTAATGCGCCATTGAGTGTTGTTCCATAAATTGTGATTGTGTCTCGAATGCTTTTCAGCCAATCGTACAAACCTGTATAATGAACATTGACTCTGCAGAAAGATCCCATGCTTGCCTGAATCACTTTTGGAGAATAGAAATCGACAGTGTCATCCGAACAAAAAATGTTTTTAACTCCGAACCAGTCGCAAAGGCGAATAATAGTTCCCAAATTTCCCGGGTCGCGGATTGAGTCAAGCACAATAGAAAATTCATTTTTTTCGGGGAGAGCAATTGCTTTTTCAGAAGGAATTTCAAGTACAGCAAGTCCAAAATCAGGAGAGTTTTGAGATGAAATCCGTGATAATTCCTTATCCGTGATAATTTCTGCTTGTATCTTTTGTGAAATATCAAAAGGGATGTGGCTTTCTTGAGTGAGAAACAAATATTTGATGATAAATTGATCGGATTTGAGAAGTTCTAAAATGGCTTTTTTCCCTTCTGCCACAAAAAGGCCATGTTCTTTTCTGAACTTCTTTTGTTCTAGACTTCGAATAAGCTTTATGGTGTTGATGGAAAGCATATTATTTGTTTTTTGCAAACTTACAGAAAATAAAAAAGCAACTCATTTAAGAAGTTGCTTTTCATTTGAAACAAATACTATTATTGACAGGAGCTTTCGTACATGTCCATATATTCGAAAATGATTTCAATAGCATCTTCTCTCATGTCTTTTTTAAGATTGTCGTTAATTCTGACTTTGTGGGTGTACATGTAGACCTTACACCAGTCATCGCCAAATTCAGCTTGGGCAGCAATCAGTCCATGAATAATGGCAAAAGTGTAACTTGTGGAGTTTTTTTTGATTGCCAGATTGGCCCAAACTAAGGCTTCTTTAAGTTCAAAATAATCATCCATTGCCTTCAGGTATGCCATACACAAAAGGTGATCTGCATCGCCTTTCGACTTGAACTCTTTTTTATTGAGATAGATTTTCTTATCAATGAGATAGTTGAGAAAATACTCCGAATTTGTTTTTCCATTGATATCCCAAGAAAGACAGTTGATAACGGCCATCTTGATTGATATTTCGTTTTTGTCAGATATTAAAAAATCAGCAAGTTCAGGAGTTAGCAGTCCTGACGTATGAACGGTAGTTCTGATGATTTTTTCTGACTTAAATACCTCCCAGAATGGTGTTGAGGTGATGGGAGAATCAGCCATAAGGAACTGCACAGCAAAGATTCCTGTGAAAAGAAATGCAAGAATTGTTTTTTTCATGATGTATAATAATAAATTAGTTTATTGTGAACATGTTACCAAGAATCGAGTTCTCTTTTGATGAATTTTTCGATGTTGTTTTGTGACCCGCAAAGAATAAGGCAGTCTTTTTCATCAATGACCGTATCATCTGTGAATGGCACATCAGTATATTCGTTAATGGCTGCTTTGAATAATTTCTTTTTTTCTCGTGGCTTCATCACGGAAAGAACTTGAATGTTGTATTCTTTCGAGAATCGGATGTTGCCCAATGTCAGTCCAAGATATTTTGGAGGTGCATATAGTTTGAGGATTTCCACAGCATCACTGATTTGATAATAATCAATCACATGTTTGTGTATCACTGATCTAGCAAAATGCTCGGCCGACATTTGTTCAGGAAAAAGAACATTATGGATTCCTAAACTTTCAAGGATTTCTTTGTGTAGGTCGGTAATAGCCCTGCAATAAAGATTGTTGATTTTTCTCTCTTGTAATAGAGCCGATGTGAGCATGGAGCTTCCGAAATCTTCACCGATTGCAACCACAGCCAAATCAATATCATCGAGAGGTAGGCTGTTAAGTGCATGTCTGTCGCTTGTGTCAAGAGCCATTGTATAAGTGATTTCATTTGCATACAAATCAACTTTGTGTTTGTCTTTGTCAACACCAATAACTTCATGCCCCATTTTTGTCAGTTCTTTGGCTAAAGTGCTTCCGAAATTTCCAAGACCGATGATGAGAGTTTTCATAAAAAAAATTAATTAATAAAAATTGTTGTTTCAGGACAATAATAATCAGGCTGTCTTCTGTTTTTGACAAAAGCCATTAAAATTGAAACCAAACCGAGCCTTCCTATAAACATTGTTAAAATGATTACATATCTGGATGGAACAGAAAGAAGAGTAGTTATGCCCATGCTGACACCCACTGTTCCAAGAGCCGAAACATGCTCAAATAAAAGTTTGTGAAGGGGGATGTCGGGTTCAAAAACACTTAGCAGAAAAACACCGAGCAAGATGACCAAAATTGAAGAGAAAATAATTGCTGATACTTTTTTTAGGGTTTTATCGGAAATTCTTTTATAGCCAATGATGACATGCTGTTTGTTCATAATAATGGCGCTGATATTTTTTGCTGCAAGAGCAAAAGTAGTGGTTTTTATACCTCCTGCAGTGGACCCCGGAGAACCGCCAATCCACATAAGACCTACAAACAATAATACTGCGGGCAACCCAAGTTTCGAATAATCAACTGCGTTAAATCCAGCAGTTCTGGCAGTTACTGCTGAGAAAAAAGAGGCCATCCATTTTTCGCTTTCATTCATTCCTGAATGTAAGCCGTTGTATTCAAGGAGATAAAAAAGAACTGTGCCACCAACCAATAAGAAAAATGTAGTTCTGATAACCAATCGGAAGTTTATTTCATGAAAAACTCCGGGTTGATATTGTAGTTTTCCTAGTTTTCTTCTCAGAGGAAAACGAAAAGAGTTTCTTATTCCTTGAGACCCTTTTGCAATAACAAAAAAGCCTAGTCCTCCAAGGATAATAAGGAATGATATGCTAAAAAGGAAAGGGAAATTGTTGGATAAATCAGGACGAGCTAAGCCACCTGAAATGTTTGAAAATCCTGCATTACAGAAGGCAGAAATAGAATGAAAGACTGAGAAAAACACATGTTCGCTTTGAGAACTGAATACTTCAGTGGTACTAAAATAGATGAGTGCAGCTCCACAAAGTTCAAACATAAAAGTCATGAATAGAATTCCGTAAACAATGTCAATGATATTGCCAAACTGTTTGTGATTGATAAGATCCTTCATTGCCATCCTGCTGTGAATTGAGCCTTCACCCTTGGCAAGGATGATGAAAAAACTAGTGAAAGTCATAATTCCAAGTGCCCCAAATTGAATGAGAAACATGATAACCAGTTGTCCAAACATTGTGAAATCAGAGGGAGTATCCAGAACCGTAAGTCCAGTTACACACACTGCACTCGTAGAAGTGAAAAGTGCATCTGTAAAAGAAATCACTTTTGTAGTTGCTTCGGGTAGCATGAGCAGCCCCGTGCCAATAGCTATGATTGAAAGAAAACTCACAACAAAGAGTCTCATTGGGTTCATGGGGCTTTTGCGTCCGGCAAGAAGCATGGGACTCACATGCCTGATAAGTAGGATGAGAATCATAAAATAAGTGGAAATACGAAAAAACAAATCATTTTGCTTGGGTGAAAGTCCAAGCAGTGTGTCAATTTTCCCGTACATCAGAATCAAAGTAAAGAGGATAATGACTCCTTTAAATAGAAGTTCTTGCTTTTTAAGGGGTTTAATAAAAGCAAGGGAAACTAGAAAGCGAAATGAGTAAATCCAGAGGACAAAAGGAATAAAAAAACGTAAAACAGAAAGCAAAGCTTGGTGTTCTTTAGGTGAGACTGGAATCCCTTCAAAAAAAATCATTAAAAAAAAGCCAAGAATACTCACAATTCTAATCAATATTGACGTGACAGTATTGATCTTCAGAAATAAGGATCTGACATAAAAATGAATCCGGAGGAAATGGTTTCTAAAGTTTCCCAAAATGAGTTGAAATTATCTGACAAATATAAAAACTTTTAGGCAGATATAGAAAACTCCTTCGGTAGTCCGATTATACGCTGTATAGTACTATTCTCAAAAAAGTTTATCCCTATTTGATTGATTTCCAGCCAATTTTTCTCATAATCCGAATGATTGTGAATCCGGCAAGTATGGCAACACCAAGGAAAATTCCTGCGTACAGGTATTCGTGGAACAGTAACTTTCCAAAACCGAAGAGGAATCCTAGCACCATCACACATCCGAGGAACCAATTTGCAAAAAGATATCCGTATCCTGAATCAGGAGCAACTTCTGGACATATGGTTTTAAATCGTTTCCAACCGATACCTCCTGGATGAACTTTTGTGTAGAAAGATTTCAGAATAGCTTCATCTGCAGGTTTTGTTAAAAACGTAACTGTCACCCATACGAAGGTAGACCATGCTACGATGATTAGCAGACATTGTTCAAAATCAGCAGAAATTGGGTCAAGGCCAAAACCATATTTAAGAACAGGGAAAATTGCGTATGGAGCAATCATGGCTGATATTTCAGACCATGCGTTGATGCGCCACCAGAACCATCGTAGAATAAGAACAAGCCCAATACCCGAACTCATCACGAGGACAAATTTCCATGCATCACTGATGCGTGAAAATTGTGTGGTAGCAACCAGAGAAAAGATGATAAGAGCAAAAGTAGAGATTCTTGAAACGCGAATATAGTATTTTTCGGTTGCCTTGGGTTTGATAAATGGCTTGAAAAGATCATTGACAATATATGATGTTCCCCAAACAGTATGAGATGCAATGGTTGACATGAAAGCAGCGAAAAAAGCAGCGAGAAGAAGCCCTGTGAAACCAGAAGGAAGGTAGTCACGGATCATCATGACATAGGTTGCACCGCGGTCCAGTTCAGCCGGATACAGAATAAGTGTTGAAAGAGCAACCAAAATCCATGGCCATGGGCGAAGTGCAAAATGGGCAATTTGAAACCAGAGTGTTGCAAGAAGTGAATGCTTTTCGTCTTTTGCAGACATCATTCGTTGGGCAATATAACCACCGCCGCCAGGCTCGGCACCCGGATACCAGCTGGCCCACCACTGCACACCAAGATATGCAACAAATGCGGTAACCGTTAGTTTTAACACCCCCGAGCCAGAAGGTAAGGCACTTGAACTTTCATGGAATGAAGGCAGAAATTCAAATACCCACTTGCTTTGTTCCAAGTTAGACTTCATCGCTTCAATTCCTCCCACTTCACGGATGGCAAAATAAGCAAGGACGATACTTCCAGTCATGGCCATTACAAACTGAACCGAATCGGTGATAGATATCCCCATCAAGCCTGAAAGTGAAGTATAGAATGCCACAAAAAGCAGGAGTGCGCCCACAAGCAAAAGGTGTGATGAAAAAACAATTCCGAAAATAGTGATCGATTCTACTCCTAAAAATAGAAAGTCTGGAAAAATAACCTGAAAAATCTTTACCATGGCAAGGTTGACCCATCCGATAACGATGACGTTCATGAAGATGCCTATGTAAATAGATCTGAAACCTCTTAAAAACGACGATTCACGACCTGAATAACGAATGGATACAAATTCCGCATCGGTGAGGATATCAGCACGTCTCCATAGTCTGGCAAAGAAAAATACTGTGATCATCCCGCCGAATAGCATATTCCACCACAACCAGTTTCCAGCAATCCCGTTTTGAGAAACAAGTTCTGTAACTGCCAGTGGAGTGTCTGCTGCAAATGTTGTTGCTACCATGCTGGTGCCTGCAATGTACCAAGGCAGATTCCGACCACTGAGAAAAAAATTACCTGTATTTTGTCCTGCTTTCTTAGAGAAATAAATCCCGATGCCAAGACTAATAGCCAAGTAAGTAATGATGATGACCCAGTCTAAAGTTGAAATAATCATAAAAATAGAGATTAGTGTATTGACCGTGTTTTTAAAATAGAACTGATAGCAAATTTGCTAAAGCTTGTAAAACGGGTGCAAATATAGAAAAAAAGACACAAAATTGGATTCCTTTTCAGTATAAAAAACTATAGATAGTCAAATATTCTTATTTGTACATATGATGGCTCGTTTTTATGAAACAAGATTAAAATAAAGTTGTTCTAATTTTTTTAGTTGTTGTTGTTCGGCAAATTTTTCTTTTACAAATGCTGAAGCATTTTTTCCGTGTTCTTTCCTTGTTTCAGGCTTGTTAATGTAGAAAGAAAGGCCGTCGGCCAGTGCTTTGCTGTTTTTTTTAGGGACGAGAATTCCTGTTGTATTGTGAACGATGATGTCTGGAACACCGCCGCTGTTGGAAGCTACGGCTGGAATTTCCATTGCTGCGGCTTCGCACAACACATTCCCAAAAGATTCTTCATGGGAAGGGAATGCTAAAACATCCATGGCAGCCAGTATAGAGGGAGTGTCGTCGATATTTCCAGTAAAGATCACACGTTCTTTGCCCAGCAGATTTGTTCCATATTCACGAGCCGTTTGGCCAAAATCCTCTTCTCCGAAACTATCACCTCCAGCTACGAGAAATATCAGGTTTTTGTTGGGATGCTCGTCAAGAAGGATGCGTGCAGCATCAAAAAATTCATAATGCCCCTTCATCAGCGTAAAACGCCCGAGAAAGCCAATGACCAAAGAGTCGTTTGAAACACCAAGTTGTTTTCGACAATCTTCACGGCTATATAGCAGAGCATTGAAACGTTCAAGATTCAATCCATTGAAATGAACTTTTACTTTGTTAGGTAAAATAGGATGGGTTTTGATCACATTGTCACGGATGAATGTTGACACACAAAGTAAGAGATCGATTTTTTTAAAGATAAATTGATGTAGAATATCTTTTTTACTAAGACCGCTTGCCATGCGACGTGACAGGATGAGTTTTGCTTTAGATCGTTTGTTTAGCGCTGGCGAAATGGTCCATAGGTCATGTGAAAGCTGTGAGTGTATAATATCAGGTTGGAAACCTCTTATGATTTTTTTAAATCTAAAAATGTTGCTTACAACATGGCTGTTGTTCCATTTGAGTGTTGTAACGGGGATTTTTTTTTCTGTGGCTTTCTGGTGTAAAGTAGCGTTGAGGGGTACAACCAACATCACATGATGACCTCTTTGCTGCATTTCCACCGCTGTTTTCAGCGTTTGCATTTCCAGTCCGCCCCATGAATAAGAACCACAAGTATAAAGAATTTTCACACGACAAAAGTAAGGAAAACTTACGATTCACTTCCGGTTTTTAGGATTACTGATTTTGCATCGAAAGATTGTATCTTTACAAAAAGTTTTTACTTTTTATTGGCTTGAAAACTTTACTTTTTTAGTGTTCAATGTGTCTATGTGGTAAATAAAAAAGAAAAACAGATGCGCGCAACAATTATACAACAAGACCCTTATCTTGAGCCTTTTAAGGATCAGATCGAAGCCATAAGTAGTCATGCCGGCCAGACAGAGGCTGAACTCAAGGGGAAGAATAAACACCTTAGTGATGCTGTCAACGGCCATTTGTTTTTTGGTCTACACAAGGACGGCGATAATATAATAATTCGAGAATGGGCGCCCAATGCTACGGGAATATGGCTTATTGCCGATTGTAATAAATGGCAAAAACATTCTGATTTTGCTTTTCAAAGCATTGTAAACGGGAACTGGGAGTTGAAACTTCCATACACTCAACTTCCTCATTTGACACTTTACAAACTGATTATTGCATGGAATGGGGGCGAAGCTGAGCGCATTCCTGCATGGTCAAATCGGGTGGTTCAAGATGATGATACCAAAATCTTTTCAGCCCAAGTGTGGTTGCCACCAACGGAATACAAATGGAAAAACTCTGTTCCTCCAAAACCAAAATTTCCTCTCGTTTATGAAACTCATGTTGGGATGTCGCTTGAAGAAGAAAAAGTGGCGAGCTACGATGAATTCCGAACACATGTGTTGCCTCGCATTGCAAAGGCAGGATATAATATTATTCAAATGATGGCCGTTCAAGAGCATCCTTATTATGGATCTTTTGGTTATCATGTTTCTGGGTTTTTTGCTCCGTCTTCTCGTTTTGGCACACCTGATCAGTTGAGACATCTCATTGATGAGGCGCATGGTATGGGCATTAGAGTTATTATGGATATTGTGCATTCTCATGCCGTGAAAAATGAAGTTGAAGGGATTAGTAAATATGACGGAACTCCTTACCAGTTTTTTCATGCAGATTCACGAGGTGATCATGTTGCTTGGGATTCAAGATGTTTTGATTATGGAAAATCAGAAGTACTCCATTTTTTATTGTCAAATTGCAAATACTGGCTTGAAGAATTTCATTTCGATGGTTTTAGGTTTGACGGCGTGACTAGCATGTGTTACAAAGATCACGGTCTGGAAAGGGATTTTCTGGGATATGCGGATTATTTTAATGATAATCTTGATGTGGATGGACTGGTATATCTGCGATTGGCCAACGCTGTAATCCATCAAATTCGTCCTGATGCGATGACCATTGCTGAAGAAATGAGTGGTTTTCCGGGGATGGCTGGGCCTGTTGAGGCTGGTGGTATTGGTTTTGATTTTAGGTTAGCAATGGGAGTTCCCGATTTCTGGATTAAATTGATCAAAGAGGTTCCCGACGAAATGTGGCATGTGGGAGATTTGTATTATCAGCTTACAAACAAGCGTCCTGAAGAGAAAGTTATCAGCTATTGTGAAAGTCATGATCAGGCTTTGGTGGGAGATAAAACCATCATATTCAGGCTCATGGATGCAGAGATGTACTTTAAAATGGATCTTGAAAATACAAGTTTGATTATTGACAGGGGCATGGCTCTGCATAAGATGATTCGGTTGGTGACATTGGGTACAGCCGGCGGAGGGTATCTCAATTTTATGGGTAATGAATTTGGTCATCCCGAGTGGATAGATTTTCCTAGAGAAGGAAATAATTGGTCATATAAGTATGCCCGACGACAATGGCATCTGGCAGATGATGAAAACCTGAGGTTCAAGTTTCTCAACAACTTTGATAGGGCAATGATTGACATAGCCAATGAAAAGAAACTGCTTGATTATGAGCTGATTGCGCTCGATCGAAACAACGATGGGCAGGTGTTGGCATTTGAAAGAAACAACTGTATTTTTGTGTTTAATTTCAACCCAATGCGTTCTTTCACTGATTATGAAATCCCATGTTCGGCCAAAAGTTACAGGATTATTCTTAATACTGATGATGTGCGTTTCGGTGGGTTCGGAAATATCAATTTAAATATTGAATACCACAGTTTTAAAGTGGGAAAAGACAATTTTTTAAGACTGTATCTTCCGGCAAGAACAGCAATAATACTCGTGTAGCGCAAGGTTTTGCTGATGAAAAGTGGTTTTTAACGTTTGGAGATGAAATTGAATTGTTAAAAATTAACAAGATGCAATTCGTCATTGAAAAAATTAAAAGTTGTCACTTCGAGCAAAAAATGGATTAAGCACAAAACTTTTTAAATGATTATTGTAATTTAGCAGAATAATCACTGTTTTTCATGCGCAAAGGAAAATTAATTTTGCTTTTAATGCTTGTTCTTCCGGGTATAAGAATCAACCAATCTTTTGCACAGACTCAAAAAAGGCCCTTGACTATGAAAGAAATACAGCCAATTCAAAATGCTTTGCAGCTTGTTCACAATCAAAAGTTGCTTCATCTTTATGACCTTTTCGGGTCGCGTAATAACAAACACCTGCAGTTTGCTTTCTTGACAGCACCAGGGGAAGTTCGCATTTTTCCAGTGAATTCTCAATTGGCTGAAGCTGTTTCGGAACTTAGACTGGCAAGATTCGATTATGCGAAGTATGATAAAAATACAGGGACTTTTGCATTGCTTGACGAAAAAATTGCAAATGCACAGCAGAAGGAGAATGAAATCATTATTCGTATTGATGATTTTATTGAGGGGTCAAATTATATTCTGTTGTTTCGCGACGAACGTTGTCCCGTTATTCTGGATCCTGCCATCGGTGGAATTATAGATACATTTTACAATGCTTCTGGCGAAACAGATTTCGGCGTCAGGTTGAAGGGCGACAGTGCTGTTTTTAAATTGTGGTCACCACCCGCAGGAAGAATTGAACTTTTATTGTTTAATCCAGATGGTAGTTCTATTGAAACAACGACTCCAATTGAATTGCAACGACACGAAAAAGGAGTGTGGTCTTTGGTTTTAACACCTGAACAGATCAATCAAAGGAGTATTGAAGGTCTTTTGTATCAATACAGGGTATTTGCGTATGGAAAGAGCTCGGTGGCTCTTGATCCTTATGCGTTTTCCATGGGTGCTTTTGATCCCATGGGAATTGATAAAATAGGAAAGGGTGCAATCATTAGCATGGATTCGGAGCAATCCAAGCAACCAAATTTCCACCGTAATTATTCTAACACTGAGGCCATGTCTGGGGACAATGATTTGATTGTTTGGGAAATGAATGTGCGTGATTTCACTTCTCAGCCTGGAGCTGTTAATCCAAAATATGCCGGAACGTATATCGGTTTTGCACAAAAAGCTCCTTATATTAAAGATCTCGGTGTGACCCATGTACAACTTATGCCAGTGATGAATTTTTATACTGTTAATGAACAGGAAAGAAAATTTTCAGGAAAAGAAGCTACGTCAGTGAATTATAATTGGGGTTATGATCCTCATAATTATTTTACGCCCGAGGGTTGGTATTCTGTGGATCCTGCAAATCCTTATGCGCGGATTGCAGAGCTGAGAAGTCTTGTTTACAATCTTCACGAGTTGGGAGTTGGTGTCATTTTGGATGTCGTGTATAATCACACTTATATTGTTGAAACATTTGAAAACGTGGCTCCTGGATGTTATTACAGATTTGATGAAAATCTAAAAATCTCAGGACACACTGGCGCAGGCCCATCTATTGAGAGTCGTCGTCCCATGGTTCGCAATCTGATTATCGAATCATTGGTTCATTTTATTAAAGAATATCATGTGGATGGGTTTAGGTTTGACTTGATGAGTTTTTTGGACCACGAAACCATGAAGCAGATAAAAATGAAGGTTGGTGCGGCTTATGATTCACAAAACCCTGATGCACTTATCCTTTTGGGAGAAGCATGGATGTTTTCTGATTTGGATATTTCTGTTTCGGCAGAGGGAAGCAATGCTGCAGTTACAAAATTGAATTATCCCAGCAGTCTGAAAAATATTGGTGTTTTCAACGATGTTGCAAGGGATGCTATTGTCGGAAAATTCGGAGTTCCTGGGTTTATTTTGGGAGAGTCCCATTGGACAAACTCGACGGCAACAGTGATAGTTGGAGGTGTCAAAGGATACAAACCTGGATTGGCGGCATTCAACAATGAAATTTTTTACAATCCTTATAATTTGTTTGCCAATACATCCGCTAATTGTTTGAATTTTCTCAGCGTACATGACGGAATGGCTCTTTGGGATAAATTTAATTTGATGATGCCCGGTGTTTCATCCGAAGAAAAGGCGAAAACCATGCGCATGGCTTCATTGATGTTGTTTACTTCATGTGGAAAAATTATTATTCACGGCGGTGATGAATTGCTTCGGTCAAAACCTGCTTCAGACAATGATCCAGAACATGATAGAATTTTTTCAGCAAATGGAGTTTCACCCGAAGATGGGGTGGTACGTTTTCACGAAAACTCTTATGCATCGGCAGATTTCACAAATATGTTCAGGTGGCATAAAATGAGTGGGGAGGAGCATGTTTTGGCGCAACAAATGCACGAGTATTATCGTGGACTTATCATCATGAGAAGGTCAATACCCGCATTTACCAGTGACCCTTGCGGGGAAAATGGCTCAAACTTGAAGTTTATTGGCTCAGGCGAAAACATTCAAGCAGAGATTCCTGCTGTTTATAACAGTTTTGCAGATTCAAAACTTTCTGCACTGACAATTCGCTTTGTGAACGGTCCGGCAGATGAAACGTATTATATGGCAGGAGAAATCCATCGCAGTGGAGTTCGTGATAATCCGGTTGAGAATCCTTTTGTTGTCCGTTTTAACTATGATGGTGTGGGCGAAATAAGATTTGATGAACAACAAATCAGGCAGTTTGATTTGAAAAAATGGGGTAATCCTCAACGTTTAGATATCAAGTTGGTAAAGCACATGGGTGCATGGGAAACTATTCAGGGAGCTTATTCTGCAACAGGGAACAATAGTATTGACGCGCTTATGATTGATAAAAATGGATTTGTAAACATTGATTTATCACAACAGGATTTTGCAGCAGTTCCTCCTATTTTAGATTCAGAACCGTGGATTGCATATATAATGGATAATAATCCTACTCAAAAATCATCTCCTGGTTTTGAGAATGCGCTTTTCGACAAAATTGTAGTTGTTCACAATCCTTCAGATCGAGTTGCCGAAGTGCCTGTTGAAGAAATTCATGAAGTGAATCAGTGGGGAGTCATTGCTGATCAAAATCACGCAGGAGTTACAATTCTTACATCTGGAAAAAAGAAAACAGAGATGCAGACAACTGTCATCATAAAAAAGGGGAAAATTATTGTTCAGGCGAAAAGTTCTGCAGTGGTTGTGAGGAAGATGCAATAGTTGTTTTGCTATCTTTCACATATACTCAACCTTTTTTGGGAGGTTTAGGTGTGATGCGCTTTTATAGTCCGATACCCATGATTTGCGGATAGGGGACGATGGCTTCAACCAGCATAACAATACTTGGCTTTGCCAAAATGGCCACCACAATAATCATGGTGCTAAGCACAATGGAAACACTGATGTTGTTTTGACTTATTTCCTTTAGTTCGTCAATGGAGGCAGTGAAGAGATCA
>Ga0265295_1004831_pt1 | contig 17799 bp, 11 predicted proteins | sample Munlansysbiofilm_FD_192503 | JGI IMG/M metagenome (GOLD analysis project Ga0265295, IMG submission 192503) | Leachate microbial communities from a municipal landfill in Southern Ontario, Canada - Methane capture system biofilm | ecosystem: Engineered > Solid waste > Landfill > Unclassified ...
AAATACGCCCCTTTCGTTAAACGAAAATCTGTAGTACACAAATCTGAACTCAACCACTGCCAATTCATTGATAAGCAAAAGATTCTTTCGGGATAGCTGCAAGTTGGGCTAAGGGACGTTCAAATGTCTTTATAATTTCTGCTTATAAATCAACCATACTTCTATTTTTTGCACCATGCGAAGGGATTCGCGCGGCAGCGGGTTCTCGAAAACGCTGCCGCACGAATCCCTTCGTGTGAGCGCGAATCCAGACTAGTAAAAGTTTGCCGGAGACAGGAGACTTGACACGCGCTGACGATCACGTATGTAGCATAAGCTACCTGATAATTCCACGAAGTTAATACTTCGCGGAACGAGAATACAAAACCCACAAAAAAACCCGAATAATCTTTCAATCTTTCGGGTTAAAGCGTGGCAAAACCGCCTTATTGTTGTTGTTAATTATCCGCAGTGGAAATACTTACTTACCAGCTTCATGATTTTTTCTTCGTCATTGCCTATTTCCTGACGCAGGTTTTCGTCTTTGTGGGCACGTAGTGTTTTGATGATAAACTGAAGGATATTATCCGGGAACACATTATTTTTCTTGTAAAACTCAATGTGTTTTTCGAGTGCGGCAGCTGATTCCACACAGCTTTTCGGGAGCTGCTCCAGCTGTTCCTGTTTGGCTTTGTGAGCATCGTCGAAGATGTTTACATCCACATAAGTTTTCTCGGCGAAAGCAAGGGTGTCTTCCATTTGCAGTCCGTGCTGTGCGGCTACGGTGAGGCCGGCCATCAGCAGGTAAATATCTGCTGAGGCATCGGGCGAACGAAACTCAACGGTTTGTATTTGGCTAAAATCCTGTTTCACAGGTTTCTCTTGCGGGTTGACAGCGGCTATCATATCTGCTTCGGCTGTCCAGCCCAGCGGCACGCGTACCAATACTGAGCGGTTACGGTCGCCCCAGCAGATATTGGTGGGTGCTTCCTGGTGCGGAACCAAACGGAAATAAGAAGTTGGAATGGCATTTCCAAAAGCGGTGAGCGATGCGGCAAGACTCAGGTAGCCGGCAATGGCTTTGCGGGCCTCGTCGCTGAGTTTGCCATCCTTCATCATCACGCTTTTGCCGTTCTTCATCAGGCGCGTATGCACGTGCATACCGCTGCCTGCCTTGCCGATAGTGATTTTTGGCGCAAAAGTAATCGTTACACCATATTGATATGCAAGCTTACGCATAATCCACTTGGCTACCACAAGCTGGTCGGCAGCATCTTCTACATTGGTGGGCAAAAACTCTATCTCATTCTGTTCATAACTGAGCCCGTTATGCGAAAAATTACCTACTTCCGAATGGCCGTATTTAATTTGGCCGCCGCTCTGTGCGATAAGCCGCATAGCCTCTTGCCGAAATGCACTGGATTTGTTAAAAGGCGACGACTCGTGGTAGCCCTTTTGATCTACTGCCGGATACAACCCTTCCTCCTGATCAATGATATAAAATTCCAGCTCGCCCATGGTTTCAAATTCCAGGCCGGTGCTGGCTTTCAGCTCGCGGTGTGCTTTTTTAAGAATAAACTCAGGCGAGCTTTCATAAGGTTTCCCAAAACGGTCGTAAAAGGAGCAAAGCAGGTCGAGGGTAGGTACTTCGGAAAGTGGATTCAAAAAAGCTGTTTTGTATTTTGGAATCACATATAGGTCGCTGGAACCTGCTTCAATAAAGGGGAACAGGCTGCTTCCGTCAACGCGCTCACCGGCTGAAAGCAAGCTTTCGAGATGTTCGCGGCTGTTGATGATAAAGTTGAGGGCTTTCAGGCGGCCATCCCAGGCGGAATACCTGAAATTGATCATTTCAATGTCGTTGTCCTCAATGTAACGAATCAAATCTGCCCGGGTAAACTCGGAGGCAGGTTTGTTCAAATACTGTACTAAAGGGTTGGGATTCATTGTGGTAAACTCATTCATAATTTAGTTGGTGTAATTTTTAAAAAGAATTTGCAAATTTAGCAAAAACACTGCTATATCTTTTTAAATATCAATAATTATAAAACAGTTTATCTGTATTTCAACCAGTGCAATAAAATCAGACCGAATCCTGCTAAAAATCAGAGCTATTCAAGTTTGGACAAATATTTTTTATACTTTTACGCCCCATGTAATCAGGCTAAAATCAAGAAGATGCCTGAAAACTAAACAAATGGTTCACTAAAAACCAATTTTCAACCATGAAACATTTCGTACTTTTTGCTTTTTTGCTTTCTTTTATTTCTCTTCAGGCACAGCCAACACGCTATTCAAAAGTACGTGTTGATTTGGACGGACAAACGCTTTCTGCCATAGCTTCCCTGGGCATTGCAGTAGATAACGCACAAACCAAAGCCGGCCTTTTTGCTGAGCTACAACTCAATGAACACGAGATTACCCTTCTGGAAACAGCAGGATATCACTATGAAATTTTAGAAGCTGATATGGCTGCTTTTTATCAGCAGCGTTATGCCCAATCACTGAATGAGAAAATACTTTTAAATCCGGCGGATGAATTTCCGGTGCCTGAAAACTGGGAACTGGGCACGATGGGTGGCTTTTACACCTACCAGCAAGTGCTTGATAAACTTGATTTTATGGCTGCACAATGGCCTGATCTGATTACTGTTCGCGTACCCATCAATGAAAATTTGCTTACCCATAATGGTAATCCCATCTATTGGGTAAAAATCAGTGATAATCCCAACGATCAGGAAGAAGAACCTCAGGTGCTTTATACGGCAATTCACCATGCCCGCGAAGGGATTGGCGTGCAACAGATGATGTATTTTATGCTGCACCTGCTCGAAAATTATGATACAAGTGACGAAATTCAAACCTTGGTCAACAGCCGCGAGTTGTATTTTGTGCCTTTTATAAATCCCGATGGTTACCTTTTCAACGAGCAAACCAATCCCAATGGTGGCGGCATGTGGCGTAAAAATCGCCGCAACAATGGAGGTTCATACGGCGTTGATGTAAACCGCAACTATGGCTATATGTGGGGATTGGACAACAATGGCTCATCGCCCAGCCCAAGCAGCGAAACCTACCGTGGCCCATCGGCTTTTAGCGAACCTGAAAATCAAAATATCAAGCAGTTTGTGGAGGAACATGACTTCAAAATTGCCCTCAATTATCACTCTTATTCTAACTTACTGCTTTACGCTTGGGGTTATCAGAACACAGTCTGCCCTGATGATGCTATTTTTAGCGCACACGCAAAGCTGATGACACGCGACAATCATTACACCTACGGGCCAGGTGGTCCCACCATTTATCCTACCAATGGCGGCTCTGACGACTGGATGTATGGCGACAGCGAAAATCGGAATCCTGTGTTTGCTTATACACCTGAAGTGGGTAGCAATAGCGATGGTTTTTGGCCTGCCGCCAACCGCATCGTGCCGCTCTGCCAGGAAAATATGATACAGAATATGCGGGCAGCTTGGTTAGTAGGTAGTTACGGCGTGATTCAAGAAACCGCTGAGCCGGTAATTTCAAGTCTCGAAAGCTTTATCCCTTTCGATTTGCAACGCCTCGGATTTGGCGAAACAGCTGGCTGGACAGTTAGTCTGATTCCATTAGACGAAAATATTGTGGCTGTAGGCGATCCGCTGAGTTTTGGCAGCCTTGAAATGCTCGAAACCATCACCGATTCTATTGCTATCAGCCTTTCGGCAGATTTGATGAGCGGCGACGAGTTTCGGTTTTTGTTACAGCTTGATAATGGCGAATTTATCAGCACCGATACCATCACCAAGCTCTACGGCACCACAACTACCATTTTTGCCGATTCGTGTAATGATTTAACAAAATGGACTTCAGCTAAATGGAATGTTACTGAAAGCGAGTACTATACGCCAACGGGTTCCATCACCGATTCGCCGTTTGGCAATTATGCTGCCAACGAAAATAATGTGATAAGCCTGATAGAACCCATCGAGCTGCCTGTCACCAGCTTGGCTTTACTGCGCTTTTATGCCAAATGGAATATCGAATATGACTACGATTACGTGCAGCTTCAGCTCCGCGCAGGCGGAACAGGTATTTGGACGGCACTCGAAGGAAAACATACCCGCACCGGTTCTTCAAATCAGTCAGCCGGGAATCCCGTTTACGACGGCCAAAGCAACTGGGTAGCCGAAAGCGTTGACCTCACGAAATTTGCCGGTCAAAGCATTGAGCTACGCTTTGTGCTGCGCAGCGACAGCTATGTGCATGAAGACGGCTTCTATTTCGATGACTTTGAGTTGTTGGTATTAGATGTAGAAACCGGTATCCCTTCCGCGCAGGCGGCAAATAAAATTGAGGCTTCCATCTTCCCCAATCCAGCTACAGATCAATTACATATCGCGTTGAGCAAGGCTTCAGCACAAGCAGTTGAGGTGGCACTTATTGACCTGAGGGGAAAGCAAATTTTGAAAGGCCAACTGAATATTGGTCAGCAGAAAATTATGCTGGACTGCAGCACTATTCCGGCTGGTATTTATTTGGTAAAAATTAGCGAAGGAGCCTTGGCAAGCTGGAAAAAAGTAGTGATTCAGTAAGCCTTTAGAGCGTAAAATGGACTACTTTTGCCAACTCAACTCAATAGAAGTATAAATGCCGATGTAAAAATCAGTTCAATAAAAGAGAGGAGGATAGCCTATGATGGATACACTGAAAATGGGCAGGCTAAAATGGCATCACATCTTAAATCCCGACGAGGAGGATTTTAGTTTTTTAAGAGAGAAGTACCATTTTCACCCCTTGGATATTGAAGATTGTCGCTCGATGAACCAGCGTCCTAAGATCGACATCTATGACGATTACTACTTTTTGATTCTCCATTTCCCCAACTTCGACCGCCAGAATATATTTATTAAAACCAAGGAGATCAAAGTGTTCTGGGGTGAAGATTATATCATTTCCATTGAGAAATCGCCCTGGATCACGGGTCAGCTTTTTAGCGAATACAAAGAGCGCGACGACAACGACGAAGACCTGGACGTGGGAACTTCAGATGCGCTGCTCTACCGCATGCTGGAACGGCTGATGCGCGAAGCTATATACTTGTTACGCAAAGTAGGCCTCGACCTGGAGCTGATAAACAGAGAACTATTTGGCAATAAGCAAGTTAAAATTATCGAGCGCATCTCGGTAACCCGCAAAAATATCATCCTAATCAATACCATTTTTAAACCACAACTGCGGCTGTTTCATAAGTTTGAAACCGGCCAGGTGAGCGGCTTTGCCGACAATATGGAGGACTACTGGGGAAATATCCTCGACTATTACCAAAAGATGTGGGACATGACTGAGGATTACGAAGACCTTATTGAAGGCCTCTCGAAAACCTTCGATAGCATGCAGACCAACAAAACCAACGAAATCGTGAAAATACTTACCCTGATTTCGTCCATCATCCTGCCACTTACTTTTATCACCAGCCTTTACGGCATGAATGTGATGCTGCCGCTTGCTGAAAATACCACCGCTTTCTGGCTGCTGCTGATTGGCATGGTATCTATCAGCGTGCTGATGATCATCTATTTTAAACGTAAAAGATGGATGTAAAAAAGTCTTTTTTTAATGCTATTACAGCATATTTTATACTTAATTATCAATTAAATCCGCCGAACTAATTATGATAACACTTGTTAACAAAAGTCTTAAACTGCTCACAATTGTAGCCGTTTTATTTTCAATTCATTTACAAACTTATGCTGCTATGCAGGAACCCATTCCATTAGAAGATTTCTTTAAAAATCCGGAGCGAAGTGCTTTTCAGATCAGTCCCGACGGGAAGTATATCTCGTTTATGGCACCTTACGAAAGCCGGATGAATATTTTTGTACAAAAAACCGGAAGCGACAAAGCCATACGGCTGACCAGTGAAACAGACCGTGATATTTCCGGCTATTACTGGGCTAACAACAGCCGCCTGCTCTTTTTGAAAGACAACGGCGGTGATGAAAATTATGCGCTGTATGGTGTTGACAACAACGGCAAAAACCAAAAATGCCTCACTTGCTTCGATAAAGTTCGCACCCAGATTATCGATGAGCTGGAAGACCAGCCCGACGAAGTAATCATTGGGCTTAACAAGCGCAACGCCATGGTTTTTGATCCTTACAGGCTCAATATCAAAAGCGGTGAGATGGAAATGTTGGCCGAAAACCCGGGAAATATCCAGGGCTGGATGACCGACCACGACGGCAAACTACGCGTAGCTCTTGCCATTGTTGACGGTGTAAACTCCCAACTGCTTTATCGTGCCGACGAAACACAGGAGTTTACAGCTGTTTTAACCACCAGTTTCAAGGAATCACTGAGCCCGGAGTTTTTTACCTTCGACAATAAATACCTCTACGCCACTTCCAATTTAGGACGTGATAAATCTGCTGCCGTTATCTTTGATCCGGCTACGGGCGAAACGATGGAAATGCTGTATGAAAACGCTGATTATGATGTTTCAGGCATCAGCTATTCACGTAAGCGTAAGGTAATTACGGCGGCCAGCTATACCTCCTGGAAACGCGAACGCCATTTCTTTGACACCGAAAGCCAGCAGCTTTTTGAGAAGCTTGAAAAAGGACTTCCCGGTTATGAAATTTCCATCACTGCCAGCGACAAAGCCGAAGAAACTTATGTAGTTCGTACCTACAGCGACCGCTCGATGGGCGCATACTACCTTTACGATAAAAAGAAAGATAAGCTACAGAAAATTCAGGATGTGAGCCCCTGGCTCGATGAAAAGCTGATGGCCGAAGTAAAACCTATTCAATACGTTACCCGCGATGGCTTGACAATACACGGCTACCTGACTTTACCCAAAGGCGTGGAAGCTAAAAACTTACCAGTTGTGGTAAACCCACATGGCGGTCCTTGGGCACGCGACAACTGGGGTTTTAATCCCGAGATTCAGTTTTTGGCCAACCGTGGTTTTGCTGTGCTACAGATGAATTTCAGAGGCTCAACAGGTTACGGACGTGCTTTTTGGGAAGCCAGCTTTAAAGAATGGGGATTGGATATGCAAAACGACATCACCGATGGTGTGTATTGGCTTATCCGCGAAGGCATTGCCGACAAAGACCGCATCGCCATTTATGGCGCCAGCTATGGCGGATATGCCACGCTGCAAGGCCTGGTAGTTACGCCTACGCTTTACGCTGCCGGCGTAGATTATGTTGGTGTTTCAAACCTGTTTTCTTTTATGAAAACCATTCCACCCTATTGGGAACCTATGCTGGATATGATGTACGAAATGGTTGGAAATCCGGAGGCCGACTCAGCGCAGTTTAAGGCTACATCGCCCGCCATGAATGCCGATAAAATTATTGCACCGCTATTTGTGGCCCAGGGCGCCAACGACCCACGCGTAAATATTGCCGAGTCAGATCAAATTGTAGAAGCCATGACAAGCAGAGGCGTGGAAGTAGAATATATGGTAAAAGACAATGAAGGCCACGGCTTTAGAAATGAAGAAAACCGCTTCGACTTTTACCGCGCTATGGAAGCTTTCCTGAAAAAACATTTGGTGGAATAAGACAGGAGAATTATAGTATACCAGCCAGGGTGCGACTGTTTAGCGACGCCTCATAGCCGCGCCCTGACTTCACATCAGCTCAAAAATCCAATGTAAGTTGCACACCATCCGTGTTTTCGTCCGCATCGAGATTGGAAATGCCTAAGCCCAAAAGACGAATATTTAGTGGCGTTGGCAATATTTCTGTGGTAAGTGCCTGTACCAATTCCAGCAGTATTTCCCGGCCTTCTATACAATACGCTTTGCTCCGGCTGCGCGTAATTTGGTGAAAGTCAGCATATTTTACCTTTAGGGTGAGGGTTCGTCCGCAAACGTTTTTCTTTTGCATGCGTTGCAGTAGTTCTTCAGCAATCAGGTGTAGTTGCTCCTGTATTTCTTCTGACCCGCTCAGGTCGGTCTCGAAGGTACGCTCGGTGCTGATACTTTTGCGCTGACGGTTGGGCGTTACCTCGCGATCGTCGTTTCCGCGTGCAATATGATAATAATAAGCACCCGGCTTGCCAAACCATTTTACCAAATCAGCCAGCTCCTGCCGGCGCAAATCAGCACCATTGGTAATACCCAATTGAAGAAAACGGCCTGCGGTGACTTTGCCAATACCAAAAAACTTGTGAATAGGCAGTTGATCGATAAAGGCCAGCGCGTGTTGCGGATGGATAAGATATTGACCGTTTGGCTTGTTAAAGTCAGAAGCAATCTTCGCCAGGAATTTATTGTAAGAGATGCCTGCTGAAGCGGTTAAATTTAGTTGTTGCCTGATTTCTGTTCTTATTTGTTCAGCAATTTCTGTTGCCAGCGGAATAGCTTTTTTATTTTGGGTTACATCTAAGTAAGCTTCATCCAGCGAGAGTGGTTCCACCAGATCGGTATAGTGATAAAATATTTCGCGTATCTGCTCGGACACCTGTCGATAGACATCAAACCGCGGTTTAACAAAAATCAAACCGGGACATTTTCGCATCGCCGTAACCGATGGCATGGCTGAATGCACCCCAAAACGGCGCGATTCGTAGCTGGCTGCTGCTACTACACCTCGCTGCCTGCTTCCGCCTACAGCTACCGGCTTACCCCGCAGTGCGGGATTATCACGCTGCTCCACCGAAGCATAGAAAGCATCCATGTCGATATGAATGATCTTACGCAAGGAGTTTATTTCCAACGGATTATCCGAAAGCTTGTTCATGGTGGCAAATTAATCTTTTGAGGGTAAAGTCCTGCGTTTATCTGTTTTCAATGAAAAACAAAACCTACAAAGTGCTTTGTAGCAAAATTAGGTATTTAATGCTGATTGGCAGCAGGTCAGGGCGCGACTATGAGGCCTCGCTAATCAGTCGCACCCTGACTGGTAAATCGGTATTGAAAGTCAGGGCGCGACTGCAGTTTATTGCAAGATAGTCGCACCCTGACTGGGGATCGCAAATAAAGGCTTGTGAACTATTCACAATAAATTGTCGTTTGGCTAAAAAGTTCTATTTTTACCCAAACAACATTTTTATGAGGTTTATCAAGGTTTCGCTCATTATTCTTATCAGCCTTTTACTGCTTTATTGGGCTAGCTTATGGCTTGCAGGCTTGTGGCTCAGACAAAAACTGCACCACACTTACGCGAAGTCTGAACTGGCCAAGACCTACTATTTTCAGGTGAAGCGGATAAGCCTTCATCCTTTGAAAAAGACCATAAAACTATACAAAGTTACACTCATTCCACGCAATGCGGATAGCCTTGAAGCCGCGAAAAAGTCCTATGCAGAGCTATCTATTGACAAGATCAGCCTGGAAGGTATCGCGTTGAAAGCAGCCATCGAGGAGCAAAAAATCCAGCTTCAACGGCTGCACTTGCAGCATCCAGTTGTGGTTTGGACGGCAGCCAAAACGTTGAGAGAAAGTCCTAAAAATAAAAAACTCATGCCCGACATTCCGGCTGAGCTGGAAGGATTGCAGTTGGCTCATTTTGACATCACCGATGGGCATTTTATCTCTAGGCGTCCCAAGGAAACCCAAAGCCTGCTAGAAATGCCGCGTATCGACCTGCGGCTAAGCGATATCAGCCTGCGCGCCGACAGCCTGAGCCACGAACAATCGGTAATGATTTCGTTGGCACCTGAAATAACCCTTAAATCGTTTAGTTTCAGGATTCCGGGTAGCTTTTATCGGCTTGGCGTAACTGCTATAACACTGGACCGCGACAAGGGCGAGTTGCTGCTCGAAGACCTTAGCCTGAAGCCAATACGTGGTTTGTATGAGCAGGCTTCCGGTTTAGCTATGCAGGACGATGTTTTTGAGATAAGTCTGGAGAGGCTGCAAACAGTAGGTCTGAACAGCCAAGCCATTTTCAATGGAGAGCAGCCACACCTGGAAGTTTTGTTACTCGAAAACCCAATTATCGCATTGGTGCGCGACAAGCGGTTGCCTGATGACCTGGAAAAAAGACCGCCAATGCCGCAGCATTTATTTAAAAAACTAGCTAAAAACATGCGTATCGACAGTATAAAAATCCTGAACGGAAACTTGAGGTATTCAGAACTGGTAGGCAAAGAAGCCAATGAAGCGAAAATCAGCTTCGATAGCCTGTATGTTGTTATCACCGGTATTTCCGAAGACTGGCACAATGAAAATCGTGCTGAAATAAAAGCTGAGGCGAAAGCCAAGCTGATGGGAAAAGGCCTTGTTGAGGCTAAATTTAGGTGGCACGAAACTCTGCGCGACAGCTTTAGTTTTGAAGGAAAACTGGGTGCCATGCAATTTGACGAAGTGAACGATATGACAAAAATTGCCGCAGCTGCGCTTTTTCGCGGTGGACTTATCGATTCTCTCGTGTATCAGGGTGCTGGAAACCGATATGGAGCCACAGGACTTTTCGAGATGCGCTATAAAAACCTGGATATGGAGCTCACCAAAAAACGAAAAGACGAACCCAATAAACTGATGAGTAAGCTGCTCAATATGATTATCAGAAGTGATAATCCTACCGAAAATGAAAGTGTGCGCCGGGTGCAGATGACGTCGGAGAGAGTTCCTTACAAAGGGTTTTTTAATCTGTACTGGAAAACACTGGAAGATGGCTTAATAAAAACCGTGAAACCCGGTAAAAGGAAAAACACAAACCCTGATCGTCCGATAAAGGATGAGTGGGAAAATTTGAAAAATACACTTAGAGATGGCTGAGTATTTTTTGCAACTTTTCAGCAATTTATTTGTAGTATTGAAATTGAAAGAGTAAAACTCAAAACAAGAAATAAAACTTGAACTGAATATCAAACGTATAAATTAAATACAAAACTTTCTATTTAAAGAAAAAATAGAGGCCGTTTCCGAAAAGCCATATAGAGTAGGAAAAAATTTAAACAATAGAATTATGAAAAAAGCTAATTTTTTAACTTTAGCCGCATTTATCACAACACTCGTGTTGATTCAATTTTCAAATCACTCAAAAGCCTGTACAAGAGCAGTATATAAAGGCACTAATGGTAATTACTTGACCGCGCGTTCGATGGATTGGGTATCGGAAATTCCGGCAAATCTGTGGGTTATGCCACGCGGCATTGAAAGAACCGGTCAGGCTGGTGCCAATTCCGTCAGCTGGACAGCCAAATACGGTAGCCTTGTTACCACCGCCTGGGATATAGCCACAGCAGATGGCATGAACGAAAAAGGCCTGGTAGCTAACATTTTATGGCTTGTAGAAACAGAATATCCTAAGTTTAATCCCGATGGTAACAAAAAGGGTTTGGTAGTTTCGTTGTGGGGACAATTCGCGCTGGACAACTTTGCGAGCGTGAAAGAAGCAGTAGCCTATTTTAGCAAAGATGAAATTACGGTTGTTAGCGATTATATTCCCGGTACCGACACCTATGCTACAGTGCATTTGTCGCTTTCTGACAAAAGCGGCGACAACGCCATTTTCGAATATATCGATGGTAAATTGGTGATACACCACGACAAATCGTATAATGTGATGACCAATTCGCCAACTTTTGACCAACAACTGGCCTTAAACAGCTATTGGAAGGGCATTCCGGGATCGATAATGCTACCTGGGACAAACCGTGCTGCCGACCGTTTTGTAAGGGCTTCGTACTATATGGATGCCATCCCAAAAAACGATAATACAGCTGTTGCAATAGCTTCTGTTTTCAGTGTAATTCGCAACTGCTCCGTGCCTTTTGGCATCTCCATGCCCGATGAGCCGAATATAGCTTCCACCCGCTGGAGAACAGTATCCGACCAAAAAAACCTGGTTTATTATTTTGAGTCGGCTCTTACGCCCAACACCTTTTGGGTTGATATGAACAAACTCGATTTTAGCGCAGAAGCCGCCGTAAAAAAACTGGCTGTTGACAAAGAGCAAATCTATTCCGGCGAAACCTCGGCTATGTTTGAGAGCACGGAGGCTTTTGAGTTTTTTGGCTTGTAGGCTAAGTCTCTTCGCATTTCTTTTTCCTGCAGATCTCGCTGATTCCCGTTCCGCAGAGCATCCGCTCCGTGGAATTATCCTGTAGTCTCGTCCTTAAAAGACAAGACTACTTACGAAACAGCTCTACCACTAACCCGTTGATCCGCAGCACTTATTTTTGATTTTGAGCCTCCTCCGAAAAGTAATATTCTGCCACAAAGGCACGAAGACACGAAGATTTCATGAAGTATATAATGTTGATGGTCAGCACTTAGTGATTCATAGAGTCCTGGGGGCTTAGTGACATTTTTTTGTTTTTAACTTTTCGGAGTGGGCTCAATCTTCGAATTTTAGAACTTGCCTGCTGACGCAGGAAGGCAGGTCTTTGAATTTTTGAATCCCTTGAATCTTTGAATTTTCGAATCTCTTCCACCATTACCTGCATAATCGTACTTTTGTCTCATGAAATCTACGCCTTTTCCTTCTATCGAAATTATGGCACCCGTGGGCTCGTTCGAGTCGCTGACGGCAGCCATTCAGGCTGGTGCCGGTGCCGTTTATTTTGGTATTGGCGCACTCAATATGCGCTCCAAATCGTCCAAAAACTTTAGCCTCGACGACCTCAAGACCATCGCCGATACCTGCAGCGAAAAAAAGGTGAAAACCTACGTAACCATTAATACCGTTATTTTTGACGAAGAGCTGCCGCAGATGCGCACCCTGGTGGATGCGGTAAAAGAAAATGGCATCACAGCCATTATCGCCGCTGATCAGGCTGTAATTCAATATGCTGTAAAACAAGGCGTTGAGGTGCATATTTCCACCCAATCCAATATCACCAATATTGAAGCCGTGCGCTATTATGCGCAGTTTGCCGACGTGATGGTGACCGCTCGCGAGCTCAGCCTCGATCAGGTAAAAGCCATCACTCAGAAAATCAAAGCAGAGCAAATCACCGGTCCTTCCGGTAAGCTGGTACGCATCGAAGTATTTGTGCATGGCGCTTTGTGTATGGCTGTTTCGGGCAAATGCTACCTAAGCCTCGACTTGCTCAACTCGTCGGCTAACCGCGGTGCCTGCCTGCAACCTTGTCGCCGGGGCTATAACGTGAAAGACAAAGACGGTGAGCTGGAAATGGAAATCGACAACGAATACATTATGTCTCCCAAGGATTTGAACACCCTGCCATTCCTTGATAAGCTGCTGGCTGCCGGTGTGGAAGTGCTTAAAATTGAAGGCCGTGGGCGTTCGCCGGAATATGTGAAAGTCGTTACAAAAGTATATCACGAAGCCGTGGAAGCCGTGCAGCAGGGCAGCTTTGATCAGGAGAAAGTTGCAGCCTGGAATGAGCGGTTGGCAAGCGTTTACAACCGCGGATTTTGGGATGGTTATTACTTAGGTCGCAAAACCGGCGAATGGACTGAAGAATACGGCTCACAAGCCACCCAGCGCAAGGTATATGTGGGTTTGGTGAGTAATTACTTTACGAAAATTGGTGTGGCCGAAATAAAAATGGAAACCCAACAGCTCGAAACTGGAGATCAATTCCTGATAATCGGCCCTACTACAGGTGTTTGCGAAGGCACAGTCACAGAAATTAGGGTGGACCTGCAATCGGTAACAAAAACCGTGAAAGGCGAGCTTTGCTCCATCGTTGTTGATGAGCTCGTTCGCCGTGGCGATAAAGTGTATAAGCTGGTCGAAACCAATAAAAAACAGACAGTATGATTGGACATAACTTGCATACCCACAGCCTCTTTTCTGATGGAAAATCTACCATAGAGGAAATGGTGAAAGCGGCCATAGAACAAGGTATGCACACTCTCGGCATGTCAGATCATGCAGAAGTTCCTTTTGAAAATCATTTCGCGATAAAGACTGGAAAGACCGCTGAATACCTGGCCGAGGTAAATCGTTTGCAGCAAGTTTACGCGCAGCAAATACAGCTTTATCTAAGCCTTGAAATTGACTTTATTCCCGGGCTGATGGAAGGCTTCCAACCACGCTATGCCGGTTATGGCCTGGATTATACCATTGGCGCAGTGCACCTGGTAGGCAAAGATAACCCGGAGAATTTATGGTTTATTGATGGCCCGAAGCGGGAAATTTATGATGATGGACTTCTAAGCTTTTTCGGTGGGGATATACGCGCGGCGGTAACTGCTTTTTATGCGCAAACCAACCAGATGTTGGAGCAGGAAAGCTTTGACATCATTGGCCATTTCGATAAGATTAAGATGCACAACAGCGACCGTTATTTTCTGGAATCGGAAAAATGGTACAAGGATTTGGTACGCGAAACTCTGCAACTGATCAAAGAAAAAGGGGTGATTGCTGAAGTAAACACCCGCGGCATCTATAAAAAAAGGTCGAAAAGCCTGTTTCCTTCCAACTGGATTTTGGCCGAGATGAAACAGCTTGGAATACCTGCTATCATTAGCTCCGATGCCCATCACGCCAGCGAATTACAACTGCATTTTGATACGGCCATTTCCGCCCTAAAAAATGCCGGCTACCGCGATGTGATACAGTTTTCGCACGGCAAATGGAACGCTAAAGAATTGGCTTAAAGCAAAATCCCGGCACATCGGCGCAATTTTTATACTTTTACACTTCTTTGCGCGTTAAAAGTTTGTGGCGAAGTAAAAAAAATCCACAAACTGAATGACAGGCCATTGGCCACAAAACTACTACACGTGAACCTTTACACCCGGAAAAGACGTTGGAAAATCATTCTTTCGCTGATTGCCTTGATAATCATCAGTGCGTCAATTTATTACACCAACTTATTAGTAAACCGTTTTGCTATTCAGGAGCGTAACCAAATACGTGTCTGGGCTGAGTCCGTGCAGCGTCGTGCCGGCCTGATGCGTGTTACAGAAGAATTTTTTAGCGAAGTACGCGAGCAGGAACGCAAACGCATCGAGCTTTTTGCCGCTGCCTACCGCAAACTGTTGAAGCCCGATCCAGATGAAAACTTAAGCTTTTACCTCGAAATTATTTCTAATAATACCAGTATTCCGGTTATCATAGCCAATGAAAACCGGCATATAGAAATGAACCTTAACCTCCCGGCACATCAGCAAAACGCCGACAGCCTTACCGCTGAATTATTGGCTGAATATACCGTTTACGAGCCTATCCCTATCGAGCTTGGAGCCCAGAAACGACTGTGGGTTTATTATAAAGAATCGCTGATATTTACCGAGTTAAAAACGGTTATCGACGATTTAGTCAGTTCCTTTTTTGACGAAGTAGCCCTCAATGCGGTGAGTGTCCCAGTGATTATTACCGACAGCAGCAAAATCCACATCCTGCAATTTGGGAACCTGGATTCTGATCGTACTGCCGATAGCAGCTTTATGCAGGCCCAACTGGCTGATATGGCCTCTGAAAATAATCCGATAACCATTGAATTTTCTAATATCGGCAAGACTTATATTTTTTACCGTAGCTCGGATTTACTGCTACAGATGAAGTTTTTTCCCTTGCTTCAAATTTCCATCATAGCCTTGTTTTTGTTGATGGCTTACCTGCTTTTCAGCTATGCCCGACGATCGGAGCAAAACCAGGTGTGGGCTGGTATGGCCAAAGAAACCGCGCATCAGATTGGCACCCCGCTCTCGTCCCTGATGGCTTGGATTGAGCTGCTAAAGATGAATCCGGCACCTATCCAGGGCGTGGAAGAAATGGAAAAAGATGTGCAACGCCTCGAAACTATCACCGAACGCTTTTCGCGCATCGGCAGTACGCCGGTGCTGGAGCCAGCCAATATCACCGAAATCCTGGAAGAAACCATTGATTATTTGCGGCTGCGCACTTCACGTAAAATCACCTACAAGCTGCAAGCACCCAAGGAATCTATCATCCTGCCGTTGAATGCCTCACTTTTTCGCTGGGTGATTGAAAACCTGTGCAAAAACGCCATCGATGCCATGAACGGGAAAGGTGAAATTGTTATCCGGCTCTTTACGGAAGAAAAATACTTGATTATTGACCTGTCTGATACCGGTAAAGGCATGCCGAAATCTGCGTTTTCTACCGTGTTTAATCCCGGATATACCAGTAAAAAAAGAGGCTGGGGACTGGGTCTTTCTCTGGCTAAGCGCATTATCAAAGACTATCACAAAGGTAAAATTTTCGTGAAATCATCCGTGATTAACGAAGGTACCAATTTTAGAATTATGCTGCGTCTCAACGGTAACAATTAATCGAAATTTTCAGGAAACGCCACCAAAAACCAGCAACGGAATACTGGAACGCAACAACAATTTTCGGCTCAGGCCGGGATCAAAAAGTTGCTCCAGCAGATTTTGTTTGCGGGCCGTAATAGCTAGCACATCAATATCATTTGTTTCAATAAATGTTTCGATGCCCTCAAGCTCATCCTCGCTTTGCAGCAGGCCACATTCTATATCAAAACGTTGATATTGCTCGTTAAAATAGCGACGCATATTGTGCATCCGTGTCTCGTTAACCACAGTGCTGCCCGGTTTGTGGATATGCAGACAGTAGATTTTGGTGTTAAATGGCCGCACGAAAGCCATCAACCGGCTCAGGCTGTCGTAGTCGGTATTATCAAAATTGGTAACGTACAGCAGGCGCTGCGTTTTATCGAGGGTTTTCTCGGTATAAGCCGGCGGAATAGCCAGCACCGGAATTTTACCTTTTGAAATGGCGCGTAGGGTAGTGCTTCCAAAAAAGCCACGTTGAATACGGTTGCGGCCTTTGGTGCCCATCACGATAAGGCCAGGCTTGTAATGATGTGCCACGGCAGAAATGGCATCAGATGGATTGCCACGCAACAAGTCGAAATCAACGTCAACACCACGTATCTTTTGTTGTTTTATTTGCAGTTTTAGTGTGCTCTGTAAAAAGCTGAGTTTTTCGGTCGCCTCGGCTTCTGCAGCCCTCATTTGAGCTTCAATGTCTGACTGCATCGCATACATTTCGCCCCAGGCAAAATGCTCGGCAGGAACCGGAAACCAGGCGTGCATCAGCCTGATATCTGCTTTCATATAGGCCGCGAGCATTAGTGCGTAACGTGCTGCTTTTTCGCTCTCCTCCGAGAAATCAACAGGCACCAAGATGCGACGTACACTGCGCAGAAGCTTTATGGTAGCTTCCTTTTGCGAACCGGAAGCCCCGGCCATTTCGTCAATAATTTGGCGCGCTTCGGCCATGTCCGACTCGTTGATACGCAGCGCTACCTCAGTAGATGTACCAAGGCTATCGCCCAGCATACAAGGGATCCCGGCAGTTTCGAGCCGTACTTTGATGAGCAGCGCCCGCGAATAAGTATAATTACCAATGGTGATAAATTCAGGTTCTTTCATAATACAGGTATTGGTTGCTTAAACATAGCTGAATTTGAATTAGCCCACTAATTTACGACAGTAAAGTGTTTAAAGCAAGTTTCGGCTCAAAAATAGTTTTTCTGACTTTGTGCGAAACCGATAATACTTTGAGCGGTTTAGAAAAACTAACAGTTTTTATGCAATTCAGAACAACTTGCTATGTCGTGAATTCAGACTATCTTTGCCGCCCAAAAATACTGGAAATGAATCAAAAAGATCAGTCAGGCAAACGGCCTCGCATCCAAGAAGATAAGTCAGAAAAAGGACAGGACGCCGCTAAGAAGCCTTTTAAAAATGCCGGAGAAAAACCTCCGTTTCGCAGAGCTGATAGCGATAAACGCTATGACTCGGGCAGCGAAAAATCATTTAGTTCCCGCCGTCGCGATGACGGTTATGGAGACAATAAAAAACCTTTCACACCAGGCCGTCGTGATGACGCCACAGGAGGTGATAGATCGTTTAAGCCACGCCGTGATGACGCATCAAGAGGCGACAGACCTTACAGTTCACGCCGT
>Ga0265295_1004832_pt1 | contig 17799 bp, 27 predicted proteins | sample Munlansysbiofilm_FD_192503 | JGI IMG/M metagenome (GOLD analysis project Ga0265295, IMG submission 192503) | Leachate microbial communities from a municipal landfill in Southern Ontario, Canada - Methane capture system biofilm | ecosystem: Engineered > Solid waste > Landfill > Unclassified ...
GCAACCGGAGCGCCGCCACCAACACGGGCTACCAGAGCGCCGCCACCAACACGGGCTACCAGAGCGCCGCCACCAACACGGGCGACCAGAGCGCCGCCACCAACACGGGCGACCAGAGCGCCGCCACCGTTGGCGGGGAAGATTCGGTGGCTGTGGCTACAGGGTTTGAGGGTCGAGCCAAGGGATCTCTCGGTTGCGCTATTTGTTGTGTCGAGCGCGACAAGGATGACGGCCATATCATTGCCATCAAGGCGGCCATCGTGGACGGGGAAACGGTTAAGGCCGACACGTGGTACGTGGTAAAGGCTGGGGAGTTTGTTGAGGCTTAATAATTTTTTCGGGGCGTAGCGCAGTCTGGTAGCGCGCCTGCCTTGGGCGCAGGAAGCCGGAGGTTCAAATTCTCTCGTCCCGACCATTGTTCCCTCTATTTTCCCAGCAATCCACCCGCCGGATCGTCCGGTGGGGCAAACAGGAGGTACCACCCTGCGGAGCGGCTACGGCTAATGTGCCACTCCGGCAGGCTCGCCGGGCAACATCAACCAAAGAAGGAAGCCATGCGGCGCACCGAAAAGGCCGGTGTTTGCCACAAAAGTCCAGCCGCACAGGGCGGCGCAACAACCCCGGCCTAGCCGGGCAGGCGATAGCGGGGCCGGACATCAGAGCCGGCCCCCTCGCCATAGAGATGGAGCAAAGAGGCGGTTTACACCCGCGAGCGTGGCCGCCATGCGAGACCGTCAAGAGCGGCAGGGGAACCCCGAAGGCGACCTTTGTTCCATCTCTCCCGGCCAGCGTTTGGCGATGCTGGTCGGGGAAGGTTTTGCTTCCAGGTTCTCCATCCTGTGGCGGCCGTGGATAGGCTGCGGCTGCTGCGGGGATGGGGTTAGGGAAACATCACGGAGGCCACCATGGGCATTGCACGCAGGCGGGCGAGACGTCGGGCAGGCAGGCAGCAACGGAAACGTAAACGGCGGGAGGTGAATCGCAATGTGCCATGACGAACTGTACCACCCGCAACTCCAGCCCATCGGCTGGCACGACGTTGGCCATGCGGCCCAGGCTGTCGCACTCGTCATCTTGGCCGTGCTGATCGTCGCCTGGTTCGGCCATGCGCGGCGCGACTACCGCGCGGCCATGCTCCGGCATGCGGCGGTGGCTTGCGTTGCCGTTGAGCCCCGGGGGGTGTGGGGCTCGAACACTCTGACCTGCGAGGTGGCTAGATGATCCAGCCGAACATTCGAGAGCAAGCGGCCATGGACGCGATTTTCGGCCCCGTGGCCAACATCGGTCTGCCGGGAATCGACCACAACATGGTGCTGCTCTCCGAAATCCGCGAGGGCATGAACGAGCCGGTGACGACCGCCATGGATGCGTTGCCCGAGATCGCCCGGGTCAGACAGCAGGCCTTGGCCAAAATTTACGAGATTGCGACCGACCAGCGCGTCCTCGATCTGGCCCGCGCCGGCCTCTACGGCCGTGATCCTGGAGAAGCGGCATGACCACCACCTCCGGCATCGCCAACCGTTGCCAATGCCTCTACACGGCCCACCCGACGCTGCTGGTCGATTTCTGCGGCAACTGCGGGGCCCGGTTGTGGGGCGAGGGGGTGTGCCGGGAGTGCGGCCACAAACGCGAGAAGCCCCGGCGCAGCAACGCCGAGGCTTCGGGAATCAGCTCCTGCGGGGAGCAAAAACAAGCAGACTGATCCATCGGCCAGAACGCCGTGGAAGTCAAGGAGGACCCCATGACCTACGCTGATTTGCAAACCCAGGCCCAGACCGCCCTCGGGGCGGTGGTGGCCAGTATGCCCACCGAAGGCAAGACCCTGAGCGCCTATCTGTCCGCGCTCCACAAGCGGGATGTCGTGGCCTTGGGGCAAGATGAGGCGTTCACTCTCCGGGATTCAACCGGCCAGATAAAGGCCTTCCGGCAGAGACTGACACTTTCCGTGGAAAACGGAGGCTTGGTTCAGCCGGTTCCGGGAGGACCGCACGTTATCTCCGCTCAGGGGTACGAAAAATGGTCCGAAGCGGCCGGGGCGAACGTCATCTTTCCGAAGAGCGTCATCGTCGACGGTGTTCCGCAAACGAATCCGCATGTGGTTCGCGATGATTCCAACGGCAGGATCAAGGGCATCTACGCCCGCGCCATTGCCTTTCGGTTCTCCGACAAGGGCATCCCCATGGTCCGGGACTGGACGACATTTTACGACGTCCCCGGCTACCGCATGATCGACCTGCTTGCCAAGGCCGCAAGCCTGCCGCAGGCGTTCAAGCTCCGCCCGCTCGACGCCGGAAAGCCAGAAGAAAAAGGGGACTGGGGGCGTTACGCCTTTGATGAAGTGATGGCGTTGTGGGTGGATTCCTCCCACAGGGAAGCGCTTAACTGGTACAAAACGATTATCAATCGCGAAAAAAAGGCCATGGATTTCGCTCAAACATTCGCGTGCAGAAATGCGTGCAAACATTTGAGCGGGTTGCAAAAAGCCCCCGGCATAAAATGGGACCTGTCCGTCATCTGCTGGCGGCCGATGAACGGCGGCCTCATGAAGTGGGACGGCACCTCGTACGACTCAATGCTGGGACAAGCCGAAGCTCTCGGATCGGGGCAAGGGCAGATCGCTTTAAGCGACGGCGAGAAGCCCATGACCATTGAGTACGCCAAAGGCGTGGACCACATGGACGCTGAGCCGGATATGATCGGGGCCGAGGACGAAGAATCCGCCCCCGAGCAAGCCCCGGCCCAAGCCGCCGCGCCCATCGACATGACTGCCGGCGAAAACGGCACCTACGGCCATGAGCCCGAGGAACCCCCCGTGAAGGTGGCGGAACAGCGCACCCCGGAAGGGCTCCAGCTTTCCGACACCGACCGCAAGGACTTGGACAACTACGAAGTCACCCGCGACGGGTTCCGGGATGAGGACGCCCAGGCCCGCCGCCGACTCGGAATCATGCCCGACGCCATCGTGACCCCGGCTCAGGCCCGGGAGCTCTTCCGGGTCATCAACGAGATCGTGGACGGGGGCGCGCAGTGATTTCCGCCGTCACTGCCCACAACTTCAAGGGGGCCACATTCCAGGCCCCCTTGGGGGGGATGACACTGGTGGTGGGGCCCAATGGGGCAGGCAAATCCAGCCGTTCCCAGGCCCTACAGCTCGCCGTGCTCGGCTACGTTCCGGGCGCCGGCAAGCGCAATGGCGACATAATGGGAGCCTTTCAGGCCTCAGAGGGCAAGGACCTTCGCGCCGGAATCGTCCTGGAGTCCGGGAAGAAACTGGAGCGCCGGTTTACGCGCTCCCGAACCGGCGCCGTGTCCATGGAGATGTACGCCGGCGGCATCAAGTGCAGTGCTCCCGAGTTCGCCCGGGCACTGGCTGACGTGGCCGTGGTGGACCTGAGCGTTTTCCTCGGGCTCTCCGACGCCAAAAAGATCGACGAGCTTTTCCGACTATTCCCGCCGGAAGGCAACGTGCGGGACATCGCGGCCAAGATCGAGGCGCAGGCGAAGCAGGTTGCAGCCCTGGAGCGGCAGGAGCGCGAAGCCTCTTCCATGGTCTCCAACCTGATGTCTCGCCGCTCCAAGATCAACTTGCCGGCCGGGAGCATGGCCGACAAGCAAAACGAGATCGACCGGGCCGAGGCCGATTTGCGGCAGGCCCGGGCCGACTTGGAAGCGGAGCGGATCGCGGCTGCCAGGGCCGAGGAGAAGGCCAAGGCGCAGGAAGAAGCATTGCTGGCCCAGGGTCGGGCAGCTTTGGGCGAGGGGCAGAATTTTACCCCATTCAAGCCCGGAGTGGATGCGGCACCGATGCCGGCCAGCCCCGCCCCCATCCAGACCATGCGACCGATTGTCCCATCCACCACGGCACCGGCTGGCCAGGACATCCAAGCCATCCTGCAGCACATCCTTTCCACCATGGACCGGGCTGGCTGCGACGTGTGCGCCGCCCGCATGGTCATCAAGTGTGAATTGACCAAGGCCCGCCGGGGCCTGCCCTTGGAGGCCGTGGCATGAGCGCCGATACCGCCATTCTGGAACAACAGGTTTCGGGCCTGGAAGCTCGGTTGCGCACCCTGCGCGGGGAACTGGCTCTCTACAACCAGGCCAAGGGTCTGGATGAGGCGGCCGAAGCCGAACGCGCCAAGGCCGATGAGGCCCGCAAGGCCTGTGGCCAGGCCAAGGCCATCCTGGAGGACCTGAAGAGCCAGAAGGCCCGGGCCGTCGCCGGCACCTACGCCAAACTGGCCGCCGCCATGGGTCAGATTCTCCCCGAGGGCAACGCCGTCATGCGCATCGAGGACGATGGCGCCGTGACCCTGGCCTGGGCGCGGCCGGACGGGGCGGAGATTCCCCACGCAGGTCTTTCCGGGGGCCAACGTGTGCTCTTTGACGCGGCCTTGGCCCATGCGCTGTTGGGCGATGCCAAGCACCGGGTGCTGATCCTCGAGGCGGCCGAGCTCGACGAGGCGCACCTGACCTTGGCCCTGGAGCATATGGCCGCCACCAACCCGGGGACGCAGATTCTGGTCAACAGTTGCCACGAACCGGCGGAAGTCCCGGAAGGCTGGGACGTGATCCGCGTGGGAGATACCCATGGAAACGCCTAGCCCCGGTTGCGCCGCGCGAGCCGCGCTCGACCCCGACCAGCTTGCCGCCGTGACCACCGACGCGCCCCGGGCCCTGGTTCTGGCCGGGGCCGGCAGCGGCAAAACGCGCGTGCTGACGGAGCGCATCGCCTACTTGATCGAGGAGTGCCACGCCTCGCCGTCCGAGATCGTGGCTGTGACCTTCACCCGTAAGGCCGCCGGCGAGATGCGTGAGCGTCTGCTCACACGGATCGGCAACAAGGCCTACGGCGTGACTGTGGGCACCATGCACGCCCTGGCCCTGGTGCAACTTCGCCGGTTCGGGGAGCTCCTGGGCCTGCGGCCGGACAACATCACCGTCTACAGCGAGTGGGAGGAAAGCTTCCTGCTCAAGCAGGTTGCCACGGAGATCGGGTATTTTAAGGGGAAGTGGAAGGTCCCGAAGAAGGACATCGATGCCGCTTTCGGCGCTTACTACGCCACCGGAAACGAGCCGGATGAATCCTTCGCCGTTTACGACCTCTTCTGCGCTTTTATGGCCCGATGCCGCGAGAACAACGCCCTGACCTACGGCGGCCTGCTGACCGGCTTCATGCTGCTCCTACCACGGGTCATGCACTACCTTGGATGGCGGCACGTGCTGGTGGATGAGGTGCAGGACCTGGACCGACTCCAGTGGGGCCTCCTTGAGGCCATGGCCAAGGGGTTGCCGGCGACACTGTTCGCGGCGGGGGACATCGACCAGTCCATCTACGCCTGGAGAGGCGCGGCCCCGGAATACCTCCTTGAGAACGCGGACACGTTCAAGGTGCTGCGGCTGGAGCGGAACTACCGTTCCGGGTCCTGGATCGTCGAGGCTGCCAACCGGCTTATCGGGCACAACGTGGACCGGTTGCCGAAGACCATGAAGGCATGCCGGGAAGATGGGGCGCTTGTCGCTGCGTGTCCCGAGATGGACAGCCGGGCCGTAGCCAGGGCTGCCACGCTGGCGAACCTGAACCACTTCCTTCCCCGCGAAACCGCCGTCCTCGCCCGCAAGCACGTCCTGCTCCAGAAGCTGGCCGAGGAGCTGGACACCATGGGCGTGCCGTACCTCTACGTGGGGCAGAAGGCCGCCTTGACCAACACTGAGGAATTCCGGCGGTTCCATGCGTTCCTGAAGTTGCTGGTTAACCCGTTCGACAACTTCGCGTTTCTACTGATCCGGGAAAAGCTTGGTGTCTCGGATGACGAATATGCGGCTATCCGGGCCATGGCCATTCAGCATGACCGGAGCCACTTCCAGGAGTGGAAGGAGACCTTCGGGGCCGAGGAGTGGACCTTTTTCGACGCCTGGAAGGAAGATGACGAAGCCCTGGGCGCGGCTCTTGCGCTCGGTATCAGGATGTGGGGCATCCCCGTGACGCAGGAAAGTCCCACCGTCAACTTCATCAGCGAGTGGCAGGACAGGCCTGCGGCCCCCGGTGGCCATACTGTCGCCGCCTACCTCGAATGGCTCTCCACCTACGACGTCCAGGACGAAATACCCACCGCCGACCCGGACGGCCCCGGTGTAGTCACCCTGGCCACCATCCACGGCGCCAAGGGCCTGGAATGGACCTACGTGATCCTCGCCGGCTGCAACGAGGGCCTCTTGCCATCTGATCGCGCCGTGCGGTCGGGGGACATCGAAGAAGAGCGCCGGCTGGCCTACGTGGCCATCACCCGGGCCCGGGACTGCCTGACGTTGGCCGTGCGGCCGGAGCGGTCGGAGAAGGTGGGCAGGGACGGGCAGATGCGCGTCTACGAATCCCCGGTGAGCCGGTTCGTGGGCGAAGCGATGGGCGAGGGAGGCGGGGAGTGATGGACCTCCACGAATACGAGTGCTTTGAGCAGGCCCTCGCCTTGGCGAAGGTTCTGGTCGCCGAAGGCTATCCCATGGAGGTCATCAACGGTCTGGCCACCATCGCCCAAGCCCTGATCGAAACCCAGGGGTTCGAGCCTGCCTTCCGCGAGTGCGTCACCCGCGCCCGGGAGCATGTGGCGGCCTAACCTGCCGGCAAAGGTGGCCGCCTGATGCCCTCCCCCACCACCAAATCCGAGTCACGTAAAATCGACCGCGCCGTGGCCGACATCATGGCCATCATCGCCTTCGCCAAGCGCGAGCATGCCGCGAAGGCCAAGAAACGGGAGGCCCCATGCACGAGCACAAGCAACCCGCCCAAGTCGCCCGAGCGCGCCGCCGCGTGAAGGAGTTGGTGAAACAGGACGCGCCCTATTCGTCCAGGGCACGGGCGGTAAGGCAGTTAAGGAAGGTGGAGGCATCCACACGTCAAAATACGCCCCGCTAGGGCAGCATCCCGGCCGCGACAGGGAGCGCGGTCGAGGGAGGATCTAAAGGAGGGGAAAAGAATGGGTAACGGAAAACACGCACCAATGGTTTTTGCAGGTCTAAAAGGAACAAAACAGGAAGGAGATTTTTATAAAAAGGATGGCAAAACAAAAGCTGTCTTCAAAATTATGAAGATAGGCTATCCTGTAAATTCGATATTCGCCCAAGAAGAAAACAGCGGGGAGATTTTCATGGAGTGGGCGAATGTAAAACCTGCAAAAGTTTGGTCGGCAGGTTTTAGTTGTGTTGATGTTAAGGGGAAAATGCTCATCCCGATGGCATACCTCAAGATGGTTGATGGCGAAGAAGTCTGGTCAGAAATAGAACAAGAGATGAAGCGCCACGCCTCATGCTGACCCAAGCCGTCCTTCCAATCTTCCCCGCGCCCGGCTCTCGCGTCTCCGTTCCCTACCCAGGCACGGGCGGCCGTCTGCGCACCTGGACGATGGGGCCGGCGCGGACGGTGGACGGGAAGATCGTGATCCGGTGCGCGGGGGTGGGGGATGTGCCTGCAAACAAAGTAAAGGAGATGCAATATGCCGATGTATCGTAAAAAGCCTGTGGTTGTTGAGGCGGTAAAGTGGGACGGGAAGTTAACGACGATTGAGCCGCTTATGGCTGGCTCGTCTTGCGATGTCGTCGAGCAAAATTTCCTTGAAGACGATCTGATAATCCCCACGCTGGAAGGGAAAATGACCGCCAACGTGGGGGACTATATCATCAAGGGTGTCAAGGGAGAACTTTACCCCTGCAAGCCAGACATCTTCGAGGCTACCTACGAGCCTGCCTGACCCCCGGCCTCTGCGACGCAGCGACTCCGGCCGTTGCGTCAACTGGAGCCACACTTTTACAGACCGTCCAATGGGCGGTCTTTTTGTTGGGGGAGAGGATGAGCAAGTTTACCAAGGGACCGTGGCACGCCGAGATATCTCAAAACCAATTTGAACCATCCGGGTGGCTCGTTAAGGTTATTGGGGATTGGAATGGTGAATACGGAGACGAAATAGCCGTGGTCACGACGCACTATGAAGGCGGCCGAAAGATGACCATTGATGAGGCCAGAGCGAATGCTGATCTTATGGTCCTCGCCCCGGAGATGTTTGCCGCTTTAAAAATAGTCGCCAACAGGAACGGCAGGTGGTGTTGCGACTGCGGCTGGGCTGGATATCACCCGCAAGAGATGACAGACGGGGAAATAAAATGTCCACACTGTGGAAGCGAAAGGGTTTGCTGCGACCCAGATGTGTTTGCAAGTCGCGTTCTGTCTGGGAAAATTAAAGTATCTAAGAGTACAATTTATGAGTGAGCACACCGACGGGCCATGGGTAGAGAGTCCAGAAGTCTCGGACGCTATTATCGCTGTCAACGGAGACCGACCGCTTAGCGGTTCTGAAGTGTCAGACTATGGTGGGCAGGTTGTTTGTGAATCCGTCGAACAAAAGAACAAAGCCATTATCCAGGCCGCTCCAGACCTGTACGAGGCGTTGAAGGCGGTTGAGTGGCTGGAAAGTCCTGCCTTTGACATTGGTATGTGCCCCTGCTGCGGTGCAGAAAAAGAGTTTGGGCACGCACCGGGCTGCCTCCTCGGCAACGCGCTTCGCAAGGCGGAAGGTGGTGGGGAATGAGCATACACGCAAAAGAGCCGTGGCAAGTCGGGGTTGTCCTGGTCTCTGATTACAATACTACCGCCATTTTAGACTGTGACGGCGACGAGATATGCAACATGAGAACATCCTTGCTGGACGCAGACGCCAATGCCCGCCGCATTGTCGCCTGCGTCAACGCCACCCGCCACCTGTCCACGAAACAGCTTGAGGCGGGCGACCTGGACTACGCCGGCTGCTCCACCCTAGCCGACATCCGCGCCGCGTTGGGTGTGGGGGATAAGCCGATGCTAAACGAGTTGGCGGGGATTGTGGGGACGATGAAGCGGGAGCGGGACGAGGCCGTGGAGCTTGTGGAGAGCTCGAACAAAATGTCCGATGCAATCCATGCCTTTTGTTCTGATTGCGACGGCGAATGCGACAACTGCGATTTCTGCGATGTCGCCATTTCTGGCGATGAGTACCGGCATAAGCAAGACGCCCTGGCCAAGAGGGAAGGGAATAAATCATGATTGATAAAGACTATCCGTCTTTTTGTAATGACCATCCCAATGCGCAAATACGTCATTCTTGGGATGAGACGTTTATTGGTGGCGGTCCTGGAAGACTTGGAGCGCCTGTGCAAGGAAATGACATTTACGAATGCGCTGAATGTGGACGGCGCTTATGCTCTCCTGAAGAGTATGAGCGCAGAAGAAGGATGGTAGCAAAATGAGCAGCATGTCAAAGCATCACCAAGAGCTGACTGATGGCGTTGGTAAGTGTTCGGTCCCTATGTGGGTTGATGGATGCCCATCTGGCTTTTGCGACGAGCCCGCATACGGCTATCGTCCCGATTGCCCGACGTTCCGTGATGCCTACACCGGGGAGATAAAGCGCATGGACGGACGTTATGACGGGTATGTTCCTGGGTTGGCCTGTCCGAAGCACGGTGGCCCGAAGAAGCCGGAGGACAACAATGAATAGACTTGCTCGGTACAGTTTCAGGGACGACCACGGGCACCCTTTGGAAAACTGCGTCGAATATAGGGCCATTTTCTCCTCCCACGCCGCTGAGGTCGCCCGGCTGACGGAGGACAACGACGCACAGGAAAAACTCTTGAAAGAGGCCGTGGCTACATCACGCGCCCAGGCTGAAAACTTCTTCAAGATGAAGCATCGGGCAGAAAAAGCAGAAGCCGATCGTGACTCCGCCGTGGCCGCGAAGGAGCGGGCGGAAGGGCTTCTTTCGCACGTCAAACGCTACCACGAATGGGCGAAAGACAACTGCCTTTGGCACATCGAGGCCAACGCACAAGTTGGTCTGTATCAAATGATCAACGATATGGAGGCCTATTTCTCCACCGTTGGTAGAGCCACCGCGCAGGACGCCAAGCCCGACCATCCCGGTGACGCCAGCAAAATGGTCAGCGATTGCGCAGCCTGTGTGCATGCCCCCGACACTTGCGACCGCGCCGAGTGCCCGCATTGGGGTCCGGAGACGCAAGAACAAATCATGGTTCGCGAGGCCAACCGACCTCTGACCGACGAGGAGCACGCCATTGTTGATGCCGGGTACGAGCGCGGCAAGGCGATCCTGGCAGAGGTCAGGGCGGAAGACCGGGAGAGGCGGTTGGAGGACTGCCTTAAAGAAATACTCAATTACACTGGCGGGGCCGACAACGCGCTTGAAGATGAATACGTGATGGACCGTGCCCGCGCCGCGCTTGCCAAGGCGCAGGGCGGGGAGGGGTGAGAGATGGGATGGGAAACATACGACGGCAGCAAAAACACCTGCCCTAAGCCCGGGTGGTCTGTTTTTTGCGAATACCCAGGAGAACACGGGGCCGTGCGTGTCATCGCCCCTGAAAATGAATCGCCTCCTGTAGGCACTCGCTGGATGTACTGCGGTTTTGGCGAACACTCCAAAGACAAGGCGATACCAAGATGATCACCACCCGCTCCCTCATCCTCTCGCCGCAAAAGTGCATTAACTGCGGTCGAAAAATACCGGATTCGGCCCCGTGCCTTACAACGCGACGCGGCCACCTCTGCATGGGATGCGAGTTCAAGGAAATTGAGGTCTATTCCATAACCGAAAATGGTGATGTCTACTACGAGAAAGATCCTCTCGCGTTTCTTGACGCGTTTAAAGAGACAATGACTTACTTGGATATGGATGGCCAATTCACTGTCGGGAAACGCATGATTCGGGCATTACATTACTTCGATTTGCCAGAATGGCAGGGGACCAAATTATCATGACCACCAGAGCCCTCATCCTTTCGCCCCACGAAGTCCGCGCCGCGCTGCGTGGAGAACTGGGATTGATCGTAAGGCCGGTGATGCCGCAGCCTGAATATCAAGACGACACCGGGCGATGGACCTATTGCGTTTCATCCACGGACAAGACCAGCCGAGACAAATGGACTTACTGCGTCATTGATCCTGCCAGCCATCACTACACGGAACGCGGGCGGGAACGGTGCGTGTTGTCGCTGCGCGACCCGTTCGGCGTCCCCGGGACGCGGTTGGTCTGCAAAGAGACGTGGTGCCAGCACTGGCAGCCTGACACTGGGTATCTGCAAGAAGCCCTCTACAGAGCGGACGGGATTGTCTTCGAAAACCAGGAAGAAGACGGCTCTCCGTGGAAAGCGGCGACCTGTATGCCGGCCTGGGCGTCCAGGATCACGCTGGTCAACGAGACGGTGGGCGTGGCGCGTGTACAGGATTTGACTGATGAGGACATCCTTGGATGTGGGTTCGCCCTGTGCCTTTCTGACGATCTTGGGGTTGAGAAAATGCGGAACGCTTTCAAAAAACGATGGGACGCCCGCTACGCCGCCAAGGGGCTGGGGTGGGACTCGTCACCATGGGTCTGGAAGTGCGAAGTGAGGAGGACGGGGGGATGAATATCCGAAAAATCTGTCCCTACTGTGGTCGTACCTATACTCCGTACAAACGGAAGCAAAAGGAGTGCGGTCGCCAGGGGTGCCAACGAGCACGGCAGGAGGATACGCGGCTTGAACGGCTTGCGGTTACATCGGAACGTGTTGCGTATTTGTCGGAATGGCATCGCCACATTTGGCGGTCACGAAAACTTAATATGCAATTGCGAAACGCGCAAGATACCGCCGCATGAGTCAACGCCAGGACCGACATTATATCAAGCAAACGCGTCTATGTTGCAGACATTGTGATTGGTCGAAAGGCAAGGGGCGTGACGGGCTACTCCGCTGCACGCGGTACTGGGATAAGGTCAACCACCTTGGATATTGTGACGATTTTAAGGAGTGCCAGCGTACTGGAAACGAGGAGAAAATTAATGCCAAAGTTTGATGTTGAGAAAGTGCGTGAGGCTCTTGACGTTGTCGCGGCTCATGAATCTGTCCCGGATTCCATGGCTATACTCCTTTATGCAGCGTGCGACCGCATTGAGAAGCTGGAGGCTGTCAGGGAAAGTGCCAGCGCAATGCTTGAACTTATGGATCGCTTTGAGTCTTACGGGCACGTCATAGACTTGCTTCGCAAAGAACTCGCCGTCCTGGGAGCCAACGAGAAGGAGGAGGACGCCTTAATGCCACCAACAAGTTTGCGCGTGTCGCTGCTGTCCATGACGCCGAACGCGGAGGCATTGATTTATGCTGCCGCGAAGCAATGCGTGAGCGAGTATGATGCCAGCGTTTTATTTGAAAGCGCAGTGAATAGCCATAACGTACACGATTTCGATTTTATGGACGTCGGAGGACAAGTCGAACTCATCCGCCGCGTCATGGCGTCTGGCCACCTCGGAGTCGTGGAGCCCGCGCAATTCTCCTTCGGCGTTGCCGGGGTGTCCCGGGCGCTTTCCCATCAGCTGGTCCGGCACCGTCTCGCGAGCTATTCCCAACAGTCCCAGCGCTATGTCAAAGCGGATGGGTTTGATTATGTTTTACCACCATCCATATTGAAAAATTTCGAAGCGAATAACCTCTATTGCAATATGATGGAACTTATCAACCAGGCATACGAACGCCTGCGAAAAAATCATGGCATCCCAGCCGAGGACGCCCGTTTCGTCCTCCCCAACGCCTGCGAGACCAAAATCGTCGTCACCATGAACGCCCGCAGCCTGCTCCATTTTTTCGAGCAACGGTGCTGCCTGCGCGCACAATGGGAAATCCGCGCCTTGGCCAACGAGATGTTGCTGTTGTGCAAAGAGGCGGTGCCGGTGATCTTTGAAAAAGCCGGAGCGGCGTGCGTGCGCAAAGGATTTTGCGAGGAAGATAAATGCTGCGGCCGCGCGCCGAGGCTAAAGGATGTGATACCCTATGGGAAATAAGATACACTTTGACGCTCAAGGGAAAGGCTTTTGGATGCCTGGGGCCGCCGAATGTGGCGCTGGCCAAGGACGGAAGAACAACGCCCAAGTTTTTGTATCAATGGATGCACTACAAGTATCGTGTAAACGGTGCCAAAAGACGGTGGCTTTTAAAGAAGCGTTAGCTATGGCGAAAGGTGAACGATAATGCGATACAAGATTGTTCAGATGGCAAGTGGTGTCGTTCATGTCTTTACAGAAAGAGATTCGTTCACAGAAAAAAAAAGACGGGTTCCATGCCTATAAAACTTGGGATGAAAATTATGAAGAGTTTCCTTCATGGACAAAAGCAATGAACTTTGTTCATGACCGGAACGATTCCAGACACCATGATTCTAGTTCGTTGTTAGGCAATGTCATTTATGAGGAGATTGTTGATGTGTAACAATTACTCCGAGTCCGGCCAGTCCTGCGGCTTCGTGCCATGCGAGGCGTACAAGCGGATGGAGGAAGAGAACGAATTTATGGGGAATCGAGTTGGGTTACTTGAAGCCGAGAACGCAGCCCTGCGCCAGGACAATATGGCTTTCCGCGCTGAAAACGCCAACCTGTCCATGGCTCATGGTCCTGGGAATCACACGGATTGGATGCTCACCAGGGCGTCAAAGTACGAGCAGTTACACAAAGACCTTGATGCCCTGCGCCAGGACCGCGACCGCTTGGCCGGGCTCGTCGAGAAGGCGGATATGCTGGCAAGAGAAGTAAAGACGGGAGCAAAGCGTGAATGGGCCGCATACAAGAAGTACCAGGAGGCCCGCCATGCCGGATAACTTCCCCATCAATTGGCCAAAGGCGCTAAGCGAAATGGAAGAGGATAGAAACGGCTGGCGTGCATGCCATGACCGTCTGTTCCAGGAAAACAAGAGGCTCCGCGCCGCTCTCGCCCCCATCCTCGCCCACGCCGATAATCCAGACACCGCCCCGCCGCTGCGCATCAGCGTGCGGCAGGCCAGAGAGATAAAGGGGCAGGTCAATGCCTAGTAGCGACATCACCCACTGCTCCGGCCACGGCGCGCCTATTTGCGAACACTGTTTCCGGCGGACCTGCCCCGTCCCCGAGGGTGAAAAAGTGTCGAACAGCGGCTGGACGCCTAACCGCAAGGGGCGTGGATGGTGCGAGGGGTATGTGGAGGAACGTGAATGCAAGTAGGCGACCTGGGACAGAAACTCGACATCGAAAAAGTGGCCGAAATTTTCGAGGTTGCGGCAGACACTGTCACCCGCTATCCCGAACGGTACGGCGGGGTGAAAATCGGCCGCAGGCACCTGTTCTTTGAAAACCTAATATCCGAGAGAGTAAGGAACATATATGCCTTACAAGTTGACCCGTCGCGGGAAGATAACGTGGCGGGGGCAAGTTCGGGTTGGCGAGAAGACAATACAACGCCAATTCGAGACGAAAAAAGAAGCTGCGGCATGGGAGGCAAACAACGGACAGCCGGAGAAAGTTCAGACCCCTTCGGTCTCCTTGCTTGAATGGGCAAACGAATATCTTGCCTACTGCGTCCGTTACGCATCAAAAACAATCAATGACAAAAGGAATGTGTTCAGGCGATTATTCACCAAAGCACAGCCAAACATGGACGTCTCGTCTTTTGGACGACGGCAAGCCCTTGACTTCCTTCAATGCCAATTCAACTCCCGGAGCGGCTACGCTGCCAATAAGGACCGAAAAAATCTCGCTTCGGCCTGGGCTTGGGGAGTGGATTATCTTGAAGGGTTCCCGACAACCAATCCGTTTAAGCTGGTCCGCAAGTTCCCGGAGTCTCGCGAGCCACGATACGTTCCGCCCGAGGCCGACTTCTGGTCAACGGTTGACGCGGCCACGGGGCAAGACCGTGTGCTGCTACTGACCATGCTCTACCTGGCTGCCCGTAAGGGCGAGGTCTACCGCCTCACTTGGGAGGATGTGGACTTCTCGCGGCGTCAGGTGCGCCTGACCACGCGCAAGCGTCAGGACGGATCCATGGAGGAAGAATGGGTCCCCATGGTGGACGAGTTGTTTGAAGCGCTCCTCGCGCATCGCCAGACGGCGAGAAACGAATGGGTGTTCACGCAATCCGTGGGACGCCATGACGGAAAGCCGTATACCGAGAACCGAGGATTCCCGCAGGAAATTTGCACGGGGGCCGGGGTACGGCCGTTTGGGTGTCACGCCATCCGTCATCTGACAGCCTCCATCCTGGCCAGCGCGGACGTCCCGATGGTCGTGATCCAGGCCATCCTCCGACACAAAAAACTCTCCACCACCGAGCGGTACGTCAGGCGGATGGAGACGGTCAGGCCGTACCTACAGGTGCTGTCTGGAGGACGAAAGCGTACCAACAGCGGACCAAAAGCAAAACCCCCGAAGGCGGCTACCTCCGGGGGTTCGTAAGGATTATTAATCCTTGGCAATTCTGGCGGGGCCGACGAGACTCGAACTCGCGCCCTCCGACGTGACAGGCCGCTGAATGTTGATTTTCACCCCGCTTTCACGCCGTCTCCCGGGCTCCCGGGGCATGGCGTGGAGACAGGACGAAAAGAAAAAGCGTACCGCCCCGGTAGCCCCTCGGCCGCCGGGGCGGTTTTTGTTTTTAGGCCGGCACCGTGACCGAGAGGTCAAGTTCCCGCAGTTTGCTTGGTTTGGAGCAGTTTTTGATTTTGGCCACGAGCGACTGGCGTTGGCCGATAATGTTGGCGCTTGTGGCCGACCAGGCCTCGTTGTTGGCCTGCACGGCCATCGCGAATGCCGCGAATGTCTCCCCTGTCACGGCGATGATCCCCCCGATCACCGGATATTTTTCAGCGGTTGGGCTTGTGTCCTGTAGGATGGCTTCCGCCTCCGCGAGCTGCGCTGACCAGGTCTGCCTTTCCAGGTCCGAAAACCGCGACGCAAGCGCCGCCAGGGCCGCTTGGCAGTTATCCCGGGCCGTTTCAATTGCCGCCGTTTTGAGTGCATCCATATCCGGTTGCAGCCACTCCCCACCAAACCGCGGCGACCTGGCCGGCGGATCAACCACCTCCACCCCCTCCGGCCAGGCCGCGGCCTCGATTATGGCCGCTTGGTCATCCGTGGCCCGGTACACGGCATATTCGCCGTCATGGTATGTCGGGGCCGTCGTTTCGGCGCCGTCCTCCGCGTAGACTCCAGGCGTTTCGACGACCCGTCCAACCCACATCCAATCCCCCAGGACCTGCCCATCCTTGGCCAGTCCCAGCGTTTCCAGGACCGCCGTGAGCGAAGCCTGGTCCGTCGTCTTGAAGCAAAAATCCTGCATGGTCTCCCCCTACAGCGTGATGGCCTGCAATTGTGTATCGGACAGCGCGGCCGGGAAATAGGCAAGGTGCCTGATGTGCCCATCCCATAACGATGATCCTGAGACAGAAAGTCCAAGTCTAAATGTTGTAACACTTATTGACGACGACAATGTTGCCCCAATAACGACACCACCATTGAAAGAGACGTGGATGAAAGATGGAGACCAAGATAATGCAATATTGAACGGCATTGCATTATCAATTGCTCCAATTGTAATATTTGCTACAGATGCGCCGCTGATAGAAACAGCACAGTAAACAACACCTGTTGATGAGATATATATATATATTCTATTGCTCGACGTCCCGTCGTCAAGCATAGCTAATACTTGGGCGTCCCCTGAAGGGGGCAAGCCAGGAGCCGTATCGCCAGCGATGAAGAGTGTTCCAGTCGTCGTGTTAAACCAATCATTTGCCAAGGCGATGGCCCAGACATCTGCGGACCGAGCAACCGCAGTTGAGGCAGTTGGAATATAGGAACTAGGGAAGGAAGAGGCCTCAATTTGAGTGCCCCAAATAAAAATGCCAGAAGACCCGTCTCCGATGTAAGAAGATGACGTTGCGTTTCTTAGGAAAATTCTGCCATAGCATGCACCAGCCGCCGCCGTCGCTGTGTAAGAACAACGATACCACCCATTCCCGTAGGATTTTATAGAACCAGAAGCCCCCGTGACAATTTCCGTTGACAAATTAAATGTTGCCTGTGTTCCTATGATTCCAGTAGTGTCTACCATATAAACCTGAACCGTAGACCGCTCGGCCACTTTCGCAAAAAACGAAAAGGTTACTGATCCAGCCGGAACGGTTACGCTTGCAGACGCCCCCCCCATATAATGAGATGATGCAACGGAGTCGGAGGATTCAATGATTTTGCTCCCCATGGTGGTACCGTCAGGGGAGACCGTAGCGGCTGACGCCACCGTACAATTTGTTTTTATCCAGTACGATTGGGTGAAATCTACTGAGTAGGGGATAAGATTTGTGCGGCTCTCCTCGATGAGCCACCCACGCAAATCCCCGCCCGCATCCCACTCCCGGCGCACGCTCCCCGCCGCCACCGTCTCGATCAGGCCGGCTTGGCCGATCCTTGTGCCGGTCGTGGACCGTGTAAATGTCCCAGCCGGAGCGGCATCGCTTGTGGCGTCGCCGCAAAAGAGATTGAGACTGGGTGGTATGACCCCCGGAAATTTGCCCAGGCTGTCACGCATCAGCGATATCTGCGCCTGCCGGGCCGCCGCGACCGTGGGTACACGGGCCGTGTCGGTGCCTGTGACCGCCTCGGTCAAGGTGGCCAGCTCCGAGATGCCCGCCGCAGTCTCCGACGCGGCAGTAACATATTGCGTCGCCGCACCGGACGTCGCGGGGATAGCCCCGGCCTGAGTGGCTGTGACGTCGTGCGGGTTGTCCGTGTCGGCAACGTGGGTTGTTACAGCAACATCCACCAAATTTAATGCGGTTGTGGATGCCGACCCGCTATGCGGATTCGAGGCCGCCTCATGCGCCTCACGGGCGGCGACCTCCGCCGACAACCCGGCATTTGAGGCAAGGCCAGACCGGACATGGGCAGCCGTGACTTTTTTTGTGACCCCGGCGCTTATGTCC
>Ga0265295_1004833_pt1 | contig 17797 bp, 14 predicted proteins | sample Munlansysbiofilm_FD_192503 | JGI IMG/M metagenome (GOLD analysis project Ga0265295, IMG submission 192503) | Leachate microbial communities from a municipal landfill in Southern Ontario, Canada - Methane capture system biofilm | ecosystem: Engineered > Solid waste > Landfill > Unclassified ...
AGATAAGCGTTTTGAAGAAATGAATTCAAAATTTAGAATGATGTTTTCATTTATGTCACTTGGCTTTACAATGCTTGCAGTTATTATGACAGTTTTTAAATTCCTTGACTGAAAATGGCCCGCTTAAAGAATATATTTAAAAGCTTAAAGAAGATATTTAAAAATAACAAGGATAGCCGCAATTTTTATTTATTGATCATTATTTTACATTGCATTTTAAAGCCCAATACCATAATTTATAAATCCTGATGCAAAAATTTTTTAAAGAAAAAATATGCAAAAATTTTTTATATATTGTTTTACGTTTTTTTTGATTTTGTCTTTTCCTGCCTATGCCAAAAGTATTTCTGGCACAGCAGCCATAGTTGTATCCCATAAAATCAAGCCCTACATGAACATTGTCTCAGGAATAAAAAAAAGATTTGAAGAGTTAAACTTTTCATTAAACTCAGATATTTACACTTTAAAAGAAACTGAAAAGGAACTCATTTTTCTTGAAAACCAACTTGTAAACAAAGAATATCAGTTTATCATAGCCATAGGTCCTGAAGCAGCAGAATTTGTATTTAACAGCAAAAAATTAAATGTCCAAAAATTTTATTCAGGAGTTTTAAATCCGGATAAAATTCCATCTCTTTTTAACTCTTCAGGAGTATCTCTTAGAATCCCTGTATCTGTTCAGCTAAAAAATATTTCCCTTTCCTTTCCGGATGTTAAAAAAATAGGAATAGTTTTCAATCCAGAAAATAATTACTGGTTTTATCAGAAAGCAGTTGAGGCAGCTGGAACAAATATTGATATTATTCCCTTTTTTGTTTCATCTTCAAAAGACATAACAAAAATAATTGATGAAAAAATTAGTGAGGCAGATCTTGTCTGGATGATACCTGATAAAACTGTAATATCTGAAAGAATAATATATTATATAATAAAAACAGCTCTTTATAATAATAAAGGCGTAATAGGTTACAATTCATTTTTCATAAATGCAGGAGCAATTTTTTCATTTTTTTTTGATTATGAAAAAATAGGTCTGCAAACAGCTGATTTAATAGCAGACTGCCTTAAAACAGGCAATTGCAGGAAAAGTCCTCCTGAATTCAAATTTTTTATAAATAAGGAAGTGGTGGAAAAGACTAAAATAAGGTCAGGAGACAGGCCATGTCCTTATTAAAAAGAATTGGGATTCATTTAAGAATACTTTCTTCTGTTGTGTTGATTATTATATCCCTTACCATGAGTCTTGGGTATTTTGGGGTTTCAATCATCAATCAGTTTGTGTCAAAAAGATTTGATAAGCATATAGATTTTATGGCAGAGCATTTGGCAAGAAACTCTGAACTAGGCCTTTTAGTAGATCAGCCGGAGCTTTTAAGAGGTCTTGCATTGCAAATGGTAAATGAAGAAGATATTGCAGTCATTAAAATTTTAAATAAAAAAAATGCTTTGGTAGTAGATGTTTCATCAAAAATTAAAGGGCCGTATAAAATAATTGAAAAAGATGTAAAAACAAGAATTTCGGTTTCATCACAGGATTTTTTCTTTTCGTCAGATTCAGATGACAACAAAGCCGTAATTGGTAAAATTAAAATAATGTATTCAACAGGACAAATAAAAAGCCTGCTAGACCAGATGAAAACCAAATTTATTGTTACTAGTTCAGTTCTTGCAGTTTTTTCATGCATTGCTTTTTATTTTATTTCAAGATCAATAGTAATGCCTTTGAATTCGCTTGTTTATACAGCAAAGGAAGTATCTTTGGGGAACAGAAAAATAAGGGCTGTTTATGGAGATACCCCGGAAACTGCAAGACTTGCAGCAGCATTTAATGAAATGTTAGATTCTCTTGCCTACAGCAGGATGGAGCTTATCAAGGCCCATGAAAAAATGGCAAAGCAGGAATCTTTGGCAGAGCTTGGAAAATTTTCAATGATGATAGCACATGAAGTTAAAAACCCCTTAGGCATTATAAAAAGTTCGCTTGAAATTTTAAAAAGGGAATTAAATGTATCTAAAGATTATATTCCATACAAATATTCTATAGAAGAACTTTCAAGATTAAATGACTTAATAGAAAGTTTTTTAATGTTTTCAAAGCCTGCAAGCCCCAAGTTTAAAAGAATTGATTTAAATGCAGTTGTAAATCAGGTCATAATGGGCTTTGAAATAAGATATGAAAAATCTGATTTAAAAATAATTTCAGAAATTCCTGAAACTCCCTTTTTTACTGAGGCAGATTTTGACCTTATTGCAAGGGCAGTTTCAAATATAATAAAAAATGCCTGCGAGGCAAACAATGAAAAAGGTGAAATAAAAATAACAGTTTCAGATGACAATCTTTCCTGGCTTTTAAAAATAGAAGATCAGGGAAAAGGAATAAGTGAAGAAAATTTGGAAAAAATATTTGAACCTTTTTTCACAAACAAGGCAAAAGGTACAGGTCTTGGACTTGCCTTCGCAAGTCAGGTTATTAAAGCCCACGGCGGTTATATAAGAGCTGAAAATGTTTTGGGCAGCGGAGCGGTTTTTATTGTTACATTGTTTTAGTTATTCAGCTGTAAACTGAGAAACAAGTCAGTTTGTAAAAAGAACGGATGCTGGATTTTTTCTGAGCCGGTTTCAGAAGATGGTTTTTTTATCTCATGCATCAAAGCGTAAGCGAGAATGAGGCTCAGAAAGAATGCAGCAGCCGTTCCCATTTAAACTGAACAGTTAAAAAGTTTAAAATCAGTAAGAGAGGTTTGTAGTCAAAATGTCAAAAATACTCATAGTAGATGACGAAGAAAAGCTGAGAAATCTTCTTTGCATGATGATAAACAGCAAAGGCCATGAAACAGAAATGGCTCAAAACGGAAAAGAAGCCCTTTCAAAGCTTTTTTCAAAAACCTATGATCTTGTAATATCAGATATAAAAATGCCTGAAATGGATGGAAAAGAGCTTATAAGGGAAATGAAGGAAAATAATATCCATACCCCTCTAGTATATATTACAGCCTTTGCAACCATAGATTCAGCAGTAGAAATGATGAGAGCCGGAGCTGTTGATTATATAACCAAACCTTTTGATGAAGACAGAATTTTTATAACAATAGAAAGAGCCCTTAATTTTTCAGGGCTTTATTCTGAAAATTTGTGCATGAAGCAGATTTTAAGGGAGCAGGAATCAGGATATGATATAGTTTTTAACTCAGCTCCAATGAAAGAGGTTGTAAGCCTTGCAAAAAATGTGGCTGAAGTTGACAGTGCAGTTCTTATCACAGGAGAATCAGGAACAGGAAAAGAACTTCTTGCAAGATTCATCCACAAAAACAGCCCAAGAAAAGACAAAAGATTTGTACCTGTAAACTGTGCTGCAATTTCTCCAAACCTTGTTGAATCAGAACTCTTTGGCTATGAAAAAGGAGCTTTTACAGGAGCTGCGGCAAGAAAAAGCGGAAAATTTGAATTTGCATCAGGCGGTACAATCTTTTTAGATGAAATAGGAGACATGCCCCTTGAAGCCCAGAGCAAACTCTTAAGGGCATTGCAGGAAAAAAAGTTTCAAAGGGTTGGTGGAAACGAGGAAATTTATTCGGATGTAAGGGTTGTCTGTGCAACAAACAAAAACCTTGAAATAATGGTACAAAAAAACAGATTCAGACAGGACCTTTTTTACAGAATAAATGTTTTTCCAATAAAAATTCCGCCTTTAAGAATGAGAAAAGAAGACATTGCACCCCTTGCAGAACATATGCTCACAAGGTTTCCCTATGCTAAAAATCACAAAATTTCAGATGAAGCATTAAAAGTTCTTGAATCATACACCTGGCCGGGAAATGTAAGGGAACTTGCCAATATAATGGAACGTTCCATTATTCTTACAAAGGATACCAGGCTTATTACAGAAAAAATACTTGGCTTTTTAAATACATCCCAGTCTCCCGAACAAAATCCACAGGGAGGAATTCAGATAAAAATTCCACCCGGCGGGCTGTCCCTTGATCAGATTCAAAGGGCATTTGTAAAGCAGGCACTTTCAAAGGCAGAAAACAACCAGACAAGAGCTGCCGAACTTCTAGGGCTGAGCAGGGCAAGATTTCGGGTTTTATTAAAAAATATGGAAGGTGAAGAATAGATGTTTAAAACCTTTTTTAAATTTCTTTTTTTATTTTATATATTTTCCCTTATGCCGCAAACAGCCTTTTCCACCTCTGATACAATGCTCATGTTTGTAGGAGAAGACCTTGAGCTTTTATCCATTGCATCAAAAAGGGAAGAAGCCGCCTGGAAAGCTCCGGCTGCAGCAAGCGTAATTACATCAAAGGAATTTAATAATTCTTCATACTCAACTGTTTCAGACGTTTTGTCCGGGAGCGCAGGTTTTCATGTTGAAAATTTTAATTCAGGCCCTGAAGTATATTTAAGGGGAATACCAAATTCAGCACTTTTTCTTTACGATACTGTTCCAATGGGATCAAACCTTACAAAATCAGGCAGCTTCATAAATAACGACATTACCCTTGCCTCATTAAAGCGGATTGAAATCATAAGAGGTTCAGGTTCGGTTTTATGGGGAGCAGATGCCTTTGCGGGTGTTGTAAATTATGTTCCCCTTACAGGAAAAGACTTTCAGGGTTTTGAAACCGGAGCATCCTATTACCATGAAAATAAAGACAGGGAAGTATATTTTAAAAACGGAAGAAAAAAAGAAAACTCATCCTCATTTTTATCACTTTCCTATAAAGACAGTGAAAATGATTATGACGCAAACATAAAAAACTTTTTTGGAAAAAACGACAAGCCTGTGTCACCTGATAAAAGATTTGGAAACACAGGGCCAGATGACTCAAGATTAATGGAACTTCACTATAACGGGGAGCTTCATAATCTTTTTTCATATTCCATAAATCTTGGAAGAAACGAAAAAGGCTCTGTATCTTCAGACCCATACAATGATTATACCTGGACAGAAAAAAAATCCTCAAATTCAGGTTCATTTAAAATTGAATCAAAAAAAGACATGACCTTTAATTCATCCTTAAGGTTTACAACTTATTATTCCTTTATAGACACAGACCATGAAATAATTGACAAAAATTATTCATCTTCTGAAAACACCTTTTTTTCAGAGCTTATTTACGACCACGAATGTTTCAATTATTCAGGTCTTGTAACAGCAGGAGTTTCATACAGGGAAAGCAGATATAACGATGTTCCTGTATGGCAGAGCTATATTGCAGGATATTTTAAGGAAACAAACACTTCCTTTTTACCTGAGCTTTTACAGGAGGATCTTGAAAGCTCCCTTTTTTCACAGTTTGTGCAGTATCACCACTATTTCAATGGAATTGAAGTGTGGGCAGGTCTCAGAAACGACAACCACGAAAAATACGAAGATAAAATAAGCAGAAATACAGGCATAACAATTCCATTTAAGGAAGAGTTCATTATAAAGGCAATTTATGGAACAGCCTACAGAACTCCCTTTGCAAAGCAGTATTTTCTAAGGGGAGGAAACAGGCTTGAGGAAATAACAGGTTTTACCCTTCAGTTCCAGTGGAAACCATCAGAACAAAAACATATTTCCATTACAGGCTTTACAAACAAACTTGAAAATCATGTTGTTTCAGACAGGTATGAAGGAGCAGGGCTTTCCCTGCCAAACAGCCAGACCATAAACGGAATAGAGTTTGAATCAAAATGGAAAATCAATAACAGGCTGGAGCTTAACTCAAATCTCACAAGAATTTTCAATTCAGGTTCAAATGAAACCTATTTATACAATGATTATGATTATGTAGATAAAAACGGCAACAAGCAGAAACACTACACAGAGCTTTTCCACGACTATGATGCAGGCCCAAAATTTTTCGGTAATATGTCTGCTGTATTGAAATTAAGGGAAAACATAAGCCTTATCCCCCAGATTTCATATTTTGGCAAAAGAAAGGTTTTTTATTTTAAAGACAATTCCTCAAAAACCTATGGAAGTGTTTTTACCTCAGACCTTGTTTTAAAGGTTAATCACAGCAAAAAACTATCATATTCGGTTTTTGGGGAAAATATTTTAAACCGCAGATATCAAAATCCAGGATTTTCAGATTCAGCCAAAGAAATTGGAACAAATCTCGGATTCAGGGTTTCATATAAATGGTAGCCATAATTTTTAATTTAAGTCTGGTCAGATCAAGCCGCCGGTGTTTTGATCTGACCAGTTTTTCACCACATAATTCAAATTGATTTTAAATGTTTTTTTTATAACTGACTGAAAATTATGAATAAAAATTCGCTTAGCCAGTAAATTCAAAACATGGCATGCTTCATGCATTATTTCCTGTTGAAGACAATCTGTTCAAAATAAGGCAAAAAAATGAAGGTATTTATTAAAAGCACAATTTTTATAATCTGTCTGTCAGCACTGTCAGGATTCCCTGTTTCAGTGTCAGCTGCTGAAATATCTTCTGAAACACAGGTTCTTGCTGAAAAAATTGCACAGATCAGGAGTAACCCTTATGATTATGCAAAAAAACTTGGGCTTACACCCCTTTCTGCTGAAACAGAATTTGGCTTTTTATCAAAAAATCCGGAAAACAAAACGGATTTAAATTCTGAGTCCTTAAAATCCTCGGAACAGCTTCAGGAAAAGGCGTTTTATATAAACAATGAAATTTCTGAAAACATAAGTTTTCCTGAATATGACAATTCATCCTTAAACGGCTTTTTATCATTTGCAATGACCTTTAATAATTACATGGAGCCTGAAACAGCGGTTTCTATTTTTATTGATGACATGTTCAAAAGAGAAGTTTCTCCTGATTATTCAGGTAAAAGATTTATAATGAATTTTAATTACAATCTTGCAGGAATTGATATTAAGGAAGGAAAGGCTGGAAACCTTAACGCATATTTTATTACAGTATGCTTTGCTTCTTCTGCTTCATTAAATGAGGCTTATGTATTTAATCTTTTAAATTCAGTAAGAAACAATCCGTTTCTTGCAGATAATTATATTTTTAAGCATTTTTCCTTTGCAGATTATTTTGATTATTCCCTTGACTCAAGTAAAATTAAAAGTCAGAAGCCAGTTTTTTCAGGTATTCTCCCGGAAGATTCACAATGTGAAGCTAATTGCAAAACAGATATTATTGAAGCCTTTGAGTATTATTATTATGAACCTGAAATTGAAAACCTTTTTATTGAAAAGGCATTTTCCATTTTCCTGATAAAAGAGCTGAGGGATAAAAGAGAAAATCCTCTTATATTCAATGATTCTCTGAAATCAGGCTCACTTGATATTGAAGTGTTTGGTGACGGTCTGGAAAAAAAATCAGCAGCCCTTTATACATTTGAAGGAAATGTTTTTGAAAAAGCCCCTCCCCAATCCGGTGAAACTGATGAACCAGAGGAAAAACAATTTTCAGGAGTATATATTTTAATTTACAAAGACATTAATAATGACAATCTTTTTAATCCCGGAGAAGGTTTTTGTGGTTCCCCTGTGTTTATGGAAGATCTTCATACAGGAGCAAAAATAAGTTTTGAAACTGATCTTTCAGGAAGAATTCAGGCATTTCTTCCCTTGGACAGAACATTTAACTTAAGTTTTGAATTTGAAGGCGAATACAGAAACCATATTTTTAACACCGGTTCGGGCGACATATACTCAGAAATTAAACTATGATAACACCGCTTAAAGCTTTTATGAACTGGTTTGACGCTCTTTCTTCAGATATAAAAAAAAATCTGGCCCATATTTTCAGGGTTTGTACAGTAGATGATGTGACTCTTATGGTTGTATCACCGGAAAGCTCCCTTGCAGGTTTTCGGGTCTTTCTTTTAAAGGAAGATTTTGTGCTCAGAAGAATTGCAAGACTTTATATTGTAAGATCGGTCTTTGACATGATAATTAATCACAGTGATCTGATTTTGAAGGCCTCAGGTATTACAGGGTCCATGTCATCATTTGAAAATCTTATTGATTTTTCATCTGCAAAGTGGAGCCAAACCTGCAGTTCATGGAAAACCTTGCGTTCAATGTATCTGTCTGATACTTATATGAACCTTTGGGCAGGTTCGGTTATAAGCAAACAGATGGAGGATTTATAAGTTATGTGTAAAAAGATTTTGCTGTGTTTTCTTGCTGCATTTGTATTTGGCTGCGGCACTTCCTTTTCAGAGGTTATGAATCTTGAAGAATGTGTAAAAACAGCGATTCAGAAAAACCCTAAAATAAGAGCCGCAAATCATATGCTCAGTGCATCAGAATCAGGGGTAAAGGCTGCAAGGTCGGATTTTCTTCCGTCCATAAGTGCCTCAGGTTCGCTAAAGCGTCTTTCAAATATAAAATCAACAGGCCAGGCAGATACCGACTATCTTGACCAGTATGCCACAAACTACTATGTAACAATGAGCCAGATTTTATATTCAGGGTCAGGAGTTTTCAATACCTGGCAAAGAGCAAAGCTTGAAAAGGAAATGTATGAGGCTGAAAAAAAGCTCAAAACAATTGAGATTGTTTATCAGATTCATAAAATGTTTTTTGAGCTGATGAAGGCAGAGGAAGAATCCCGGATATGGGAGCAGAGACTTGAAAGTCTTAAGGCCAATGTTTCACTTGCACAAGCCCTTTATGAAAAAAAATTCATAACCCTTCCAGAACTTCTTGATGCAGGTGTTGAACTTGAAAATGCAATTTTGCAGAAAAGTGTATCCGACAACAACGAAAAAAGAAAAAGGGCAGAGCTTATATCACTAATGGGACTTGATATGGATTCTGAAATTGAGTTTGAAAAAAGCACTGATTACAGGCTTGCTCCCCTTGAAGAAAACTTTGACAAACTCATGCATGCTGCGCAAAATACAAGGCCAGACATAAAAAGCCTTAAAAAGCAGATTGCAATTGCCGGTAAAAATGCGGCAATTGAAAAGGGAAGACATCTTCCAAAGGTAAGGTTCAATGCAGGGTATTACGACACTGACAAAAACTATGATGAAAAAGGCAAACAGACAAGTATCTTTGGAACCACTTACTATGACAGAGACCAGAGAAACAGGTACTGGTCAGCAGAAATTCTTGTTCAGATGTCTGTTTTTGACGGAGGAAGGGCATGGTATACAAAGGAAAAATACCTTGACGAGGCAAGAAAATATGAGTCCATTCTTCAGAACACCCTGAACAATATCAGTACAGGAATAAAAAAGGCTCTTTTTTCCATTGAAGATGCAAAATACAGAATAGAAGTTTCAAAAAGAGCTGAAAAATCAGCCAGAGAATTTGCAGAAATGGAAAAAAGCCGTTTTAACTCAGGACTTTGTCCTTTGGCAGATCTTCTTGAAGCAGAAGAAAAGTATGCAAGGGCAAAAAGCAATTTTACATCAGCAAAAATAGATCTCCAGCTTGCCTATTCTGAATTGAAATTTATGGTTGGAGATCTGTGAATAAATCCCGGATACCTTTGTTTTCAATTGTGTCCGGAGTGTCAATGCTTGACAATGCCTGTTGTTTAATTTAAAAAACAAAGTGTTGTCAGGCAAACTTAAATAAATTTTTTTAACGTTAAAGTAATTTTTTTAATTAAACCTTAAGGAGGAAATCTTATGGCTTTAGCAGGATTTGATAAATCTTATTATCTTGGTGTAAAGCTTCAGGCTTTACAGGCAGACCATGCGGAATGGAGTGGAAAAGATATTAGTTTTCTAGAAGACGTTCTTCAGAACAAATATGGACTTTCAGCAGAAGATCACTACTCAATGTACGGATATAAGGAAGGTCTTGCACCAAACGCTTATTTTAACGCAGATCAGTATGTTCTTGCAAAAGCAACAGCTATGTTCAACGATAAGGCATATTTTTCAATTGATGAGGCAAAGGCAGCATTCCTTGCTGCGTGGGGCGATCAGGACCCTTATCTTCACTATGTTCAGTATGGCGGAAAAGAAAACATCAACCCTTCAAATGCTTTTGATGAAAGTTCTTATATCCAGGCTAAAGCTGATGCTGCAGGTTCAACCTATGCTGAAGTAAAAGCAGCCTTTGATGCAGCAGGTCTTACAGCTCTTACTCATTACCTTGCATACGGAATAGGCGAAAATCTTAAACCTGTTCCAGTTCCTGTGGGAGAGCAGGTTGAAGGCGGCGAAACTACTGATACCAGCGGTGAAACCTTTCTTCTTACTGTTGACCAGGATAATATTGAAGGTACAAACTTCAATGATACCTTTAATGCATATATTTTCGATAACCAGAATACAGCACAGTCCGGCGACATGATTGACGGCAATGGCGGAACTGACCGTCTGGTTGCTGATATCGGAAACTCCCAGAGTTTTGCAATCACACTTCACACAGATTCTGTTGAGCAGTTTGCAGTTCGTGCACAGCACGACAATAACAACGTTGCTGATGGTCAGGATCAGTCAGACAACAACATGAACGATAATGTTCAGATCGACGCAGAGCGTATGGAAGGTACCATCTGGTATGAGTCCAACAACTCACGTGCTGACCTTGTGATTGAAGACGTTCGTATTGAACGCGTAGAAGCTTACAATGACAAGACCAATCAGTTGACAAAAGATGTTACTGTGGCAATGGTTTCTACAGACGCTGGCGATGTTGACCTTGATGTTTATTTTGATCAGCATTCACTTGTCCGTGAAGCACCAAATTCATCCAACTCTATTTCCATGACAGTTGGTAATCAGATTGAAACAGCTGACTTTGATGCTAATGCACCACTTGAAGATATTCCATATACTGACGTAACTTTCCTTGTAAATGGATCAACAGTTGTTCTTGATCTTGCAGCTGCTGGTATTGCAAGCGTTGAAACATATGATGAGATGTGGACCGTATTCCAGACTGCTTTCCAGACTGCACAGGCAAGCGCACAGTATGGTGACCTTCTGCAGAATGTAACTATTACACGTTCAATCGGTACTGATGCCTTTACATCCCGTGACAACGATCCCCGTACAGCTGATGAATACATTCTTTCCATTACAAACGGCGAAATTACTTATGGAACAGTAGGTTGGACAGCTGATGGCGGTCTTCCTCCAAACAATGCTTTCTCCGGTCGTGTTGCACAGGGTGATGTATCTGTTGAAACAAAATTGATTACAGCTGAAGTTGTTCTTGACGATGTAGGACGCGGTTCAATGGGTGGTGATCTTGTAATAGGCTCTATGTCTACAGGTGAAACATCAGACTCACGCGGTGTTGAGCAGTTTGATATTTTTGTTGACCGTGATTCAGAGCTTCAGAACATTACTTCAACTGCCAATACCCTAAGAGAAGTTTACATTACAAACCGCGATCATTTTGCAGACAACAACACAACTGCAACCGGTTCTTTAACTGTTACAGGAACTGTAGCTGGTGTTGTTAATGACGATGAAGATGGTGTTCCAGGAACTATCGACGGTTACGGATTCAATGACCTTCAGGTTCTTGATGCCTCAGCAATGGTAGGAAGTGTTAATATAAATGCTGTTTTAACTGACGCTGTTGTTGCTAAATACCTTGATATCAAAGATACAGCTACTTCTTCAGCTGCTGACAATGTAACATTTGATTATGATATGGGAACTAACAATGATACTTTTGCTCTTGATATATCTTCAAGCAATCTTGAGGTTGCCGGAACAGGAGCAAGAGAGGATTTTGTACTGAATATTGCTGGAAATGGCGGCGATGACAGAATAACTACTAAGATAGTAGTAAACGGTACAACAAACCTTGCTAATGCAACAGGTGTAACAAACTGGTATCTGAATCAGAAAGAAAACGCCAATATTACAGTTGACGGCGGTGCCGGAAATGACTTTATTCATACTGCAGGTGCAGGTGATGTTATAATTAATGCTGGCACTGGTAATGACAGTGTTTATACTGACAACAGCGGTAATTTGACTCCTAGAGATGCGGTTAATGAAATTCAGACCATAACCTTTGGTGCTGCAGGCGACTTTGATACCCAGAGTCAGGTTACTGTAACACTTTCTGATGGTCAGACATTTACTACAGCAGATACAACAGTTGCTGCTCAGGCACAGGTTGATACATATTCTGTAGCTGGTGGTGCTGATGGTGTACTTGAACTTAATGATACTTATGTATTCACCGTAAATGGTTTTACTGCAACTTATGCATCTGACGGTACTCATACAGGTGCTGAGATGGCCGCAGCTATCAATGCAAACGTAAATATCGCTGCATTAGTTACTGCTGCTGATAACGGTGCTGGTGGTGTTACTCTTACTGCAAACGTACCTGGTACAGCTTTTACTTCCAGTGTTGTTGAAACCAGAGACGATGATAATGCTGATTCTGTTACTGGTGCTATAACTACTCCAAATATAGTTGCTGGTGGTGCCGACTGGACAATTAATACAGGTGATACAGCTGCTCAGGTTGCTGCTAAAGTTGCCGGTATTATGAATGAGCTGGGTAACAACGTAACAGTTTCTGCTAACAATGGCGTAGTTACAATCAATTATGGCGCTAATTACGCTGGTGCAGGCTCAAAAGATGTTGGTGCTGCAACAGTTGTTGGTATCGCAACTGATTCTGCTGCAAGTGTTGTAGTTACAACAGGTGGTGCTAACGGTACTGACGAAGCACCAGCAACCACTGAAATTGCAATGATTCAGCTTGCAGCTGTTGTCGGTGCTACAGATACAATCACTTTTGATAACGGTGCTGCAAACGTTGATATTACAGTTACAGATACTGACGGTAACGGTACAATCTCCTTGGTTGAGATGACAAATCAGATAGTGGCACAGGCTGGGACACTTACTAACTGGACTCTTACTGAATCCAACGCATCTCTTGGTAGACTTCTTTTTACATCCAACACTGCAGGTGACGTGGATGATCTAGGTGTTGTAGCTGAACCTGCTGTAGCAAGTTATATAACTGGTGCCCCTGTTGTTGTTGAGAATGCTCATACAACTGTAGCAGGTGTTGATGCAACTGCTTTTGTTGCAGGTACTGCAGAAGTTCAGACAATTACAATTGATAATGGTGCTGATCAGGCTGGTCAGGTATACATGCAGATTGACCTTGATGCTGACGGCATTTTTGCAGCAGACGGATCAGAACGATTCACCTTCAACATCAATGCAGGTAATGAAGCCGAAGTTGCAGCTCAGTTAGCAAGTCAGATCAATGCTCTAAGCGGAGTTTCCGCTGCACAGGGTGCTGCTGGAGCAACTATTGATGATGTAATCATTACATGGGATGTGAAAACAGCAACAAGTGACGGCGGTTCAGCAACACAGAATGCTGTTACCACAACCTTCACAGACGGTGCAGTTAAGTCTGCTTCTGTTGGTGAACTTCAGAAAGGTCTTGAAGCTGCAACAAATCAGGCTGCACACTGGGTAGTGAATTCCAACAATACTGTTCTTACAGATCTTGACAGTGCTGGACCAGGGAATGCAGCATTGCTTTATGGAGCAAAGCTTACAGTTACTTTCTCTGGTGCATCAACAAGAGGTGAGTCTGGAGTTACAGATGGTGCAGCTGTTGCCAATGATAACGGTTTTGAGTCAACTGTAACTATTGGTACAACTGGAAATCTTGGCAATCATACAAATATTAATCAGGCAATAAAAGATGCAATTACTGGAGATGCTGTAGAAGGCGGAGCTTCAGGTGCTAATGTTCTTGAAGAACTTTTAACAGTTAATGATGGGCCTGCAAATACTGTTGTAATAGGTTCTCAGATAGATGGTGAATTTGCTGCAAATGACCTTGCAATTACTATCACAGCAGGTACTTATGCAAGCATGAATTCTTCTGAGAAAAATTCTATTATCCAGACTCTTAGAGATATTGATAATAATTCAGCTGCTACTTATACTGACTCGGAAGTTCAGGCAAGACTTGATGCCGCAGTTGCAGCATACACAGCAAGCGGTGCTCTTAGTAACCTTGATATGGCAACTACTGACGGAACTACTTTGATTGCCGGTTCTGCAAGTGACAAGGTGAGCGATAATCTTATTACACTTGGTGCAGGTGACGACGTTGTAGTTCTTGGAACTGATGATCAGTCTAATGACGTATTGGTTTATACAGGCTATGGTAACGGTAACGATACTATTGTAAACTTCTCAGAAACAGGTACTGGTCTTGATATGCTTCATTTTGGAACATATCTGAATGCACAGACTTCTGCATCTGGGTCTGCAGCATCAGCTGTTGATTATGCACAGACTTTAAATACTGATGCTATTGCAAATCTTGATGAAGTTACTGTTATGAACGGATTTGCACAGGATCTTGGTGCCGCTGGAACAGCCGATGATGAAACTTGGGCAGGTCTTGATGCAGATAAGCTTCTTAAAGCTCTTAACAATGATAATACTGATGCAGAAGATTCATGGGGTAACATTGTTGAAGCAACCTTAGATTCTGCAACTATTGCAAATCTGGTTGGCACAACTTATAACCATGTTATTATGGTTGAAAATGATCTTAATGATGGTCAGTATAAAGTTTTCAATATTACAGCTACAAATGGCACAGACTTTACTGCCTGCCAGTTGATAGGTGTTCTTGATTTCGGTGATACACTTGCTAATCTAAGCGATGCAAACTTTGCCTAATTTTTTTAGGTGAGGTATTACCTCTCGTTAGATGGTAGTAACTGAGTAAAATAAAACCCCGTATGGTTCGCCCTGCGGGGTTTTTTCTCGGTAAGCGATCAATAAAAGAACAATAAAAGGGACCAATAAAAGGGACAGGCACAATAATCATTGCTGAACAATAGGACACCCACAAAGTCGACATAAGCTTTCTTATAAGCCACATGCTTACTTTTTATTTTTAAAAACATAGGCTGCTTGACAGTAACTGAGAATAGATTTAATTTTAAAATATATGATTCTTTTTTTAGAATAAAGTAAAGGGACAGGCACAATAATCATTGCTGAACAATAAGACACCCACAAAGTTGACATAAGCTTTCTTATAGGGATATTGAATATTAATTAATCCAGATTTGTATTATGCTTGATATTTGATTTACCCTTAGATACTATATCCAAATGGTTGATAAGTTTATTCTCAGGTGGTATGACAGTGATGGAAATAATTTTATGAATTGGTTTTTCTGGAACATGAAGCAGGGTTGCGAATAGATGCCAGTTGTTTTTAGATATCAGGGTTATAAATTTTTCTTCTACTCAAATGAAGGGAATCCACTGGAACCTGCACATATTCATGTTCGCCTGGCGACTAAAGAGGCTAAGTTTTGGCTGTGTCCTGATGTTTCTGTAGCTCGAAATAATGGCTTTGATGCACGTACTATGAGGTTATTGTTGGAAGTGATAGAATATAGAAAAAATATGTTTAAGGAGAAATGGTATGAATATTTCACCTGAAAAAATCTGGTTTGATGAAGATAATATTTGGGTAATGTTATCTGATGGTCGGACTATTGGCGCACCACTGGCCTGGTTTCCAAGATTGTTGCATGCTGGGCCTGATGATCGTCAGGATTATGAATTAAGTGCTCATGGTATTCATTGGGATACTTTAGATGAAGATATTAGTGTTCAAGGACTCCTTGCCGGTCATGGTGATCAGTCACATTCAAAACCAAATCATGCGGCATAAAGAATAAAGGGGACAGGCACAATAATCATTGCAGAACAATAGGACACCCCACAAAGTCGACATAAGCTTTCTTATAAGGCATATGCTAATTTTTATTTTTAAAACCATAGACTGCTTGACAGTAACTGAGAATAGATTTAATTTTAAAATATATGATTCTTTTTTTAGGAGTGTTCATGCCGACTATTAGTATGTTTTATGGAATTTTGGTGTTTATTTTTTTTCAGGATAATGAAAGACATAATCTTCCTCATATACATGTTCGTTATCAAGGTATGAAAGCGTCTGTTTCTATTAATGATGGCTCTTTACTTGCTGGTGATATCCCTCATAAGCAATTGCGTATGGTTCAGGTTTGGGTAGATATTCATAAAGAAGAATTGCTTGCTAACTGGGAACTTGCAGTTGCTGGTGAGCAACCTTTTCGTATAGAACCATTAAGATAAGGAGAAAGAATACATGCAAGAGCTACTAGATGTTATAAAGGTTAAACCATATAGCAATTACCAATTGCTTCTTGAGTTTGAAAATGGGGAAAAACGTCAGTTTGATATGTCCAGTATAATTAATAAGCCTCCCTTTAACAGGCTTAAAGGTTCAGCTTTTATGTCAGCCCATGTTGAATATGGAACTGTTGTGTGGTCTGGTAATATTGATATTGCCCCAGACACTTTGTATGATTTGTCAATTCAGGTAAACTGAGAAAAGTTAATAAATAAAGCTGACTACTAATACTAATAAAGGGGACAGGCACAATAATCATTACTGAACAAGAGGACGCCCACAAAGTAGAAATAAGCTTTCTTCTAAGCCATCATAAATCATAAGCTGATACGGCAAAGTTTAAAGTTTACATAAGCCCACTTGTTTGGCATAATATAAATAATTATACTGTTTACTGTATTATTGATGGATATTCAGTTATGCCCGTATTATCAATTTTTTTTGGAATAGTTGTCCGGATGTGGCACGATGACCATCCCCCACCTCATATTCACGTTGAATATCAAGGGTTTGAAGCTATGATTCGAATTGAAGATGGATTGGTTTATAAAGGCCGTCTTCCTCGAAAAGCGTATTTGATTGTTAAGGAATGGTGTCTGTACCATCAGGAAGAACTCTTAAGAAATTGGGAGAAAGCTCAAAAATTTGAACAATTAGAAAAAATCAGGGGAGCAGATTATGATTAAACTTCTAAATTGTGTCTGGAAAGAAAACTTTATAATTTATCTTGAATTTTCAACCGGAGTTCAAGGGTACTTTAAACTGGATGATTATTTGTCTACAAGACAGGGGCCATTGTTGGAGCCACTTCGTAATCCAGATTTTGCAAAGAGATGTTTTATTGATGCAGGTGCTTTATGCTGGCCGCATGGCTTAGAGTTGTCTCCTGAAAGATTGCATGAAGAGTACCTGGTCCGTGAAGTTGCGTAAATTTAACAAAGGGTACAGGCATGTTTTTTTTAGAGTAACAAAGGGGACAGGCACAATAATCTTGTAGCTTTTGCCTGAAATATATTGACATACATTTTATCAGTTCTTCCTTTTTCAAATCCGAGTTGACTAATCCTTCCTGTAAATATAAATTATATCCATATTTTAAATAAAAATTTAAAAAGGAATAACCATTGGTATATGTTAAGCCAACGTCAGACATATTCATAAAATATTTATTTGGCAGGGAAGAAGATAAAGGTCTTTTGCTCAATTTTGTAAACTCAGTTCAGGAAAACATGAATTTTCCCTTAATTAAAGACATAGAGCTGAAAAACACCTTCAATATAAAAAATCTGGCACTTGACAAGGAGTCTGTCCTTGATATCAAGGCAGTTTCTGAAAATGGTGAAATTTACAATATAGAAGTCCAGACTTCAGGAGACAATATTTTCAGACACAGGTCATTGTATTACTGGTCAAGGCTTTATTCATCCCAGCTTAAAGAGGGAGAAATTTATGGAAGCCTTTGTCCTGTTATCTGCATAAATATTTTAGATTTTCATTTATTTAAGGAAACAGGCAGATATCATTTATGCTTTATGCTAAGGGAATTTTCCGATCCTGAGCTTTTTTTATCAGATCATTTGGTAATGCACTATCTTGAACTTCCTGAATTAAAAGATTATAATAAGGGAAAACAGCTTGAAAAATGGCTGTATTATTTAAAAAATGAAGGAAAAACAGAAGGTG
>Ga0265295_1004834_pt1 | contig 17796 bp, 13 predicted proteins | sample Munlansysbiofilm_FD_192503 | JGI IMG/M metagenome (GOLD analysis project Ga0265295, IMG submission 192503) | Leachate microbial communities from a municipal landfill in Southern Ontario, Canada - Methane capture system biofilm | ecosystem: Engineered > Solid waste > Landfill > Unclassified ...
CTTCATTTTAACTAAACGACATTGATTTAGAAATGTGAGAAATTTCAGCGTGATGGTAAATTTTGGAAGAGCCTAATTGACCAAATCCACTAGTTTTGGCGAAGAGCCATAAAAAATCATCCGAAATATTGATTTTATTTGTTCCCCTCCCATTCAAGGCATATTGAACTTTTTATTAACTTCGCCCAACCTTAAAATGTACAATTATGAGAATTATAAACCTAATTATTCTAGGCTCACTTATTGCGCTCGCTGGGTGCAATACAGGACAAAAATCGTCGATTCAACCCACAGTATTCGAACAATCAAACGGAACAAGAACGGCATCTTACGCACAAACCATTGAATATTGCAACAAAACAGCAAAAAAAAGCAGTAAAATAAAATACATCCCCATAGGTAAAACACCTCAAAACAGAATAATACCGTTACTAATTATTGACTCAAAAGAGAATTTCACGCACCATAAAGTGAAACAATCGGGCAATGCAATCCTGCTTATTCAGGCAAATATCCATCCTGGAGAACCCGATGGCAACGATGCAGGAATGTTGCTTATCAACAAAATGATTACTGAAAACAACTTTCCCAAAAACGTCACCATTCTGTTTCTTCCCATTGTAAATCCCGATGGTCTCGCCCGTTTTGGAGCATACAATAGAATAAATCAGGATGGACCAAAAGAGATGGGATGGCGTGTGACTGCCCAAAACTATAACCTTAACCGCGACTATGTAAAAGTTGATGCTCCGGAAATGAAATACTGGCTTAAATTATATAACAAATGGCTCCCCGATTTCAGTATCGACTGCCATGTAACGGATGGCGCTGATTATCAATATATTTTAACCTATTTAATCGAAACACTAGGAAACATGAATGCTGCGCAAACAACGTGGCAAAAAGAATATATCACCACAATGGAACAAAATTTAATGAGTGTAAATATTCCCATGCACCGATATGTAACTTTTCGCAAATGGCATGACCCACGAAGTGGACTTTACACCGAACCCGCTGCTCCGAGATATACTCAAGGCTATGCCGCCGTACAAAATAGACCCGGAATACTACTCGAAGCACATTCGCTAAAACCATTTCCAATTCGAGTAAAAGCGATGCTTGCCCTTTTTAACGAAACCATCGCCTATTTGGAAAAGAACAGCAAAAAACTAATTGAACTCAACAAAAAAGCAGACCAAGAAGCCATTGAACTCTATTCCAAAGGCGAACCATTTCCGTTAACATATTCAACAATCAACGAATGCGACACGGTTGACTTTTTGGGCGTTGAATATGATATTGTTAAAAGTGATTTAACCGACGGTGATTGGTTTAAATACTATCCCGATAAACCAACAACTTTCAGATTGCCCTATTATAATAAAATCAAGAGTGAAATCATGGCCGACATTCCAGCTGCGTATATAGTTGGCCCCGAGTGGCAATTTATTAAGCGCGGTTTGGACATCCATAATATTGAATATTTTAAAGTTCGGGAAGAGACGGACATAGTAGCCTCCACATGGCAATGCACAAATCCCATGTGGAGTAGCACTCCTTTTGAAGGACATTTTTTATTACGTAATGTTATTTTAAACAAGATCTCGAAACAGCAGAAATGGCCTGCTAAAAGTATCGTAATTCCAACAAATCAACGTCGTGCGCGTTTAATAATTCATATGTTCGATCCAAACAGTCCGGATTCCTATTTCCGAAACGGATTTTTCAACAGCATCTTTGAGCGGAAAGAGTATTACGAAACCTATGTTATGGAGCGTATTGCACGCGAAATGATCGACTCAATACCCGAATTAAAACAGAAATTTATTGCCTGGAGAGATGCACAGGAATCAAAACCCGATCAATATGAACAACTTGGGTGGTTTTATGAACAGTCGCCATATTTCAATTACAAACGAAACTTGTACCCAATAAGCACCCTGACCAATGAACAATTATCCGATTTGAAGAGTAGAATAAAGAGAGAGAAGAAAAATTAATGAAAGACCTTACGAAAGGAAATGAGTTCAATATTATTTTCAGATTTGCAGTTCCCATGCTCATTGGGAATCTATTTCAACAAATTTACAGTATTATTGATAGCATTATCGTAGGTCAAGTTATCGGAAAAGATGCACTGGCAGCAGTTGGGGCATCTTTTCCAATTTCATATACGTTAATTGCATTTGTAATAGGAATCGGAAGTGGCGGAACCATTATAATAAGTCAATATTTTGGAGCAAAAAACATTTTAAAAGTGCGACAAATGATTGACACCATGCTGATATTCATGTTCCTATCCGCCATTGTGGTTACTGCCGTGGGGCTTATTTTTAGCCGCGATATTTTCATTTTACTTCAACTGCCCCCTGAACTGATCGATTCAGCCGTTACCTACCTCAATATATTTTTCATTGGAAGCATTACCATGTTTGGTTTCAATGCAACTATTTCCATTCTTCGAGGACTTGGAGACAGTATAACGCCACTCTATTTTCTGATGCTGGCTGCATTTCTGAATATTGTTTTAGATCTAACCTTTGTCCTAGTCTTCCATTGGGGCATTGCTGGAGTTGCATGGGCAACTGTACTTGCACAAGGAATAGCGTTCATTGCCAACGTGTTATACTTAAACAAAAGCAATAAGGTATTTAAGATTACGCTCCAAATTCCAACATTCAATCGCAATCTTTTCCTGAAAAGTGTCAAAATAGGACTTCCAACTGGATTTCAACAAACGTTTGTTGCCCTAGGAATGGTTGCCATTATGGGGATCGTAAACGGATTTGGCACCGATGTAATTGCTGCTTACACTGCCGCCGGGAGAATTGACACCATTGCCTCGATGCCTGCCATGAGTCTAGCCACTGCCCTATCGATGTTTGTTGGACAAAACGCGGGCGCAAATCGGTTCGACCGCATTCGCCGCGGATTGATATCAACCATAATAATGTCAGGAATTGTCAGTATTACTGTCAGTATTGCAGCGTGGGCATTTGGAGCACAACTCATTGGAATGTTTACCTCCGAACCCGAAGTAATTCGCATTGGTACGCAATATCTCGTAATTGTGTCGTCGTTTTATATCCTGTTTAGCACCATGTTCAGCATAACGGGTGTAATGCGCGGCGCGGGTGCAACACTTATTCCCATGTTCATCACACTGTTTAGTCTCTGGATTATTCGGATACCAATTGCCTATTTCTTGTCCGATATCTTTGGCTCAAAAGGGATTTGGTGGGCTATTCCCGTTGCATGGTTGTTTGGCATGATTGGTACTTCGATCTACTACAAAACAGGAAAATGGAGATCGGCGGTTGTAGTTACCAACAAGGATCGAATTGAAATTTAAGTTTTCAACTTCTTCTTTTTTGCTGCTGGGAAAAGGATGTTATTTAAAATAAGTCGATACCCTGGAGAATTTGGATGCAAATCGAGCATGGTGGGTTCATCGCCCACATAATGACGATAATCTTCAGGATCGTGTCCACCATAAAAAGTCCACGTTCCTTCACCAAATGTTCCATGAATGTATCGCGCCTCTTTCAAGGCTTTGTTATCACCCATAATGAGCACTTCCGGTTTTATCAACTCACTATTAAATGCCGTGGTTTGTCCCATAAAACCACGAATAACCGAACTATGATTTTGTGTTAACATGGAAGGGACGGGATCCCACTTTGCCGAAAATTCGAAAAGCGTAAACACATCGTCATGCTCCGTAACTTTGCGCGTTTGAGTAGCATCGATATCCGAATACTCATACTCCAAGGGATTTTTCACAATTTTAAAATCCGTAAAAGCCAAACATTTGGAATAATCAAGTTTACTGTCCATGTCGGGATCAGCAGGATCGCCATCGTAAATATCATGACAAATATTAACCCCTTCGGCCGCCAATGCAATGTCAAACGAATCGGCTCCGCTACACATGGCAAATAAAAACCCACCCCGTAAAACATACGCTTTAATTGTTTTCGCCACCGCCAATTTAAGTTGCGACACTTTGTCGAATCCCATGTCTCTGGCATCTTTTTCAGCATTTGCCACCTGATTTCGATACCACGCGGTGTGGCCATATGCACCGTAAAACTTACCATATTGACCTGTAAAATCCTCATGGTGCATGTGCAACCAGTCGTAATTTTTCAAGTTGTCTTCCAAAATCTCACGATCATACAACACATCGTATTCAACCTCTGCATAGGTTAGCACCAAGGTAACGGCATCGTCCCATGGCAACGCCTCTTTCGGACTATACACTGCAATTCGCGGAGCTTTGTTTAACTGCACAGCATCCTGATTTACACTTGGTTGAGAGATACTTGCCAATATCGACTCTTGTTGTGTATTTGAAATGATTTGATATCGAATATTTCGAATAAGGCACTCGGTTTCAATGGCTTCGGCAAACGGAATCATAAAACTTCCGCCATTGTAATTAAGCAACCACCAAGCCGACACATCTTGCTTTAACACCCAATAAACTAAACCATACGCCTTTAGATGATCGGTTTGAGTATCATCCATGGGAATTAAAATGGATGCACCAAAAATTTGACTTGCAACCAATAGATTAATTATGAGGAGTTTAATTTTTATCATTGTCTATAAAATTAGTTGGTAATGGAACGTTTAGCACCCGCTTTTGTTGTATAATTTTTTTCCATTCCATAGATAACGAATAGAGGGGTGCTCTTGGATCTGCCGATTTTTAAAAAGGAATATCCTCGTCGTACATATCCGATGAAATTGTATCATTGGCAATTCCCGCCACAAGATCATAATCGATGTCACTATCAATGTTCATTTTCGAGTTAACCACAAAAGGAGCTTCATTTTCAAAACTCTGTATATCAGGCAATCCAGTGCTTCCAATGTCTGAAAAACGTGCAAATTCGGATACAAATTGCAAATCAATATCGCCCACGGCACCATTACGATGCTTGGCAATAATTATTTCGGCTTTTCCTTCGGATGATGAGCCATCGGTCATCTCCGGTATTTTATAATATTCGGGACGATGAATAAACAGCACCAAGTCGGCATCTTGCTCAATGGATCCAGATTCACGCAAGTCGGAAAGTTGTGGTCGTTTATTACCAGTTCGAGTTTCCACCGATCGATTCAGCTGCGAAAGCGCTATAATTGGAACATTCAACTCTTTAGCCAATGCTTTTAACGATCGGGAAATCATGGCCACCTCTTGCTCACGACTGGCGGAATTGCTTCCGGTCATAAGTTGCAGGTAGTCAATAATAACTAATTCAATTTTATGTTCGTGGGCTAACCTGCGACATTTAGCTCTCAATTCTGAAACTGAGATTGCGGCCGTATCGTCAATGAAAAGTTTGGCACTTTTCAGATTCTGAATCCGTTGTTCTAATTTTTGCCACTCCCAGTCTTCGAGTTTTCCGGAACGAAGTTTATCGGCAGGAATCTCGCATTCACTGGCAATAAGACGATTAACAAGCTGAACACTTGCCATCTCCAAGGAAAAAAAGGCAACAGGTCGTTGATGTTCAATTACCATGTTTCGAGCCATGCTGAGTACAAATGCTGTTTTCCCCATGGAAGGACGTGCGGCTACAATCACCAAATCCGAAGGTTGCCAACCATTGGTGATGTTATCCATGAGTGTAAATCCACTTGGAACACCACTCAAACCACTCTCTTTTTTCGAATTTGCTTCAATTTGTCGCAACGACTCCATTACGACTTGACCGATGGAAATAACATTCTTTTTAATATTTCCTTCTGAGATTTTAAAAAGTTCGTTTTCACTGAAATCGATCAAATCAACCACATCGGCACCATCGTCGAAGGAACGTCGTTGAATTTCGGAAGTAACGCGAATTAATTCCCGTTGAATGTATTTCTGAGCAACAATTTTAGCGTTGTATTCTATATCTGCCGTACTGGCAACACGCGAAGTAAGCCCTGCAACATAAGCCCTTCCGCCAACAGTTTCAAGTTCTCCTTTTTTGGACAGACTTTCACAAACACTGATAATGTTGATTGGCTGGCTATTATTAAACAGAAACAGAATTGCATCGAAAATTTTGGTATGGGCTGGACTGTAAAAACTCTCGGCTTTAATGATCTCTATTATATCATTAATGGCATCCTGTTCGAGCATCAAAGCGCCAATTACGGCCTCTTCGAGTTCCAAATTATGAGGAGGAACTTTTCCAGGATCAATCGTTAACGAAGTATTAGAGGGTTGTTGTTTGGCCATGATTTTTTATTTTAATACAAAAATAAGGTTTTGTATCTCTTAATCCACATTGAATGGTTTTAAATATAAGAAATATTTATCAACAAACCATCCGATGCTAAAAATAGCCGACAACTTAATTAATTCAAGCTGTCGGCTACCCTATATAATTGTTTGTTGGAAAACTACTCCTTCGTTTCAGGTTTTGGCAATAATACTTTTCTTGACAATTTTAATTTTCCATTTTTGTCGATTTCAATCAACTTCACGTCAATAACATCACCAACCTTTAGCACTTCTTCTACTTTGTCGAGACGACGCCACTCCACTTCAGAAATATGAAGAAGACCATCGCGATTTGGAGTAATTTCAACAAAAGCACCATAGGCTTGAATCGATTTTACTTTCCCTTTGTAGATTGTTCCTACTTCGGGTACGCCAACAATATCTCGGATCATTTGAAGAGCATTGTCGAGCGCATCGCGACTAAATGATGCAATTTCCACAATACCTTTGCCATCTACTTCGTCGATTGATACAGTAGTTTCGGTAACACGTTGGATTTCTTGAATAATTTTTCCACCTGGTCCAATTAATGCTCCAATAGACTCTTTTGGGATAATCAATTGGTGCATTTGTGGAGCATATGGTTTGTAGGTTTCGCGTGCCTCAGGAATCACTTCCAATATTTTCGATAAAATATGTAAACGTCCGCGTTTAGCTTGCTCAAGTGCTTGCTCTAATATTTCGTATGGAAGTCCATCAACTTTAATGTCCATTTGAGTTGCCGTAACTCCTTTAGTGGTTCCGGTTACTTTAAAGTCCATATCGCCCAAGTGATCTTCGTCGCCAAGAATGTCGGAAAGAACGGCAAATTTATCGCCTTCGGTAATCAATCCCATTGCGATTCCTGAAACAGGGCGTTTAATTTGAACGCCCGCATCCATAAGTGCCATTGTTCCAGCACATACGGTGGCCATTGAACTTGAACCGTTGGATTCCAAAATATCGGAAACAATTCGTAATGTATATGGGAAATCTTCGGTGGGAAGCATTGATTTTAACGCACGGTGGGCTAAATTGCCATGGCCAACCTCACGACGACCTGTTCCTCGATTAGGGCGAGCATCGCCGGTAGAATATGGTGGGAAGTTATAGTGCAACAAGAATTTATCGAATCCTTTTCGCATAACCTCGTCAACCAGTTTATTATCGAGTTTGGTTCCCAACGTTACAGTTGTTAACGACTGTGTTTCGCCACGGGTAAAGATTGCAGAACCATGTGCTGAAGGCAAGTAATCCACTTCTCCCCAAATTGGTCTAATTTCGTCAAGTTTACGACCATCAAGGCGTAATCGTTCGTTAAGAACCATATCGCGAACTGCCTTTTTCTCCACATCATGGTAATAACGTCCAACAAGCGTCTTGTTTACCTCTTGCTCTTCGGTATATTGAGAAAGAAAATCCTCTTTAACGGCTGCGAACGATTCGCCCCGTTGTTTTTTATTCGCATTTTTCTTAGCTGCAACAGCATACACTTTATCGTAGCATTCGTCCCAAACTTTTTTGCGTAACTCTTCGTCGTTTGTTTCGTGGCAGTACTCGTATTTCACAACACCAACTTCTTTTGCCATTTCGAGCTGAACTTGACAATGCTTTTTGATCTCTTCGTGTGCAATTTTAAGTGCTTGAAGCATATCTGACTCATCAACCTCGTCCATCTCTCCTTCAACCATCATAATATTCTCGAATGTTGCACCAACCATGAGGTCAATATCGGCACGCACTAAATCAGAAGCGAGTGGATTAATAACAAATTTGCCATCGATTCGAGCAACACGACACTCCGAAATTGGACCATTAAAAGGCACATCGCTTACAGAAAGAGCAGCAGAGGCGGCTAATCCGGCTAACGCTTCGGGTAAATTTTCTTTTTCCGCGCTAATTAGTTCAACGGTAACGAAGGTTTCAGCATGAAAATCACTTGGGAAAAGAGGGCGTAAAACTCTATCAATCAGTCGCGAAACTAAAATCTCAGTATCTCCAGGGCGACCTTCACGACGCAAAAATCCTCCGGGGAATCGTCCAGCGGCAGCGTATTTCTCGCGATACTCAACGGACAATGGCATAAAGTCAACATCTTCTCTTGCATCTTTTGCAGCCACTACGGTAGCGAGCAGCATTGTTTTACCTAGCGTCACAACAACTGATCCGTTGGCTTGTTTGGCTAATTTTCCAGTCTCAATGGTAATTTCACGACCATCGGGAAGGAATATATGTTTTTTAATAATGTTCATAACAAAAAGTTTATGATTAAAAAAAAAGGCAATAAGAATTGCCTTTTTTTCATTTATTTACGTAAATTAAGTTCAGCGATTATCGCGCGATATCTAACAATCTCGTTTTTCTTCAGATAATCTAATAGTCGGCGTCTTTTACCTACCAAACCTAATAGTGCTCTTTTTGTACTGAAGTCTTTCTTATTTATTTTAAGATGTTCAGTTAAATGTGTAATTCTGTATGAAAAAAGCGCAATTTGCGACTCTGCCGCTCCTGTGTTACTCGCCTCTTTTCCAAATTCTGAGAAAATTTCAGCTTTTTTCTCTTTTGTCAAATACATATCGTTCTCTTGTTAAATTATTTACTCCGATTTTCGAACCGCAAAAATAGGAATTTATTCCTAAACAACAACTCTTTTTTCAATATTTTTTCACTATTAAAAAAGATCAACTACGCCAAAATTGCGGTGTAAGTAGCGCAATGACAGTGAAAACCTCTAACCGCCCAACAAGCATCAATGTCGATAATATCCACTTTGCAGGAATGGAAACGGTACAATAACTCATGGGATTCATAACGTCACCCAATCCAGGTCCCACATTGCTTATGGAGGTTAACGACGCTCCAACAGCGGTGTCAAAATCCATCCCGAAAAATGTTAACGCTATGGCACCAACGGCAAATATGAGGGCGTAAACAGTAACAAACATCAAAACATTGGAGACAATTGCGCCACTCACCGACTTCTTGTCGATTCGAATGGGAATTACTGCCCGTGGATGAACCAACCTACGCAATTCATAATATATGTTTTTTAAAACCACAACTACACGTATTACTTTTATTCCCCCTACGGTTGATCCCGTTGAGCCTCCAATAAACATCATTATAAATACTAGATTGAGTGCAAATTGCGGAAAAAGTCCGTAATCAAACGTTACAAAACCTGTGGTTGTGAGCAAAGAAGCGGTACTAAATAGGGCAACCCGAAATGTACTTTCAACAGAATTAGGAAGTTGCAGCAAAATTACAAACATTATAAAAGTAAAAAAGAGGATAAAAGCAATATAAAAGAAAAACTCCTCATTCCGTCGGAGCTTTTCAAACTTGAGGGTCACAAAATAGTATATCAAAGAGAGATTTGTCCCCGAAAGAACCATAAAAAAGATAATTATATATTGTATATACGATGAACCGTAAAATCCAATGCTACTGTTTTTTGTGCTAAATCCGCCGGTGGACATGGTGGTAAACGAATGGCAAACAGCATCAAATATGGGCATCCCTGAAATCCACAATAGTACTATTTCCAATATTGTGAGCCCGATGTAGATAAGCCATAAACGGATGGCGGTTCCTTTGAGTTTAGGGGTTAATTTAATGTGAGAAATGCCGGGAACCTCGGCGGCAAAGAGTTGCATTCCACCTATATTTAAAAAGGGTAAAATTGCTAAACTTAACACGATAATCCCCATTCCTCCAATCCATTGCGTTAACGAACGCCAAAGCAACAAGCCATGAGGAAGACTTTCCACATCGCTAAAAACGGATATTCCCGTTGTTGTAAAGCCACTCATGGTTTCAAAAAACGCATCGGTAAAAGTTGGAACATGCTGACTGATTACGAAAGGAAGTGCTCCAAATATGGAAAATACAATCCACACCATACTAACAATAAAGTAGCCATCGCGTTTGTAAATCACACGTTTTGAATTTCGAGAAGTAAAATAGGCGACCAAACCTACTCCAAAGGCGATTAATCCGCTTATGAAAAACGCAGAAAAATCAGAACTTGCATACAATTTAGCAACAACAGCGGTTACGAATAGGAAAAACGATTCTACAATGAGTAAAACCCCTAAAATTAATATTATAAAGCCCCTGTTTAGCATCGGAAATAAAGATCAATTAAAGAAACTTGCCAGTTTATTAACCTCGGATGGAAGGGAGAACACTACAACACGGTCATTGGCCTTAACATGGGTATTCCCCGTAGCGATGAACGCTGTTTTGTTCCGAATTACTCCACCAACAATGGCATCTTTTGGAAAGTTAATGTCACGTAATCGCCCTTTCGTCACTTTTGCTCCTGGGCGGACAATAAATTCAAACACCTCGGCATCGGAAGCGGTAAGACTCATAAAAGAGGTAACATCGGCATTTAGCGTAAAGCGCACAATGTAACTTGCTGCAATCAATTTTTTATTAATAATAGCGTCAATTCCAACAGTTTCGGCCAAGTTAATATAGTCTAAACTCTCCACAGCAGCAATGGTTTTTCGTACACCCATTGTCTTTGCCTGCAGACAGGTCAAAATATTAGTTTCACTGTCGCCGGTAACGGCAATAAAGGCATCCATTTTCTCAATTCCCTCCTGTCGCAACATCTCTGTGTCTCGACCATCACCGTTAATAATAAGACTGTCGGGCAACAAATCGGTCAGTTCAAAGCATTTGGCTTTATCAATTTCAATTAGTTTTATATTTGCCGTACTCTCAAGTACAGCAGCAGCTCGCACCCCAATTCTACTTCCACCCAAAATCATAATGTTTACGGGCGACAGTTTCTGATGTCCACTATATTGTGTTATTTTAGATATACCTTTTTGATTCGAGATAACATAAACAACATCGCCAATTTGGAATGTGTCGTTTCCACGGGGGATGATGGTTTTTCCATCGCGTGTAATAGCAACGGCTCGGTACAATAAACTGTCGTCGATATGGGCAGCATCATTGAGCGATTTGTTGATAATTGGTGCATTTTCATTCAATTTTATGACATATAAGGACATCATGCCCTGCGAGAAATTAAACACTTCGCTGGTTCCGGTTTGTGCCAACAAGTTAACAATTTCACGGGCTGCCAACATTTGAGGATATACAAGAGCGTCCACACCCATGCTGATGCAATGGGAACGATTCATGGGCAGCAGATACTCCGAGTTATCAATGCGTGCAACGGTTTTCTGTGCTCCCAAACGTTTAGCCAGGATACATGCGGTGATGTTGGTTTCCAGCTCACGCGAGACAGCCACAAAAAGATCCGCGTTTTTTATTCCCGCACCTTTTAGAACACTGAACGACGTTATCGATCCATTCACGGTAAGCACATCGTAACTGTTCGCTAATGCCTCGAGCGAATCAGCATCAATGTCTATTACAACAATCTCATGATTGTCGTGAACCAACATTTTCGTTAACTGATAACCTACCGCTCCGGCACCACCAATAAAAATCCTCATCATTTCGCTTTAATGTATTCAATGAATAAACTCACTTAATTATAACTCATATCCGGGAATTATATTGAACATCAATGTCAAACAATCCAACTCTAATAAGTCACAAACCTACAAAGGTATATCTTTTCAGCGTTCCAATTTTCATTTTCCGATCTATTTTGACCAAGTAGAGACAATGCATGCCTTGTCCCTACCACAACATCCCCAAAATATCATGTTAATTAATGCATTACTGGTTAAACCCCAATCGGGGTTTGCCGAACTGGAATTTTGGATCAATAATGACCAACTAAAATAGAACAATGGCTAATTGTTTTAAATTTTAGTACTTTCGAGCCTTTAAAATATAACTAACGTGTCGAAATCGAAATCCACCAACTTTGCGTATTGCCCATTGTGCAACACTTGTTGCTCGGCATATGGTAATTCAACTCAACTCAAACATTATCAATGTTCGGTGTGCGAAGCTCTGTTTATTCCACAGAAAGACCAATTGTCATTCTCTGAAGAAAAAGAACGCTATTTACTGCACAGTGGGGAGATAAACGACGGATATCGAAATTTCGTAAAACCACTTGTTGATCTAATTGCAAACGAAAATACCACAACAGCAATTGGGCTTGATTTAGGTGCTGGGCATAGTGCCATTGCTGCGCTCATGTTGTCGGAAAAAGGATTTACGATGGAGAAATATGATCCTTATTTTCACCCCGATAGATCGGTTCTCGACAAACAATACGATTTCATTGTGAGCTGCGAAGTAATTGAACATTTCGCCCATCCAAAACAAGAGTTCGAGAAAATAAACAACCTACTAAAGGTTGGTGGTAAAATCTATTGTAAAACAGAATTCTACGATTCAAACATAAATTTCGAAACCTGGTATTACAAAAACGACCCTACACATGTTTTTATTTACACCCATAAAACCATTCAGTGGATTCAAAAAGAAATGGGGTTTAGCCATGCCGTTATCAATGGTCGAATAGCGGTTCTTACAAAATAGATGGTGATTGGTGATCAGTCTCGGGATTTTCCAACTCAACGAATCGACAAATCAACAAATCAACAAAACAGTGATGGGTGATGAGTAATCGGTGATCAGTGATCAGTCTCGGGATTTTCCAACTCAACGAATCGACAAATCAACAAATCAACAAAACAGTGATGGGTGATGAGTAATCGGTGATCAGTGATCGGTGAACGGTGATCAGTCTCGGGATTTTTCGACTCAACGAATCGACAAATCAACAAATCAACAAAACAGTGGAGGATGATCGGAAAAGCAATGTAAAAAACCATTTCAATGAACGGGATTTTCTTTGTATCTTTGCAATTCGCACTTTTACCATGGAAAACAACTATTTAAAAGAATTAAATCCAGCACAGCGCGAAGCCGTTGTAAGCTACGACTCCCCGTGTTTGATAATCGCCGGTGCTGGATCAGGAAAGACCCGAGTATTAACATTTCGCATTGCACATCTGCTTGCAAACAATGTTTTGCCATACAAAATATTAGCCCTCACATTCACCAACAAAGCTGCAAAGGAGATGCGCGAACGCATTTCAAAACTGGTGGGGCACGAGAAAGCCAAAGACATTTGGATGGGAACATTCCATGCTGTTTTTGCACGTATTCTGCGAAACGAAGCGGAACGGCTTGGGTTCACAAAAAACTTCACCATTTACGACTCCCAGGATAGCCAAAACCTAATAAAATCGTTGGTAAAAGAGCGCAAACTAAACCCTAAGGATTACAAACCAAACTTAGTTTACGGACGCATTAGCAAAGCCAAAAACAATTTAATTACCCCAGCAATTTACGCAACAAAAAGCGATATGATTGGTGCCGATAGGATGAATAAGGTTGGCGATGTATATATGTTATACAAAATGTATTGCGATCGATGCAAGATTGCCGATGCCATGGATTTCGACGATCTTTTGTTGAATATGAATATCCTATTGCGCGACAACCCCGACATTTTACGAAAATATCAAAATCGATTCAACTATATATTGGTGGACGAGTATCAAGATACCAATTTTTCACAATATCGAATCATAAAACTACTCAGCTCGACGCATCAAAACCTATGCGTAGTGGGCGACGATGCGCAGAGTATTTATGCATTCCGTGGTGCACGAATCGAAAATATATTTAATTTCCAGAGTGACTATCCAAATCACAAAATAGTTAAACTGGAACAAAATTACCGCAGCACGCAAACCATTGTAAATGCGGCAAACAGTTTAATAGCGCAGAATTCAAAGCAACTCCCAAAAACTATTTTCTCGCAAAACGATGTTGGCAATCCTCTTCGACTTTTCACAGCGGTTACCGATGTTGAAGAAGGGTTCAAAATCATAAACCAGATTATATCCGATGTTAAGGAGTTTAATCTGAAATACAGCGACATTGCCATTCTATATCGGAATAATGCACAATCTCGAATTTTTGAGGAAGCACTACGAAAACGAACCATTCCATATCACATTTATGGAGGCACCACGTTTTATCAGCGCAAAGAGATTAAAGATTGTTTGGCATATTTCAGAATGGCCGTCAATCCAAACGACGACATAGCATTGCAAAGAGTCATAAACTACCCATCGCGTGGAATTGGAGAAACCACAATGTCCAAAATCGCCACGGTGGCATCGGCTCTCAATGTATCATTTTGGAAAATCTTGACCTCCGATGTTCTCGAAAAACTTAAAATACAACCCAGAACACTCGAGAAAATAAAGAAATTCACAACCCTTATTGCATCATTTATCCAACTGGAAAAAGAGGTCGATGCCTACGATTGTGCTATAAACATTGTCCGCACATCGGGACTTCATCAAGATCTCTCCGTTGACAAAACTATTGAAGGACAAGGACGGCTACAAAACGTTGAAGAACTTTTTAATGGCGTACGCGACTTTGTTGCCGAGCAATACAACGAAACACAAACGCTTGTTCAACTCTCTCAATATATGGAGAATGTGGCACTTTTAACGGATCTCGACAAGCAGGACGACAGCGACAACAAAGTTTCGCTCATGACAGTACACTCCTCAAAAGGATTGGAATTTAATAGCGTATTTATTGTTGGAATGGAGGAACAACTTTTCCCATCACAAATGGCCTCCTTTTCCGAGCACGACATTGAGGAAGAGCGACGACTTTTTTACGTTGCCATTACCCGAGCTCAAATGATAGCAACCCTTTCGTGGGCAAAACAGCGTTCAATGTATGGCAGTTTTGAATCACGAAACATCAGTCGATTTGTAAAAGAGATCGACCAACGATATTTACAGGGAGAGCGCGACTACGAAGATCCATCGGCAAGTTACCAACTTAAAGGATATAGAGCTCCAACAGCAAAACTATCGTTTAAACGTCCCGAAAAAGGGAATCAATCGACACCACGCCCAAGTTCTACTCAACAAGAACAAAAAGATTACAAAGGCACGTTTATTGAATTCAAAACCCTACCAACGGGCCAGAAGATCCTTCATCAGAAATTTGGTCATGGAACCGTTGTTGCTATGGATGGCACTGGTTTAAACACAAAAGCCATAATTAAATTTGAAACAGGCGAGAAAACACTCCTGCTCCGTTTTGCACGATTACAGCTTCTTGACTAAGAAAAACACAAACCCCAAACAAACTATTTTCACCCCTAATTGCTAAACTATATCAAAAACAATTATCTTTGCGTTATAACAACCTATGAATCAATTCACGGTTATAGCCAACTTTGCTCCCCTAAGCAAAAGGTTAATAGAGAAATTATCACGTAAACTCAACCGAATATTATTTAAAATTCAAACAATAAATGGATTACAATACAGAACGAGAAAGCTTAAGATTGCCAGAATATGGGCGATACATACATGAATATGTACAGCAAATAAAAGCAATGTCCACCAAAGAAGAGCGAACAAAAGCAGCGCACTCACTAATTACAGTAATGGGAAATCTAAATCCCTCACTGAAAGACACTTCCGATTACAAACGAAAATTATGGGATCATTTGATTATTATCTCTAATTTTGAACTCGATGTGGATAATCCGTTTCCCATGCCCGACAAAGAGTTATTGGAAGAAAAACCCCATGCGGTTGGATACAACAGCGGGAAAATAATGCGACGACACTACGGTAAACTGGTAGAGAGAATGGCAAGTCACATTGTTGATTATGAAGGCGAAGAGCGAGAAATCCTTATATCGCTAGTAGCCAACACAATGAAGAAAAACTACTTGAATTGGAACAAAAACGTAGTAAACGACTCTACGATTATTCAAGATCTTCAACACTTAACACCTGACGAAGTCGTTATCCAAGACAACTTACAACTATCTGAAATTAAAGACCTTGTAAGTAAACAGAAAAATCCTCCGAAGAATATTCCAAAGCAACAGAATAAATATAAGAATCGGAAAACCATCAAAAAGACAAAATAATGGCAACATTTGTAGTTGAAGGCGGAAAGTCGCTCAAAGGAGAAATAATTCCACAAGGTGCTAAAAATGAAGCATTACAAATTATTTGTGCAGTATTACTCACAGCGGAAAAAGTAACAATCAACAACATTCCAGACATTCGTGACATCAACAATCTAATTGAATTGCTACGTTGCATGGGTGTTAAAGTAAAACAAAACGCTCCAGAAAGCTACACTTTTCAAGCCGATAATGTTAATTTAGACTATTTATATACAAAAGATTATCGCAAACAAAGCACCGCTCTAAGAGGTAGCATTATGGTTGTTGGACCTATGATTGCGCGATTTGGCAAAGCATACATTCCTCGACCAGGAGGCGACAAAATTGGACGACGACGCTTAGACACCCATTTTATTGGAATGGAACGCTTGGGCGCAAAATTTGAATATCACTACAACGAAAATGCATTTTCAGTTGATGCTAAGGAACTTAAAGGAGCATATATGCTGCTCGACGAAGCATCGGTAACCGGAACCGCAAATATACTTATGGCAGCCACGTTGGCGGAAGGAAAAACCACCATCTACAACGCTGCCTGCGAACCCTACCTTCAACAGCTTTCCAAAATGCTCAACGCCATGGGAGCAAAAATCGAAGGCGTAGGTTCTAACTTATTGACCATCCATGGGGTTGAAAAACTCTCAGGAACCAACCACACTTGCTTACCCGATATGATTGAAATCGGCAGTTTTATTGGTCTTGCCGCCATGACACAATCCGAAATAACCATAAAAAACGTATCGTACCCCAACCTAGGCGTAATTCCCGATGTATTTAGGCGTTTAGGAATACAACTTGAACTTAGGGACGACGATATCTATATTCCGGCACAAGATCATTACGAAATACAAACCTTTTTAGACGGAGGAATACTCACCGTTGACGACGCTCCATGGCCGGGCTTTACTCCTGACCTACTCAGCATTGTACTTGTAACGGCTACCCAAGCACGCGGAAGTGTTCTTATACATCAAAAAATGTTCGAATCGCGGCTCTTCTTTGTGGATAAACTCATTGACATGGGTGCTCAAATTATATTGTGCGATCCCCACAGAGCCACCGTTATTGGGCTCGACAAAGCCAACAAACTGCGCCCAACCGTAATGACCAGTCCGGACATTCGAGCTGGAGTAGCCTTGTTGATTGCTGCTTTATCGGCCGATGGAGTAAGTCAAATACACAACGTTGAACAGATAGATAGAGGCTATCAATACATTGACAAAAGACTAAAGAAACTCGGTGCTTCCATAGCTCGTATCAGTTAAAAAAAGAATATATTCAAATATCTGCATATTTACATTCGCAGAGTGAACAATTATGGATTCAAAGCGTTTAGTAACTAAAAATGTATTAAAATAGAATAACTAAAAAACTATGAGAACACTTCTTAGCATTGCCATTGCCGTACTTTTTTTCAATTTTACAGCAACATCTCAAACCATTGGAACCAAAGTAGGACAAATTGCTCCTGAAATATCCATGAAATCACCCGAGGGGAAAACAATCGCCTTGTCGGAACTACGAGGGAAAGTCGTTTTAATCGATTTCTGGG
>Ga0265295_1004835_pt1 | contig 17793 bp, 14 predicted proteins | sample Munlansysbiofilm_FD_192503 | JGI IMG/M metagenome (GOLD analysis project Ga0265295, IMG submission 192503) | Leachate microbial communities from a municipal landfill in Southern Ontario, Canada - Methane capture system biofilm | ecosystem: Engineered > Solid waste > Landfill > Unclassified ...
TGTCAAAGTGTGGAGGGGTCAGTGTTTCCACAAAGCCTAGAGAGCCCTGCAGTTGACAAAAGTGTAGCAAGTGCGTAGTATGCAAATCAGGATAGTACTTGATTATTGGGGGATCGCCGACAGGCGTATCCCTTTTTTATGAATTTTTTAGAATAGGAATAGTATGTTAGCAACAGGAATTCAAACGACCAGCTTGTTTAAGGAATACGAAGATCTACTCGATGCAATGGGTCTCAAATTGGTGGAAATCAATCGCATTGATCGGGGAAAAACCGTTTCGGTGAATATCGTAATCCTTGCAAAGGATGAAGAGGTAAACGTAGACCATTGCGCCAAGGTGTACCGACTCGTCTATCCAAGAATGGAACTGCAGCTTTCAGAGCGGGATCTCCAGTTGGAGGTGAGCACTCCGGGGTTGCAGCGCAATTTGAAGGATGTGTACGAATTCACTCTTTTTGGCGGTAGACGGGTTCGCGTGTATGACACCACCAAGGAAGCTTGGGTGAGTGGCATTATTCAAAGTAGTGACGATACATCGGTGACCCTCTCTGAGGTCTTCATCGAAGATAGTAAAGAAATGCAAGAAAACATGGTTGTGGAGTTTGCCTCCATCCAAAAGGCAAAGCTTGACTATAGATGGGAGGACAATTCACATGGCAACTGAAATTGGTGACGCTATCCGGAGTATGGTAGCGGAAAAGAACATTTCCGAAGAGCTGGTCATCAGCACCATCGAGGATATACTTCGTGCAGCGTACAAGAGAAAATTCGGTACCGATGAGAATGCCGTCATTGAGTTCAGCGAGGATTATACCTCAGTAGAACTCTCCAGTCGTCGCCAGATTGTTGACGATGACAATTGGTACAATGAGGTCACCGAGATTCCTCTCAGTGAAGCCAAGGAGATCCATGAGGATTGTGAGATCGGTGATGAGCTGCTCATCCCCGTAGATCTCAAGGAATTCGATCGCATCAGCGTCCAGAGCGCAAAGCAAAGGGCACACCAGAGTTTCAGGGACATCCAGAAGGATACCTTGTATAGCGAATACAAGGCCAAGGAAGGCCAGCTGATCATCGGCTATTATCGTCGTCAGGTTCAGAATGGTGACATCTATGTCGATATCGGGACCACAGAAGGTCTGCTTCCCCGCCGCAACCAATCCAGCAGGGAGAGCTATGGCAACAACGACAAGATCAAGTGCTATGTTGAGAAAGTCGAGAAAGCTGAACGTGGGTTGAAGGTCATCCTTTCCCGTACCAGCGGCGAGCTTATCCGCAAGCTCTTCGAGGTTGAGGTGCCGGAAATTGCCCAGAACCAGATCGACATCATCAAGATTGTTCGTGAAGCTGGATATCGCACCAAGGTGGCCGTGGCATCACGCAATGATGACATCGACCCTGTCGGAGCTTGTGTCGGGTTGAAGGGAAATCGAATTCAGACTATCATGAGTGAGATTGAAGGCGAGAAGATTGATATTCTTCGCTACGATCCCAATCCGATCAACTATATCCGCAATGCCCTCAGCCCTGCTCAGGTCAAGGATGTGGTGGTAGTGGATAAGAACATCTACCATGCAGTGGCAATTGTTGAGGACAGCCAACTTTCACTTGCCATCGGAAAGCAGGGATTGAATGTACGGCTTGCAAACAAGCTGGTTGACTGGATGATCGATGTCAAGACCCAGGCTCAGTTTGATGAGATGGACATCGCCAAGGAAGCGCGTTTCAAGGCAGAAAGCATCTTCCGTGATGAGGAAACTTTCTTCGAGGAAGCAGGGATTGCACCCGTTGAGATGCCCTCTGAAGAGGCAGCCTTTGCAGTTGAGGAAACGTTCGTGGATGAGGATGAGATTGCCCTGTCCGAGCTGCCTCTGGAACAGAATCTGCTCAGCAAGCTTCAGTTCCATGATGTGTACAGCGTCGAAGAGTTCATCAATCTTACGGAAGAAGATCTGGCAAGCTTCGATGATTTGAGCGAAGCGGAGATCATCGCCATCAAGGATACGATCAACGAGTATGTAGATATCGTTGAAGACGAAGTGGAGGGAGAAACCGAGTATGTCTGTCCCAATTGCGGTTCTTCCATCACAGAAGATATGACTGTGTGTCCAAACTGTGGAACAGGTCTGGTATTTGAGGTAGAGTAAAACCATCCAAGAGGAAAGAATGACGGAAGAGAATAACAAGCCGAAAGCAACGTTGATCAAGCATGTAGTAGCTCCCACAGAGCTCAAGGAAGAGCAGAAGGCGCCTGTGAAGGAAGAAGATTCCAAACCAAAAGCCCCCGAGAAGCGTCGGGTGGTCGTAGTAAAAAAGAAAGTAGTGGTGATTAAGCCCCAGGTTCAGGTTCGCAGTGAAGAAAGCGAAAAGAAAACTCCGGAACCGGAGTCTAAGCCTTCCGCGATTGAGAGTACCAAAGAAGGGGAAAAGGGTAGTTCCCATTCCACCAGACTTGGTGTGCGCAGGAGCCAGCGCTCATCCTCAGACAAGCTTTCAGCTTCACCGTTGCATAACGGACCAGTGGTCATCAGGCCAACCAATCTTCCGCCTGTTCCGAATCAGGGTCTTACGGTGAAAGATCATGCAGAGCTGCAAAACAGAGCTCCTGAGGCCGCTCCTGTCAATCAGGGTGCTCCCCAGGGTGCAGGACCGCGTATTGCAGGAACTGTAGGAGGAAGACCCGCTCCGGGAACCCGTCCCCCGTACCAAGGTAATAGAAGCGGTGGCTATCAAGGTCAAAACAACCGTTATCAGGGTCAGGGTGGAGCTCCGAGAACCGGTGGCTATCAAGGCAACGGCGGCTATCAGGGACAGAATTCCGGATACCAAGGTCAGGGTGGTGGCTATCAAGGCCAAGCTCCAAGAACTGGTGGTTACCAAGGTGGTGGCTATCAGGGACAAGCTCCGCGCACTGGTGGATACCAGGGGCAAGCTCCCCGTACCGGTGGCTACCAAGGCAGAAATCCCAACTATCAGGGAAGACCGGCGGGTGGTGCTCCAGGAGCACGTCCCGGCGGTTTCAGACCCCAAGGTGGGCCGGGTCGGCCTCCATTCGGTCAGAGACCTGGTGCTGGTGGAAGACCTGCTCCCTCTTCAGGGTCCCAGGAAATGGATACCCTGAATCAGAGAACACCCAAGAAAACCTTCACCAAGAAAACCAACGCTTCGTACAAAAAGCGCAATGCTGAGGAAGAGAAGGAATTCCAGATCCAGAGACGCAAGGAACAGGCTGCCGCAAAATTGGCATCTGTGCCCAAGTCTATCGACATGATGGAAGTGATTACCGTCAGCGATCTGGCCAAGAAAATGAATTTGAAGGCGAGCGAAATCATCGCCAAGCTCTTCAAGATGGGAATGATGGTCACCATCAACCAGCAGATTGATTACGAGACTGCCGAGATCATCTGCAGTGAGTACAACTGCTCGGTGCATCTGGTATCCCTGTATGATGAGACCTTGATCGCAAGTGAATCCGATGAGGATCAGGAGTTGATCGATCGTGCTCCTATCGTCACTGTCATGGGTCACGTCGACCATGGTAAGACGAAGTTGCTCGATGCCATTCGCTCTACCAAGGTAGCTGAGGGAGAGTATGGTGGCATTACCCAGCATATCGGTGCGTACAAGGTGAATCTTGATGACCGTGGCGAGGTGGTATTCCTCGATACTCCGGGTCACGCTGCATTCTCCATGATGCGTGCCCGCGGTGCACAGGTTACGGATATCGTCATTCTTGTTGTCGCTGCCAATGATGGCGTCATGCCGCAGACGAGAGAGGCCATTGACCATGCCCGTGCTGCAAATGTCCCCATCATCGTAGCCATCAACAAGTGTGACCTTCCTGAAGCAAAACCCGAACGTGTCATGCAGCAACTCTCCGACCTTGGACTTATGCCTGAGGAGTGGGGTGGCCAGACCTTGTATTGCCAGATTTCTGCACTCAAGAAGATCGGTATCGACGAACTGTTGGATACGGTACTTCTGCAGGCAGAGATGCTTGAGCTCAAGGCCAACGCCAACTGTAGGGCAGAAGGCAAAATCATCGAGAGCAGAATCGACCAAGGTCGAGGTATCGTGGCTTCGGTACTCATCGAACGCGGTACGCTCAGACAGGGCGACTACTACGTTGCAGGTATCTATCCTGGACGTGTTCGTGCCATGTTTGATGACAAGGGCAAGAAGATCGAGGAAGCAGGTCCTTCCACTCCGGTTGAAATCATCGGCCTGAGTGACATTCCTGGAGCGGGTGACCCGTTCCAAGTCACTGAAGATGAGCGTCAGGCTCGTCAGGTCGGTACCAAGAGACAGGAACTGGAGAGACTCGGCGACAGCCGCAATGTCAAGAAGGTTACGCTCGACAACCTTTATTCCAAGATCAAGGAAGGAACGATCCAAGAGTTCAACGTTATCATCAAGGGTGACGTACAAGGCTCTGTTGAGGCCTTGCAGGGATCCTTGGAGAAACTTTCCACCGACGAGATCCATCTCAATGTCATCCGTGCAAGTGCCGGTGCGATCATCGAGAGTGATATCACCTTGGCAAGTGCATCTGATGCATTGGTCATCGGATTCAATGTTCGGCCGACCCCGCGTGCACAGGCTCTTGCAGACCAGGAGAAGATCGAGATCCGCAAGTACAACATCATCTATGATGTGGTCGACGACATCCGTCTTGCAATGGAAGGCATGCTGAGTCCTGAAGTACGTGAGATTGAGATCGGTACCGTTGAGGTCCGTGACACCTTCAAGGTGCCCAAGATCGGTACCATTGCAGGAGCCATGGTCACCAAGGGCAAGGTCAAGCGCAACGCTTTGGTCAGGGTCATCCGTGATTCCATCCAGCTCAACAGCCAGATGATTCGCATCTCGAGCCTGAAGCGTTTCAAGGACGACGCCAAGGAAGTTGCAGAAGGCTTCGAATGCGGTATCGGACTTGAGAATTTCAACGATCTTCGTGTTGGTGATATTCTTGAGATTGTTGATACTGAGGAAGTTGCACGCAAGTTGGAGAGCAACCAAAAGATATGAGTGAATACAGTCAGAAACGTATAGAATCGAAACTCTCTGAGGCGATCAGCACGCTGATCGTCACAGGAGAGATCAAGAACCATCAGGTAAGTACGCTCTGCTCCGTATCACGGGTGGAACTTTCTGTTGACAACTCCTATGCAACGGTATTCATTTCCAGTGTCTTGGATGAAGAGTCACTCACAAAAAGTGTTGAGGCGCTGCAAAAAGCCAGTGCCTTCATCCAGAAGCGTGTAGGGGCCTTTCTGAAGACAAGAAACACTCCCGTGCTGAAGTTCAAAGCCGATATCTCTCTCAGGGAAGGTTTGAAAATCAATGCGCTGATTGATTCATTGGTGGAAGATGGGAACTCACGCTAGCATTCTTTTGGTCAACAAGCGAAGTGGGCTCACCAGCTTCTCTTCGCTCAACGCCATCAAGCGTACTGTCGATCCCAAAGTGGGACACGCTGGTACGCTTGATAAATTTGCAGAAGGCTTGTTGGTCGTGCTTACAGGAAGCATGACCAAGCTGAATGTACTCTTCTCCACCATGGACAAGTCATACCGAGCCACCATTCGGTTCGGCAGTGAGACCGATACGCTGGATCCTGAGGGAGAAGTCATTGCACAGGCAGAGATTCCTTCCCTTGAGACGATCCAAGCAGCCATACCCTCCTTTTTGGGTGAGATCATGCAAGCACCTCCTCTGTACAGTGCATTGCACATACAAGGTAAACGCGCCAGCGACATTGCTCGTTCAGGGAAACAGGTAGAAATGGCAGAGCGTCCGGTCACCGTCCATGAGTTTACGGTGGTAAGCTATGATGATGGGGTATTGGTTGCGGATATCCATGTCTCCAAAGGCACCTACATACGATCATTGGCAAGAGACTTAGGCCTCGCCTGCAACAGCAGGGCGTATCTACAGGCGCTTCAGCGTACCAGCATTGGACCGTTCTCCTTGGAGGAGAGTGTAAATGCTGATGATACGGAAGCTCTCTTGGATTCGATGCAACATACAGACAGCTATCTGGCACGCGTTCCATCGGTTCGTATCCTTGAGGTTCCTGATGACCAGCTGTTCCGCCTTTCTAATGGGTCTTTTCCCAATTCCTTGCGTGAGATACGATCAAGTGAGCAAGCACAGTATGGAGCCTTGTACAGTCGGGATGGTGTTCTTCGTGCCGTGGCTGATATGAATGCGTGTCGTCTGATTGCGCAGGTACATCCCTACAGAAGGGGGAGTGAAGAATGAAACGTTACGATTTCATGCATCTATCGGCCCATCCGGTGCTCTGGCAACAGAGCATGGTTGTTTCCATCGGCGTTTTTGATGGCATGCATTCAGGTCATATGACGATTCTCAATCACTGTTGCGATCTTGCCCGATCAAATGGGTGGGAGAGCATGGTCATCACCTTTGATGTAAACCCCAAGATGGCTATGCAAAGTCAGCCTTACCACTCACGACTTACCACTGATGCGCAAATGGAGGAAATCCTTGCAAATAGTGGGGTTGATCACTTGGTTGTCATTGACTTTTCTTCTGATTTCAGTAAACTCACAGCTGAGGAGTTCCTAACTTTGGTTTGCGCATTTTGCCAAGTCAAAGCGATGGTTGTCGGTGAGGATTTCCGCTGCGGTGCCCCGGCTTCAAGTGCCGGACCTGTTCAGCTGCAGGAATATCTATCCCGATTGTCACCTGGAAGCTTTGTGGAAGTCCCTCCCTTTGTGCGAACCAGCACAGGAGAGATAACCTCAAGCACATCGGTGCGTAAAAAACTTCTTGAGGGCGCTTTGGAAGAAGTCCAAAGTATGCTCGGCAGACCGTATGAGTTGGATTTGGTGGCTTACCCCTCCAAGTTTGTGGAAAACGGCCTGCTGTATCGCACCTCTTCCTTCATGCAACTTCTGCCAAAAGCAGGGGAGTATGATGCCCATCTGATTCTTTCGGATGGCTGTGAAGTGGCAGTGCTTGCTCGGATAACCGAGGAAGACCTGCTGATTCTGGCCAAAGACGGAATGTGGGACTGGAAGAATGTGCGTACAAAAAGACTTGGCTTATATGCCAAGGGGAGTTGTTCATGATCTCTAAGGAACAGAAACAGGAAATCATCGCCAAGTTTGGTGGTGACGAGAAGAACACCGGTTCGACCCAGGCACAGATTGCCTTGCTTACCGCTCGCATCAATGACTTGCAGATCCACTTCAAGAAGAACCCGAAGGACCATGCCGGTACCAGAGGTTTGCTTCTTATGGTCGGTCAGCGCAGAAGGTTGCTCAAGTACTTGAAGAACAATGACATCGATGCATACCGCGCTCTTATTGCTGAGCTTGGCCTGAGAAAGTAACGGTGGTGTTGTTTTTGTAAAATTTATGAATGGCTCCGATGGCTTTTCAGGCCGTTGGAGCTATTTTTCATTATCGATATAGTGTATAAAGAACTAAGAAAGAACGAAGAAAGGAAAAGAAGATGGAAGTAAAGAAAGTTTCCGTACGGATCGGCGAATCCGACCTGGTGTTTGAAACCGGGAAAATCGCCAAACAAACCAATGGTACTGTGTACGCCCATTATGAGGGAAGTGCAGTCATAGCTACAGTTTGTTGCGGGAAAGAGCCCAACGAAGCTCTGGATTATGTCCCCCTCAGTGTTGAATATAATGAGAAATACTACGCTGCCGGCAAAATCCCCGGTGGGTTTCTCAAAAGAGAAAGCCGCCCCAAGGACAAGGAAATTCTGGTAAGCCGCTTGATTGACCGTCCGATGCGCCCCCTGTTTGACAAGGCTTTCGGTCGTGAAATCCAGGTCGTGCCCACTGTTGTATCCTCGGATATGAACAATACCCCTGATATCATCGCCATCAATGCTGCCAGCGCTGCTGTTACGATCAGTGACATCCCCTTCAATGGCCCGATTGCTGCTGTTCGCGTCTCCATGGTGGATGGCAAGTATGTCGTAAATCCGACCTTCAGCCAGATTGAGCACTCCACCCTGGACATCGTAGTTGCGGGTACCCGTGACGGTATCACAATGGTTGAAGGTGGTGCAAAGGAAGTGAGTGAAGAGGCTATGCTCGAGGCTATCGCCACTGCCCAGCCTGTCATCACCAAGCTTTGCGACGCTCAGCTTGAGCTGCGCAAGATTGCCGGCAAGGAGAAGCTCCCTGTCGTAAAGAGCACGGTAGACCTCTCTTGGCTTGCACCGGTGCGCGAGTATGCATATCCTCTGATCAAAGAAGCTTCTTTCGTCAAGGGAAAGATGGAACGCTATGCTGCACTTGCAAAGGTGCAGGGAGAAATTCGCGAGAAGTTCGCCGCCTTGCTTGAAGAAGATGCCAAGCGTGACGGACAACTCTCCGGCCTTTTTGAAGACTTGGAGTATGAGATCCTTCGTGCCTCCATCCTCAATGACGGAAAGAGAACCGATGGAAGAAAGGTTGACCAGATCAGACCTATCACATGTGAAGTTGGCTTGCTGCCAAGGACGCATGGGTCTGCACTCTTCACCCGCGGTGAGACACAGAGTCTTGCAGTCACCACGCTCGGGACTGCCAGCGATGAGCAGATGTTTGACACCATTGACGGTGAGAAGACGTTCAGTTCCTTCATGCTTCACTACAACTTCCCTCCGTACAGCGTAGGTGAAACCGGCCGCCTCTCCACAGGACGTCGTGAGATTGGTCACGGACATCTTGCCCAGAGAGCTTTGGAGGCAATCATTCCTTCCAAGGAGTCGTTCCCGTACACCGTTCGTGTGGTAAGTGAGATCATGGAATCGAACGGCAGTTCATCCATGGCTTCCGTCTGTGGTGGCTGTCTCTCCCTCATGGATGCCGGTGTTCCCATCAAGAAGATGGTTGCTGGTATCGCCATGGGTCTGATCACCGAAGGTGCTGACTACTCCAAGTATGTGGTTCTCAGTGATATCCTCGGCGAGGAAGACCACCTCGGCGACATGGACTTCAAGGTGACCGGTAGCCGTGATGGTATCACTGCTTTCCAGATGGACATCAAGATCGCAGGGGTAACCCCCGAGATCATGAAGAAAGCTCTTGAGCAGGCCAAGCAGGGCAGACTCCACATCCTCGGTATCATGGAACAGGCTTTGAATGCCCCCAGGACTGAGATCAGTGAGTATGCTCCGAAGATTCTCACCATGAAGGTTGATGAGGAGAAGATCGGTGCTGTCATCGGAACCGGTGGCAAAACGATCAAGGCCATTGCCAGCCAGAGTGGTGCGGAAGTCAACATTGCCGACGATGGTACGGTTACCATCTACGGAAGAAACAATGCTGCCGCCCAGCTTGCCAAGGATTTGGTCAAGTCCATCGTGGAAGAGCCCGAAGTCGGACGCATCTATGAAGGTACGGTAAAGCGCATCATGGACTTTGGTGCCTTCATTGAGATTCTTCCCGGCAAGGAAGGTCTCTGCCACATCTCCAAATTGGCAAAGACCCGTGTTCAGAATGTTGAGGATGTACTGAAGGTTGGCCAGGTTGTACCGGTAAAACTCATTGAGATTGACCGACAGAATCGTCTGAACCTCAGCTACATCGATGCACTTGAATCCAAGTGATGATGGCCAACGCATCATTGTCTGTACACGTTGTGAAACTGAGACCGGAGGCTGTGCTTCCGGTCTACAGTACGCAACAGAGTGCTGGTGCAGATCTCTGTGCCTGCATTGATGAGGACCTGTTCATTGAGCCTTCGCAGTATGCCAAGATTCCAACTGGATTGAGCATACAGTTGCCGCAAGGATTTGAGGGACAGGTTAGACCAAGAAGTGGACTTGCCGCTAAATATGGTGTGACCGTGCTCAACAGTCCGGGAACCATTGATGCCGACTATCGAGGTGAAGTGGCAGTGCTTCTGATCAATCTTGGGAAGGAGAGGGTTGTCATTCATCATGGCGACAGGATCGCCCAATTGGTAGTGGCACCGTGTGCGCAAGCCTCCTTTCTTGAAGCATCGTATCTCGATGCCACAGAGCGAGGAAGCGGAGGATTCGGTTCTACAGGAGTGTAGTTTTGGCTTCATCCGCACGATTTCGCTTAGTATACCGCCACGTAGGAAGAGAGTATCTGCTCTCTTTCGTCGTGGCGTTCTTTTTTTTCTTTTTCATCTTTTTCATCAACCAGATCCTACTCATCGCCCAACGCATTCTGCTCAAGCAAGTTGACTACCTGTCTGTATTGCAGCTGGTATTGCTTTCCATTCCCCAGTTCTTGCTCTACACCTTTCCTTTCAGCTCACTCACTGCATCAAGCATGGTCATTGGAGACCTGTCGGGAAACAATGAGATCCTGGCCATCCGCAGCAGCGGCATCTCGCTCAAGCACGTCTTCTTTCCCATCATCATCATCTCCTTGGTGTTCTCGTTCCTAACGTTTGTCACTGCCGACAAAGCACTTCCCTGGAGTACAAAGAAGTATCGGGAGCTGTATACCGAACTCATGCGGGATCTTCCCACCTTGGAACTGGTCAGCAACAGCACCAATACCATTGCCGATATGGTCATGGTCAACACGTTGGTTGAAGGCAATACGATTCACGACATCCTTCTCTTCGACACCGCGAAACCGAGGGAAGGGCAGTTGCTCTCAGCCCCTACTGCCAAAGTGAGCCTTTACGACCTGAATGCCTTCATCTATCAGTTGGATTTGCAGAATCCATTGATCCTCAGAAGCGAGAGCGGACAACAATGGGCTCTCTCTGAGGCTGAAGAAGCCCAATTCTTTCTCAACTTTTCCGGTCAGATCGCCTCCCTTGCCTCTGCACTTCCCAGCCAACTCTCCATCAGGGAGCTGAGAGCGAACATTGCAAGTCACAAGAAGGCATTTGAGGAAGAGAAAACCCAATACGAGCAACGTATCAAGGACATTTCCTTGGAACTGGCTGTCCTGCAAGAGACACCACCGGAGCAGCAGGTTGAGAATCTCACCACCATCGAGCAACTCCAGACCGAGTTGAAACGCTTGGAGGGTCGCAAGCCGATCAACTTCTACTATCAGTACTATCGGGCTGAACTGCATAAGAAAATTGCACTCTCCAGTGCTTGCTTCATGCTGGTGTTTCTTACATTCTCTCTCTCATTCTTCAGAGTCAAGCACGGACGTCTCATCGGCTTCGGCCTCTCGATGCTTGTCGCGGTTTTCTACTGGTATCTGCTCTTTTTTGCCCAGATGCAAATATTCTCCGTCTCAATTTCTCCGGCCCCTCTCATCTGGGCACCCAACCTGATACTGTTTTTCAGTGGGCTCCTGCTCCTGTTGCATGCGAGGCGTCTATGAAGGTATTCGACCGCTACATCATCCACTCCGTCACCTTTGTCGCATGCATGGCCCTCATTCTTTGTACGCTCATGCTGGTTAGTGTCGATTTGTTTGCAAACCTGGACTCTTATTTGACCGGGGATATCCCTGCCCTGACCATCGCAAAGATAACCCTGCTCGGAGTGCCTGAGTCCATGCTCTTTGCCTTGGGACCTTCCTTGTTGTTCAGTGCCTCTTTTTTCCTTTCCCAAGTGCAAGCCAACAACGAGCTGATCTGCCTGTTGGGAAGTGGTATCAGTTACAGACGACTGGTAACTCCGATTCTCATCTTGGGTCTTCTCTTCTCTGCAGGTCAGTTTGCTTTCAGCGAATATGTGCACATTCCAGCGACCCAGCTTCGCGAACGCTCCCGCGATGAGCTGTTTGGCCTCAGAAGCACGTATGACAACCGGAACATCACCCTCACCGATCCTGCAAGATCCTATGTCGTGCATGCCAAGCAATATCGCGATGAGGAAAGACGGCTCTCCCAGGTCATGCTGGTTTTTCTTGATGAAAACGGTTCCTTAACCGGTCGGCTTGATGCAGCGTTTGCCTATTGGGAGGAAGAGCGGGGTATATGGAGGTTGGAACGAGTTCGCAACCAGAGCATCCCTCCTGGGAACCTGACGGTTTCCACAACGGAATACCAGACGCTCTATGTGGATGAGTTCACCCTTGAACCTGCTTATTTCCGGAACCTCTCCAGTGACATCAAGACCATGGAACTGTCCGCTGCGCTCCGCTACCTGCAACGAATAAGAATACTTGATCCGCTGCGACACCCGGGGCTCGCCACAGATCTTGCCCAACGCCTTTTGGGGAATCTGAATCCCTTGATCATGCTCTTCATTGCATGCACCATCAGTTATCGGTACAAGAAGAACATCCTGCTCTTCAGCATCATCACCAGTCTGGGCATAGCTGTCATCTATTATGTAGTGCAAATGGTGACGCTCATCATGGCCAGGCAAGGGGTCATCCCTGCTGTATGGGGTATGGTAATCCCGATGATTGTGATAGTATGCATAGCACTGGCAGAACGAGTTGTCGTCAGATAGGGGTAAGCATGCACATATTCAAGCAGTTACATCAGGATACTACCAGCAATGCCCGCTTGGGCTTGCTCAGCCTTGGCCATGGGGAAGTTGAGACACCCGTATTCATGCCGGTAGGCACCAATGGTACGGTAAAAGGAATGTTTCATGAGGATGTTCGAAAGATCGGCTACAAGCTGATTCTTGGAAACACCTATCATCTCTATCTGCGTCCAGGGCTGGAAGTCTTGGACCAATTCGGAGGGCTGCATGCCTTCTCGAACTGGGATGGCAACCTGCTTACCGACAGCGGGGGGTTCCAGGTCTTCAGTCTCAGTGGACTGCGCAAGATAGGGGAGAAGGGAGTAACCTTCCAGAGCCATATCGATGGATCGAAGCACATTTTCACTCCTGAAAGTGTCGTCGATACCCAAAGGGTGATCGGCAGCGACATTGCCATGTGCCTCGATGTCTGTACGCCTCCCGAGATCAATCATCGAGCCGCACTTGAAGCGATGAATATCACCCATAGCTGGGCAAAGAGAGCCCTTGAGCATCGTAATGCACTTGGCGAATCCTTCAAGGGCAATCTCTTTGGCATTGTCCAAGGCAATTTCTACGAGGATTTGCGCAAACAGAGTGCCGAGTTCTTCAATGAGATGGATTTCCCCGGTATCGCCATCGGAGGTCTTTCGGTGGGTGAGACCAGTGAGCAGTTCTCGCACTTTCTCCAGTACACTGCCGATCTGGTAACCCGGGACAAGCCTCGGTATGTAATGGGAATCGGCAGTCCCGATTACATCCTCGAAGCAGTGGAAAATGGCATTGATATGTTTGACTGCGTACTTGCCACCAGAATGGCTCGCAATGGTGCAGTATTCACTGACGATGGTGTGGTGACCCTGAAAAAGGCAATCCACAAATTTGATCATGGTCCCATCGAAGAAGGATGCACCTGCCGGGCTTGTACCCAATACAGCAGAGCATACATGCATCATATGGTGAAGACAGGAGAGATGCTTGGGGGCATGCTTGCAACCGAACACAATCTCACCTACTTCTATCGCTTGATGGAAAAGGTGCGACAAGCGATCAGGGAAAACCGATTTGCCTCCTTCAAGAGGGATTACCTTGCACGATTCTACGGAAAGTAAGCGTTCGGCAAAAAGCAGTCTCGTCATCATGCTCTGTACGCTTCTCAGCCGCCTTCTCGGCATCGTGAAAGCTCGCGTACTCGGCTCCGTATTTGGAGCCGGGGCAGTGGCGGATGTGATCAACTTCACCTTCAACATACCCAACAATTTTCGCAAGCTCTTTGCAGAAGGGGCAGTCAACTCTGCACTCATTCCTGCTTTCTCTTCCCTCATAGCCCTTGATGACAAGAAACGCTCGCTGAGACTGTTCAGCTTGCTGTGTACCTACCAGACGCTCTTGCTCATTCCTCTGGTACTCGTCTCATATGTTTTTGCAGAACCGTTGATCAGCTTTCTCAGCGACTTCGACGAACCGCAAATTGAGCTTGGAACAAAACTGCTTCCTTTCTTCATGGTATATCTGGCAACCATCAGCTTGGCAGCCACATTCAATGGGGTACTGCAGGCCCATGCGAACTTCCTGCACGCCTATCTCTCTCCCTTGCTCTTCTCCCTTGCTGTCATTTTTGGTGTTACGTTTCTTTCGGATACGCTTGGTCCGATGAGCATGGCATACTCCGTACTTGGAGGAGGCCTCTTGCAAGGAAGCTACTCGTATCTGATGGTACGTCGATATGGCTATCGCTTGCAGGTTTCCCTCAAGGCGGCTGACACACCATTCAAACCTGTGGTAAAAGCCTGGTCTCTCGTTACCCTTGGGATGGGCATGCAGATTGTTACCCAAATGGTCACCTTTCTCATTGCGTCCAGCTTGGAAAAAGGGAGTGTGACCGCATTCTCCAACGCAACCATTTTCTACCAGACCCCCTATGGCATTTTCTTCAATGCCATCAGTGCCGTGAGCCTACCCTTGATGAGCCGTTCATACGTCCTCAAGCAGCAGGAAAAACTCCATCACTATACCCGTACATCGCTGGTCAATCTTTCCGCCTTGCTGCTGCCAAGCACCATCATTCTGTTTTTCCTCAGCAGGGAGAGTGTGAGCGTAGTGCTGCAAACAGGAAAATTCACCCTTGCAGATGCAAAGCTGACAGCCTATGTGCTCAGGCCGTATCTGCTGTTCATGCTTACCACCGCCTGGTATGGCATGTTTCTCAGACTTGGATACAGTGCCAACCGCCATGCTCTGATGACGAAAATCACCTTGGTGCAAAACCTTTTGGATATTGCACTGATGTATCTTTTCATCTCAATGGGGTGGGGTATCATCTCGCTTCCAATCGCCAATGGGATTTCGTATCTGGTGGGCTTGCTGATTGCATGCATCTTCCTGAGAGACCTCTACCAGATGCAAACCGACCGCCTTCTGTTCAAGGAGCTGCTGCGCGTACTGCTTGCAAACCTTCCTGTTCTTACAGCTGGCCTGCTGTACGCTTACCTCTCTCCCACCTGGTATCACCAAGGTTCGACACTCACCTCATTCTTGCTGCTTGTCTTTTTTGGACTTATCGGCTGTACGTTGGTGCTCATCTCCTACAAGATCGCACATATCCCTTTGGTTGAGCTACTCCGTTCCAAGAAGCAGCAGAGCAACCTGTAGCCCAACAGCTTCATCCAGCTTCACCGAGAGCCTGTCATACGTTACCAGGCCGTTCAGTTCCTGTTCCACATCACTGAGCTGTGTATAGACTGTTGCAGATAATCCGGCTTTTCTGGCCGGATATATCTGGGATTGGTACAACGCAAAAAAGGCTTCGTTGAAAGCCTGCCTGCTAGCATAGGTGCGATACCCGAATACGCGGTTTTGCTCATCATGCCCGATCTCTCGGTAGACATACCCGCCAAACTCCGAAAGCACACCAGCACGGTCTTGAGGATCCTTCTTCCAGGAAAACTCCTTGAAATACACATGAAGGGACCGTACATCCCCAAGAGAGCGGTCATACCATCCACTGGAGGCGTCGACCGTACGGCTTTGGTCTAGAGAGCGAACACGATTGAGCATGCGCTCGGTGTCAAACTGTCCCCATCCTTCATTGAATATGACCCACATGGCAATGCAGGGAACATTTTGCAGATGTTTGATCATTGCAACAAGCTCTGTCTCAAAGTCATTCCTATACGATTCGTCCTGACTTCCCAGGCAGGCAGTCATGCTATCCTTGACAGAGAAAAACGGAAGAAACAACGGTCCGCTCATAAACGGTTGTATGGGTTTGCGGCCTCCGCTTACCATATCCTGCCAGACCAGAAGACCCAGACGATCGCAATGATGATACCATCTCCGGCTTTCAACCTTCACATGCTTTCGGACCATGTTGAAGCCAAGTTTCTTGACCAGAAGCAAATCATCGATGATTGCTTGGTCGGTGGGGGCAGTCATGAGACTGAACGGCCAATAGCCTTGATCCAGAATGCCATGATGGAAATATCGTTTTCCGTTGAGGGAGAGATATCCATCTTGCACAGCAAAAGATCTGAGTCCGACATAACTGGAAACCACATCGTCTTTGTACCGTACCGTGAATGGATAGAGGTAGGGATCCTCTGGTGTCCAGAGGTGAGGCTTGTCTACCTGACAACTGATTCGCTGGTTGCTCTGTCCCCGTACCTGTTTCTGGCCATCAAGGTAGTCAATGACAACCTCATCGACATCTCCTTCACATTCGATTTCCACATGCCAGCAGCGTTGCTGTACATTTGGCTTGACAACCAGGTTCCGAATGTAGGAGGCAGGAACCTCCTCAAGCCATACTGTCTGCCAAATGCCACTCTGTGCTGTATAAAAAATGCCTTTGGGATTCAAAGACTGCTTTCCCCGAATGATGGGAAGGCTGTCGTTTGGATCGGTCACTTGCACAATGAGCTCATTATCAGGTTTCACCACATCGGTAATATCAAACGAAAAGGGAAGATATCCTCCCCGATGCCATCCGACTTCCTTTGCATTGCACCAGATGATGCACTGATGGTCCACCGCTTCAAAATTCAGGAGTACTCTTCTATCCTTTTCCAATTTCGGATAGGAGAATGTTCTTCGATAGGTGAGGGTATCTTCTGCATTCACACGCTTCTCACACCCTGAAAGAACACTCTCGACGGCAAAGGGAACAAGGATGGAGTAAGGGTAGAAATCAGGAAGCTGTGGGGATGCTGCTATCTGCAACTCCCAGATACCGTTCAGACACACAAACGTATCTCTGACCATCTGTGGGCGCGGATAGTCGTCCAAAACATGAGCAGAATCAACAGGATATCGATTTACCATGCTTGTATCCTATCACAGGCTGGATAAATGGCAAACAAAACCCCCAACCAAGAAGGATGGGGGTTTGTGCAGTATCAGAAATCCAGCACTGAAATGTCTTTGACCGTGAAGTCATACTCTTGCTCATTCAGGGTGAAGGAGAATTTCTCCCCAACCTCATGGTTGAGCAATGCCCTTCCGAATGGAGCGGATAGGTTGATGACGTTCTCGTTGGGATTGGATTCCCACGGTCCCATGATCGTGTAGACCACCTCATTGCCTTTCAGGTTATCCAAGAGGGTTACCTTCGTACCAAAACCAATCCTTGAGGGATCGACCTTGTCACGGGTAATGACCGTTGCACGATCAACTTCCTCGCTGAGACGCCTGAGTGTGTTGTTCAGCAAGCTCTGTTTTTCCTTGCCGTACTTGTACTCACTGTTCTCCCTCAGGTCTCCCATCTCTCGGGCAGTACCGATCTCACGGGCAACCTCTGGAAGATCGACATGCTGGATGCGTTCCATCTCTTTCTTTTTCGCCTCAAGCGATGCAAGGGTGCAGAAGAGGCCGGTAGGAATCACAGACTCCTTGTCGATCGGCATTACCTCATCAAAGAAGCGGAAAGAGGGATACTTCACGCTGATCGCATGCTTTATCTCAATTTTCTTTCCACCAGGGAGATCAAACACATTCGCTACCAAGCTGTAGACCTTCTGTGCATGCTCTTCGGTTCCCTCTTCGAGGTAATTGAGGATGGCTTTCTCGTCAAAAAGAAGTCCCATCAGAATTTTTGCGTTCTTGCGGTTCTCCTGTACATCCTTTCTGCTGTCGATGCAACGATTGATGTAGTCGAGCAACTGCAGCTCGGTGAACAGGAGCTGCTCAGCATTGATTCCTGCTTTTGTCCAGAGTTTTTGCTCACCATTCCTCAGCAAGTAGATGAGGGTAGTGCTCCGTTCCTTGAAATTTTCCACTGCATCACGATACACCTTCACGAATTCACTCATCTTCTTGTTGGTTCTGAAGATGTCAGGGATGTATCCGGTAAGGTAGGAGTGGAAGAGCTGCATCAGGACCTTCGTCCAATTGGGG